>CDZK01044311.1_pt1 | contig 29246 bp, 24 predicted proteins | sample 557401 | NCBI WGS metagenome assembly CDZK01 (sample SAMEA3182108, study PRJEB8094) | gut metagenome | biome: human; feature: gut; material: Stool; isolation source: human stools | place: Canada | collected 2013-04-25 | reverse complement strand
ACTATGAACCGTGGGGATATACCCCGTGCGAGAGTCTGGCAAGCGGCGTTCCCGCCGTCACCTCCGATTTGGCCGGATTTGGCGACTACGTAGAAAATTTCACCTCGGGCGACGAGTCGCGCGGCATAAAAGTCCTGCACAGGCGCGGACGGGCGTTCGACCAGTCGGCCGAAGACCTGTCCAACTTCCTGCTCAGGTTCGCCACGTCCACTTCACGCGAACGTATAATGATGCGTACAGGCGCAGAGGATTTCTCGGTGGAGTTCGACTGGAAAAGCCTGATACGTTATTATTTCGACGCTTACGACTACATATGCCAGCCCGGAAAAACGGTTCATTCCGCAAAACGTCCATAAAAAACAAAGAATTAATTCTAAAATCAAAACTATACCTGATATGTTTACAGACAACGATTTGAAACAGATAACGCAAAGGGAACTTTCTCCCGAAGCGGTAGAAAAACAAATATCTTACTTTAAAAGCGGTTTCCCGCCTCTGGAAATAACCCAGGCCGCTTCCGTGGGCAACGGGATACTTCGCATGACACCGGAGCAGGTCGAACATTACGCAGCCCTGTACTCCAAGGAAAGCCCTCAGAAAAACATTGTCAAATTCGTTCCGGCAAGCGGTGCTGCCACGCGCATGTTCAAGGATCTATTCGTTTTTGTGGAAAAATTCCCCCATTCGGAGTTGCCGCAGGCCGATTTCATCGAAGCCAACGGTCTAAAATCCGTAGCCGCACTGATGAAAAACATACGCAGCGTTCCGTTTTTCGACGAACTTGCCTGCGTTTATTCTTCGGCAGGGGACGATATAGAAAAACACATAGAACAGGAAGACTGGCTAGATATCGCACGGAAAATACTGTACCCGGAAGGATTGGGCTACGGCAGTCTGCCTAAAGGGCTCATATCGTTTCACAAATACCCCGAAAAAGCCCGCAAAGCGGCAGAAGAACAGCTTGTGGAAGGCGCAATGTACGCCGCAGGCGACTCACGGGTAGTAAAAATACACTACACCGTATCGCCGGAACACGAGATACTTTTCGAGGCTCTCGTACGTTCGGCACGCCCGGAGATTGAAAAAGAGTTCCACGTGACGCTCGAAGCCGAATTTTCCCGACAAAGCAAATCAACCGACACGATAGCCGTCGATATGGACAACGAGCCTTTCCGCGACAGCCAGGGCAAACTCGTTTTCCGCCCCGGAGGACACGGCGCCCTGATAAAAAACCTCGACGCTATAGATGCCGACGTGATTTTCATAAAAAACATAGACAACGTAGTACCGGACAACCTCAAGGAACCTACCGTAACCTATAAAAAAGTACTGGCAGGAAAATTGCTCGAAGTACAGGCGGACATACAGAAATACCTGCGGGCATTTGATTTCGAGACTTCGGAAGAAAACCTGAATCATGTGGAAGAATTTGTCGAGGACACCCTTTGCCTTCATCTGCCGGACTCATACCACAATATGGACGGACATGACAAGAAAGAATACCTCATCCGTGTACTCGACCGCCCTATCCGTGTATGCGGTATGGTGAAGAACGAAGGAGAGCCTGGCGGAGGTCCTTTCTGGGTACGTGACGAAGACGGTGCCGTATCTCTTCAAATAGTCGAGAGCGCACAGATAGACTTTTCCGACCCGGAAAAACGCGCAGTTTTCGAAAACTCAAGCCATTTCAACCCCGTCGATCTGGTATGCGCCGTAAAATCATATACGGGAGATAAATTCGACCTTACGCAATTCGTGGACCACAACACAGGTTTCATATCCAAAAAAAGCATGGAGGGCCGCGATCTGAAAGCGTTGGAACTCCCCGGATTGTGGAACGGGGCCATGAGCCGTTGGACAACCATATTCGTCGAAGTGCCTGCCGAAACATTCAATCCGGTAAAAACTGTCAACGACCTGCTACGACCGGCACACCAGGGATAAACAGCGTAATTAATCATATAAAACCACAAAAAAACAAGGCTATCCAAAAATTGGACAGCCTTGTTTTTATTATTCCTTCTTTTTCAGGGTGCAGATTTTATTCCTGATTTTCGGAATTGCCGTTTGACTCGTCGCTGCGGGCCGGACGGTCGTCACGGCGGCGGTCGTCACGACGGTCATGATCCCTGCGCGGACGGTCGTCACGACGACGGTCATCGCGGCGGCGGTCGTCACGACGGTCATAATCCCTGCGCGGGCGGTCCTCACGAGGACGTGCAGGACGGTCCACCCAGTCCGCCGGTTTTTCCTTCATGGCGCGGAGCGATACTTTCAGGCGGCCTTTTTCCTTATCTATCTCGATAAGGCGCACCCTTATTTTATCTCCCACATGAACGTAATCTTCGGCGTTATCCACACGTTTCCAGTCGAGTTCCGAAATATGGAGCATTGCATCGCGGTTCGGGCCGAGTTCGACTATGGCACCGAAATCGCGTACATCCGTTACCGTCACGTCGAATTCCTGTCCTATCTCCGGATCGAACGCTATCATCTTTATCATGGCTATTGCGTCGTCCATTCCCTTGGGCGAAGTACCGAGTATTTCCACATGACCTACCCCATCCTTTTCTTCGATGGTGACCGTAGTTCCCGTTTCCGCCTGAATACGCTGTATCACCTTGCCGCCAGTTCCTATTATACCGCCGATGGAATCCTTCGGAACATCCATAGTGAATATCTTCGGGGCATGTTCCTTGACAGTTTCTCGCGGAGCCGGTATCACTTCAAGTATCTTGCCCAATATGTGCATACGACCTTCATGAGCCTGTGCCAATGCTTTGGTAAGCACCTCGTACGAAAGGCCTTTTATCTTGATATCCATCTGGCAGGCGGTGATGCCGTCTTCCGTTCCGGTTACTTTAAAGTCCATATCGCCCAAGTGATCTTCATCGCCGAGAATATCGGACAGTATGGCGTATTTTCCGGTCTCGGTATCGGTGATAAGGCCCATAGCTATGCCGGATACCGGCTTCTTTATCTGGATACCGGCATCCATAAGCGCCAGAGTACCAGCGCAAACAGTAGCCATCGAAGAAGAACCGTTGGACTCCAGAACATTGGAAACAACGCGCACCGTGTAAGGGCAATCCTCCGGTATCACGGGCTTAAGAGCGCGGAAAGCCAGATTACCGTGGCCTATCTCGCGGCGGGAAACCCCGCGCATAGGCTTGGTTTCACCGGTGGAATACGGAGGGAAGTTATAATGCAGGTAAAAACTTTCCTTGTATTTGAACGATACGCCGTCCACTTCGTTAGCATCCAGACTCGTACCGAGAGTTACGGTTCCGAGCGCCTGTGTTTCGCCGCGTGTGAAAACGGACGAACCGTGAGGCATCGGCAGTGCATTGACCATGCCCCAGATGGGACGTATCTGGTTCGTTTTGCGGCCGTCCAGACGTATGCCTTCGTCGAGTATCAGGTTGCGTACGGCTTCTTTTTCGACATCGTGGTAGTATAGTTTGGCAAGCGCCACTTTCGCATCCCTGTCCTCGACGTCTTCGGGAATGTTGTTTTCCACGAATTCGTTCAGCACTTCGGCGAATTTTTCGGAACGTTCCTGTTTGCCAAGACCCATTTTGGCCACGGCGTAAGTTTTGTCGTAAGTCTCTTTCTTTACTTTCCCGCGCAGCTCTTCATCGTTGGTTTCATGGCAGTAAGTGCGCTTGGGCGAAGATTTTTCGACCATAGCCGCAAGTGCTTTCTGTGCTGCAACCTGGTCTTTTATTGCTTCGTGGGCTGCTTTGATGGCTTCGACCATTTCAGCTTCGGACACTTCCTTCATTTCGCCTTCCACCATAGCGATAGAATCGGCCGATGCACCGACCATAAGGTCTATATCTGCATCCGCCAGCTGGCTCTTGGTGGGGTTGATTACGAACTCGCCGCCGATACGCGCCACGCGCACCTCGGAAATGGGGCCGTCGAAAGGTATGTCGGAAACAGCCAGGGCCGCAGATGCGGCAAATCCTGCCAACGAATCCGGCATGGTTTCGTTATCGTAGGAAAGCAACTGTATTATCACCTGTGTTTCGGCGTGATAGTCCGAAGGGAACATCGGGCGCAATATGCGGTCTACAAGACGCGCTACGAGTATTTCTTCGTCCGAAGGGCGCATTTCGCGCTTCATAAAACCGCCGGGAAAACGTCCCGCTGCGGGGAACTGTTCCTTGTATTCTACGGTAAGCGGGAGGAAATCAGCTCCTTCCTTACCTTCCGGCGCTGTAGTGACAGTAGCCAGCAACACCGTTCCGCCCATGCGGATAAGTACGGCGCCCCCTGCCTGTTTTGCCAGCACCCCTGTTTCGATGGTGATGGTACGACCGTCCTTGAGCGTTACGGTCTGGGAAAATGGTTGTGGAACCTGCATAATCTTTGTTTTTTTAAAAACCCCCGGCCAGTACGCCAAGGGAGGTACTCTCTACCTTTGAATTTCTAATCCTTAAATATTTTGCGTGCAAATTTATTTAAAAATAACGGATATACCTATTTATTAATAGATTAATATCCGTATAGCAGTTCGTTTTTTTACCCCTGGAAACCTTCGCCGGGTTTGTCATACGAATTTATTTTCGCGCACGCGCATCCATGCTTTTTCTGGAGTACTCTTCCCACATGTCTATCGCGCTGGAGAAATCTTCAGGCAAAGGACTGGAAAACTCCATGTATTTCCCGGTGGAAGGATGTACGAAGCCTAATACTTCGGCATGCAACCCCTGACGCGGGAGCGCTTCCATCACATTTCTTATGAATAACTTGTATGCCCCGGAAGTAGTTCCTTTCAGTATGTGGTGACCGCCATAGCGTGAGTCCGAAAAAAGAGGATGTTTATTGAATGTAAAATGTGCGCGTATCTGGTGTGTACGACCTGTTTCCAACCGGCATTCCACCAAAGTGACATAGCCGAAACGCTGAGCTACTCGGTAATGCGTTACGGCCGGCTTGCCATCGCTACCGTCCGGGAAAACAGTCATTTGCATTCGGTCGGCATGATTGCGGCCGATATTACCTGTGTAAGTTCCTTCGTCCTCGGCAAAATCACCCCATACGAGCGCTTTATATCGTCTTTTTATCGTATGGTCAAAAAACTGCCGTGCCAAATGCGTCATGGCATATTCAGTCTTGGCCACCACCAACAGCCCGCTGGTATCTTTGTCTATTCGGTGTACCAGTCCGGGACGGTCCATAGCACCCATAGTCGGGAAATTGTCGAATCTCCATGCCAGCGCGTTTACCAGAGTACCGGAATAATTTCCGTGACCGGGATGCACCACCATGCCGGCGGGTTTATCGACTACGATAAGGTCCGCATCTTCATAAACTATGTCCAGTGGAATGTTCTCCGGAATTATCTCGCCCGTGCGTACCGGAGTAGGAAGCACCACACGGATAACATCCAGCGGCTTTACCTTGTAGTTAGGTTTTACCGCCTGTCCGTTTACCAGCACACTGCCGCTGCGTATGGCGTTCTGTACCTTGTTGCGTGTAGCGTTCTGTACGAAATTGACCAAGTATTTATCTATCCTGAGAGGATCCTGCCCCTTATCCGCCGTAAAACGGTAATGTTCGTACAGCTCGTCTTCCTGGTCCGTCCGGCCGTATTCTTCTCCTTCGTATGTATCTTCGTCCTGCTGTAGGGCCATATTAAAAGTCCTCTTCGTCAAATGTGGTATCCTCGTCTATTCCGGTATCCTCGCCCTGACCGGCGATTATGTTTATAACCGTAGTCTTAGGCAGTTTTTGCCCTGGATGTATCTCCCTGCCGGAAGAACTAAGCCCAAGTACGACATCGCGGCCTATGTGCGGCTGGTATATAACCTCTCCGACGCGAAAACCGGCGGCAGCCAGACGTTTGGATACGTTATCCACCTTGTCGTTCTCGAAATCGACGGCAGGAACCGCCGCATCCTCCCACGAGGAACGGTTTATCTTGATATAAACTTTACGCCCCTGTTTTATCTGCACTCCGGCTTCAGGGTCCTGCGATAGCACTGCTCGAGGCGGACGCGAAGGCTCGTAGCGCGACGAATCTATTATCGTCCATTTGAACCCCGAAGACTCCAACAGCCTTACGGCCGTCGTAGCGTCCATACCGGTCAAATCGGGCGCAGGGGTTGTCTCATCGTGCCTGGTGTAATAGTCCATCCAGAACATAAAGCCAACCATAAGCGCCACCACCAATACAGCGGCTTTCAGTATTTCGAGCACATATTTGTTAGTAAAAAATTTCTTCACTTCCCGATGCAAAAATTTATATTTTCCCCGTAACGGTCATTAAGCGCGGACAGACGCGCCGAGTTGTTTTTCAAACGCCGAAACGAGCTTTTTCATGGCGCCGTCTATTCGTTTGTCGTCGAGTGTTTTTTCGTCATCGCAAAGAGTAAAACTCAACGCGTACGATTTTTTCCCCGCAGGTATGCCAGCACCCTGATACACATCGAACAAGTTGACACACCTGAGTATGGAGCGTTCGGCCGAAAAAGCCGTATCGTACAGCTGCTGGTATGTAACGTCTTTGTCCACCACCAGCGCCAGGTCGCGGCGCACGGAAGGGAATTTCGGCAGATCCGAACATACGGTTTTCACTCCGCGCGATATTTTGAGTACGTTTTCCCAAAGAACGTCGCAATAGAATACATCCTGGTCTATATCGAAAGCCTTGAGTATCCGGCGAGCCACTTTTCCTATCCTGGCCACAGGAGTTTTCCTGCTGAATATTTCCACCGCTTCGGCGAATATGTCGCTATCGCACGGTTTGCACGAAAGGTTCTTAACACCCAAAGCCCCCATAACCCTGTCAAAATCGGCGCGAAGGTCGTAGAACGAACAATCCTGTTGCGCCCCGCGCCACGATTCAGTATTCTTTTTGCCGGTAATAAGCATCGATACATGGAACTCTTCCACGTATTTATCCGAGAACTTGTTGTACGTTTTGCCAAGTTCAAAAAGACGAAGGTCCGAATTGCGGAAACTGATATTGCGCGCCACCGCCTCCAGACAGCTGAAAAGAAGGCTCTGGCGCAGTGTGTCCAGGTCGCTGCTGAGCGGATTGAGCAGTTTTACCGATGCCGACCGGTCTATATCCCCAGTAAGTTCGGCATACGAACCTTTGGTGAGCGAATTAGACATCATCTCGTTGTACCCATTGGCCGCAAGGATATCCGCCGCCACATTGAAAAGGCGTTCCGGACTTCGTTTGTCGTCCGAAACAATGGATGTGTGCAGATAAGGACTTACCTCGACATTGTTGTAACCGTACACACGGAGTATGTCTTCCACCACATCGGCCTCGCGCTGTACATCCACGCGGTAAGGCGGGACTTTGAGCAAAAGTTCGTCGCCGTTTTCTCCGACTATTTCTATTTCCAGTGCATCCAGTATTTTCTTGATATCGGCTGCCGGTATTTTCTTACCGAGCAATTTTTCCGCATGGGAAAGACGGAACACCACATCGAACGGTTTTTTAACCCCATCGTCGGAACATACGTCCGCTATCCGCGAAGCCACGTGCCCGCCCGCCACTTCGCACATAAGGCGCGCGGCCAGTTTCAGAGCCTCTACAGTGATATTCGGGTCTATACCCCTTTCAAAACGGAACGAAGCATCCGTATGAAGTCCGTGGCGTTTGGCCGTGCGGCGCACCGATACGGGATCGAAATAAGCGCTTTCGATGAAAACATCGGTCGTATCGTCCTTTATTCCGGATTCGATGCCTCCGAAAACTCCGGCTATGCACATAGGCCCGTCGGCCGAACATATCATAAGATCCTGAGACGAAAGTTTGCGCTCCACCCCATCCAAAGTAACGAACGGAGTTCCATCCGGGCAGGTCTTGACTATAATTTCACTGCCTGCCTGGCGCATATCGAAAGCATGCAGCGGTTGTCCGAGCGAATGCAGAACATAATTGGTTATGTCCACTACGTTGTTTATCGGGTTCAGACCTATGGCGCGCAATCGGTTGGCAAGCCACGATGGCGACGGGGCCACCTTTACCCCTTTGACCACAACACCAGCATAACGCGGTGCGCGTTCGGGGGACTCGACCGTTATTTTTACAGTATCTTCATCCGATTCGGTTATCGTATTTTCAGGCATCGTTATTTTATAATCCTGCCCATGGTACTTGAGACGCGCCAGAAGGTCGCGTACGACGCCCAAGTGGCTCATCGCATCGGCACGGTTAGGCGTAAGACCTATTTCGAACACAGTATCGTTCTCTATCCCGAACACTTCCGCCGCCGGAGTCCCGGCCGGTATGTCGTCCGGCAACACCATTATGCCATCGTGCGATGCTCCCAAGCCCAATTCGTCTTCGGCACATATCATACCGAAGGATTTTTCGCCGCGTATCTTGCTTTCTTTTATGGTAAACGAATCTCCTTTGTCATCGTACAGTACCGTGCCTATCGTAGCCACGGGTACGGTCTGTCCCGAAGCCACGTTCGGCGCACCGCACACTATCTGTACGGGCTGCCCGTCGCCAAGATCCACTGTAGTTATGTGCAGATGGTCCGAATTAGGATGGTCCACACACGTAAGCACTTTCCCTATAACGACTCCTTTAAGACCTCCGCGAAGGCTTTCCCATTCTTCCAGACCTTCTATTTCAAGTCCCAGGTCGGTGAGTATTTCCGCCGCTTCTTCGCCCCCTAACGTAACGGGAGCGAACTGCCTGAGCCAGTTGTAAGATATCTTCATCTTTACCTTTTATAAGAATAAGTTTTTATTTGCAAAGTATTCAAGATGTGCAAAGATACGAATTAGGGCCGTTACTTGTCCTAAAAAAAACCTTTCCGGGGGATACCCGCCATGATATTCCCCGGAAAGACACATCCGGAACAGCCCTGCCCCATAAATATTATTTCTTCCTGTTTTTCGGATATACTTTTATCCACACTTCAGGGTTTTCGCTTTCCTCTATCTTCTCCCGCAGTTCTTCGGCCTGCTGCATGGAAGCGAAACCTCCGTAGGCCACCATATACAAACTGCCCTGACGGCCAGCATACACGGCATCGTAACCCTTGGACTTGAGATCGGCAAGCAGCGCACGCGCTTTTTCGAGAGAACGCATGGAACCTGCGATAACGTAATAAGGTTCGCCCGGTACGTATCCGGGTTCGAAATCTCCGGTCTGCAAAACGGAATCGACAGCCGGAGCCTGTGCCTTGACTACAGTATCAGACACGTTTTTAACACTGTCGGACTCCGCAGGAACGGACGTTTGCGGCACGGGAGCAACGGCATCCTGTTGTACCGCAGCATTTCTGGAATCTTCGGCAGCATAGTAGAAATAATGGTTTATTTCCGCCCAGTACATATACACCAAAAGGAGTATGAATGCCACTGCAACAGCCAGTCCGGCCCATATTATCTTACTCAGTCCGCGTTTTCTGTGCGGTTCGTCATCCATTTTTTCCCCTTCGCCCCAACTGAGTTTCCGTTTTTCACTTTCATCGGCTGAGCTTTCACCCGAAATTTCTTCTATTACGGCAGTATATTGTTCTTCTGCAGCAATGATATCATCGTTATTCTCTTCGGTACTTTGTGGCACATCATGGTCTTCCCCTGCCTGAATACCGCTTTCAGACATTCCGGAGGCAGGAGGCACACATCCCGCCTGCTGTTCCAGAAGTGCTTTTTCAACCGCCTCGGTCATAACGGCACGCAATATGCTGTCCATAGCCTCCCGCTGCGCATCGTCTTCGGTACGCCTCACCTTTCCAACGACAGAGGAAATGAGCGAACGCGCAGCATGGTCACTATCGACATAATTATCCAGCGTAGCTTTTTCCATAGCCTCCATGAGCACGGCATTGACGATGTTCCCTATGGCGCGGTTTTCCACGGCATTGTCTTCTATACCCGCATTAGTGGCGGCATCGACCACCAGATTGACGGCTTTGACCTTTATTTCAGCGTGGTCGGCCTGCGAAGGCATCCGGGACATCTGATCGGAAATATGTTCGTGTTTCACAGGGATTTGACCGTCGCCCGACTCCGCAGAGGGAACACTGGAAACCAGTCCGTATTCTTCACGCGAGAAATTTTTCACTTCCGACGGCTCGAATGTCCATCGTCCGCCTTCTGCTTTTATGACACCGACACCGGATATTTCCACCGCATCGCCTTTTTCCAACTGCGAAATATAAAAATCGACCGCATGACTTATCTCGGAAAGCGCTTCGGCATAAGTTATATCCCTCATTCCTGCGATATACGAGGCTAACACGCCGTCGTTCACGCGCAGGGAGCGGTTGAAGACGAACTTCTTTGAACGCGGCGAATATTTACCGTGTTCCGCACTTTCAAACGAATCTTCCTCGCGGGCCACAAACCCGCCGAAACCGGGTATGATGACACACTGGTACAGATAAAGCGCATTTTCTACATATTTGTCTATCAACATAATAAACAGTTTTATCGCACTTACGCGCCTGTGAATGAGGTAAAGATACTAAAATTAATATAACACAAAGAAAAAAGCGGTCATTTTTAATATGATGCCCTTGCTCCCGGCGTAAGCCCATAGTATTTTCCTGGCAGCGATTCCACCACCCCGTCCAGTTCCATATCGAGCAAAAGCGGGGACAGCCGGAACGGCGGAAGACCTGTCTGCGCGCACAACTCGTCTATATGCAGTTTTTCAACCTTCGACAATATATCGGCAACAGGCCGTGCCTGCGGGCTTATCTCAACGAATGCAACGGTTTGAGCGGACGATGCTGCGCCGGACTTCGGCAAAACATCGAGCCCCAGTTCTTCTATTACCGTTTTCGGGCAATCGAGCATTACCGCTTTGTTATGCCTTATCAGGGCATTGCACCCGGCCGAACACAGATCGGTAGTGCGTCCGGGCACGGCAAACACTTCCCTTTGGTAACCCGACGCAAGTTCTGCCGTAATCAGCGCACCGGCCTTGGCTTTGGCTTCCACCACAATGGTAGCGCGGGCCATCCCGGCCACAATCCTGTTCCTTACAGGGAAAAGCCCCGGCAACGGAGCCTGTTTATGACAGTATTCGGTCATAACGCCGCCGCCTTCGGCAGAACACATCTGGCGCGCCACATCCCTGTTATCCGACGGATACAACGGAGTACCGAGACCCTGACCGAGTACGCCCACGGTATCCAGTCCGTTTTTGAGTGCCGCACGGTGGGCCGCCACATCCACTCCCTGTGCCAGTCCGCTGACGATTACCGGATTGTACGGCGCGAGGGCGTCTATTATTTCTGCCGTTAACGCCGCGCCATAAGGCGTTACGGAACGAGTTCCTACTACCGCCAGCACAATCCTGTCAGCCATAGAACCCACACTGCCCCGCACAAAAAGCATAACAGGCGCATCCGTGCAAAGTTTGAGCAGCGCAGGGTAGTCGTCTTCCCAAAAGCCTACGGCCCGTATGCCGTTTTTTTCACAGAAATCAGCCTCGGCCAACACTTCGGCGGGCACGTTGCGCGCAAGCACGGCACGGGCCGCCTCATCCTGTACGCCCCATGACCTCAAAGTGCGGTAGGGAATGCCGAAAACCGCCGCAGGGCTGCCGGCCTCCTCTATCATCCGTCCCACCCATCGCGACGACAACCTTCTGACCTTTAAAAGCGTCAAGGTATCTATCAACTCTTCCCTTGTCATAAGCAGCGTTTTGTCGTATGTTGTATAGCTATTGAATAAAACCGTCCACAAACACGTATTCAGGCATCATTTTCCCGGCATACGGTACATCGACAGCGAACCTTCGGGCGAAGCGGTAACCACGCATACCTGTCCGTTCTTGGAAAAATCCGCAGCGGTAAAGCGGCCGCCCCCAGGAACCGGATAACCGGGAAGAGCCTGTCCGTTCATACCGATACCGTATATTTTACCGCCCGACACGGAATATACCACGACACTTGTACGCCCTACATAGACCGCATGCGAAACGGGCGAATGCGGGGTTTTCACTTTCTGCATCTTACCGGAAAGCAGGACGCTTATCTCGTTGGTAGAAGATATCCTCGCATCGGGCGACGAGGGCTTCATTTTCTTGGCGCGCGCCACTTTATCGGCCGACGTGACATAATTTCCGTTGCGGTCTATCACATGGAAACGTCCGTCGGCTGTCGAGAACACCATCTGGTATTTTTTGTTGTCGTATAGATCGGCGGCTATTACGGGCGAAGACACTGCCGATGCCAGTTTCTTTTTCCAGAATAGCTTACCCTGGTCCGAAATCAGATACATATTGCCCGAAACATCGAACGCAAGCACATCGTAACGCCCCGTTTTATGATTCGGAAAGGCCACCGGGTCAGCGGCCGGAGCGGCATCCATTTTAAAAGACCATGCCTTTACCGCCTCGCGCGGCACACTGTCGTCCCACATGAAACGGCTGTTCAAAAAAGGCACGCCGCCGGTGGAGCTGACCTGGAAGAAATTGTATTTGAGTTTCGAGAACATCCTGAAGTTGGAACGCATATACTTCTCCACTTCGCTCAGAGAATAATCCCTGGCCTTCAGTTTTGCCGACGCGGCCGCAGCCATATCCGCACTCCACAAATCGCCGCGTACCATGGCCAGCATGTTGGTATTGGTCGCCAGGGACGATTTTGCCTGCTTGTACTGCTGGGAAGAAGCCAAAGTAGTCCCCGAATTCACATCGTCTATCACAGTCTTCAACACGGACAAATCGTGGGAAAACACAGCCACATCGCCCAACACGGCCCCGTAACCGACGCCTTTGGGACCCATAGATTTTTCCACCAATTCGGAAAACACCGTCCTGCGGCCGACAGGCACGATGTCGTATCCTCCATATTTGTCCGGAGGCACGACCGACGAATCCCTCAACATCTCCAGCGCGTTGCGGGCGGCTTCGGCATCCGACACACCCACGAAAACGCTGTTACGCGCATCATAATACGGCTCGCCGGCAACTCTCACCACGGCAATGCCTTTGCCGGCCCAGGGTGTGAAAAACTTCACAAAATCACCGCCGAACAGCTTGTTGTATTTCTGTACGGCATTGTTGTACAAATGAAAATGCGACGAAGCCTTGAGGTATTGCATATTGTCGGCGAAGAACTTTTTCCAATCGGACACGCCGAGATATGTATATGCTTGCGTAGACGCAGGGAAATAAGAATCCAACGTCATCGCACCGGATTTTTGCGCCGAAAGCACACGTGCGAAAGACGACGTCGAATCCGAAGCGCAGAACATCCCTTCTACCGTCACCATTGCCGTATCGACGGCCAATTCCGCCGAAAGCCACGGAGAAAGCCTTCCCGGAAGGCCCATTTCCCTGAAACCCAAAGATTTTTCCACATACGAAGACACTGCCGGCAAATTTACCAGCACGACAGCCTCCCGTCCCGAAGGCAGCGCGGAAAAAGCCTTGGCAAACGATCCGTCGGAAGAAAGAGTGGCCCCGGACGCGCTCTGAAGCACGGATTGCTCAAGATAAAGCCTGTCGGTAGAGCCTACCAGCACTCCCGACGACACGTAGTACGAAAAGTCCCCGTCCGGCGCGGTAACGGTCGTGACGGCCGTTTTTTCGTATTCGGAATCCGCCAATGTCGTATCGGCCCCGAACGAAGGAGTCTGAAAACGGTTTCCTACTTCGGATATATACAGAAAAGAAAGGCCTTTCGCTCCCACCTTCGACACGGCAACGGTCATAGGGCGCGACGAAACCCTGTCCCCTCCCAACCTAAGCATCATACCGTATCCTCGCGCGGCATCCTTTCTGGCATCCGTACCGCCGAATGCCTCAAGATATTTCGACTCTGAGGCCGAAACGGAAAACGCTTCCGGATTGCGGATTTTACACACTATCATTGTACCTACCGGCACAGCTTCGACCGATATTTCCTCCGGCGTTTTTTTCTCTCCCGAACACCCCGCGGCAAAGACAGCGGCCACAGAGCACAACACGCCGACTGTCAATATTTTAATACTGCCCATACGATTTTCCGTTTTCTATTTTCAAAGCGGCAGCTACCCGCCCTAAATCCTGCTTTAAAGGAATTCAAATGTACGGACATTTATGAACATAGACAAAACAGCCGGAACGTGCCGGAATACCGTTTACGGACGGCGCGGACTATACTACACCACTCCCGAAAAATAACGGCTGAAAATAACCCTGTCGAAAGAGTATTTTCCTCCGCCTAAAAACAATACCAGCACGTAGAAGCCAAGGTACATTACGGCAAGTTCTTTCACGGCAAACACATCCGACCCGTGTACCACAGTTACGGCCACCGCCATGTTGAATATCAGAGGAAGCACGGCCAGGCGAGTCATCACCCCCAGTATCAGCAGCAGCGAACATCCCACCTCGGCAAGTATGGCCAAAACGAGCGAAAGATAACTGCCCAAACCTATAGGGTCCGGAAACGTCGCAGACAACAGGTTAAAAGAAAATATTTTCGGTATTCCGTGAGTGAGCATCAAAAATCCGATGAACACCCTTGCGCCCAACGCCAGAAAAGGATACGCCTTTTTGGACAGGGACGAATCGAGAAGGAAAAAATCTTTCATATCAGTTCAGGTTTTAAAATGTATTTTTCTTCAGGCAAATGCACAGCCGTATCCCGACGGCCGGCGCCAGATCATAAATGTACTATTAATAATTGATTATCCGTTTTTTTAAAGCCCAAAAAAAACAGTAGAAAATCAACCCGCCGATCCTAAATATCATCCGTTCGGTGCGAAAATACCGGCTTCACACTCACAAATCGAGTGCGGTCTGCCCGTTCAAAAGGCGGAAAGACATCCTGTGAAGCGGGCAAGGCCCGAATTTCTCTATCGCACGGCGATGGTCGGCAGTAGGATAACCTTTGTTCTTGTCCCAGCAATACTGCGGATATTCCCCGGCCATTACCTCCATAAGTTCATCGCGGTGCGTTTTTGCAAGAACCGAAGCGGCGGCTATCTCGTAATACGTAGCATCCCCTTTGACTATGCATCTGTAAGGTATTCCGGCATAAGGACGGAATTTATTGCCATCCACTAACAACATTGCGGGTACTACGGACAATTTGCCAACGCTCGACTGCATCGCTTCGACCGAAGCCCACAGAATATTTATCTCGTCTATCCTGCCGGGAGGATTGTGGGTGACGGCCCAGCTCACCGCCTCACGCTCTATTTCGGCACGAAGTATATTGCGTTGGCGGACTGTCAATTGTTTGGAGTCGTTCAGCATACCGTTGACATAATCCGGCGGCAATACCACCGCAGCTGCCGTTACAGGGCCGGCAAGGCATCCGCGTCCGGCCTCGTCGGTCCCGGCCACAACCACGGAAGCATCTTCCCAATGTCTTAAAGCCATTTCGTCATCCTATTTATTGTTACCGGCAAAATTACCGTTTTTACCGAAGACCCCCTGTTTTCAGAGTACGGAATTTCACATAAATTTACGCCGGAGCATTCGTATAGCGCAAACAACACACCCGCCCGAAAACCATTTGCCCTGACATACCGTCCAGGACAAACGGCAAAAACATACCTGACAGACACTCAGATATCGGTTTTTATATATACATTTGTCGATATGTGCATAAAAAACAAGACACACAACAACAAACAACACATACAGCCATGAAAAAATACATCAAATGGGGCGCACTGGTATTCCTGGTGCTGTGCGCATTTTTCTCTTTCACCCAGATAAGGAAAAATACCATATCAGGACAAATAACAGGCGCCGGGGAAGGCGACAAGATATTCCTCGCATCGTATCATGCGTCAAAGGATAAATTCGTAACGGACGATTCGGCTAAGGTGGCTTCCGACGGAACCTTCACCATAAAAACACAGGACAAGAACGAACTGACCCTTCTTTTTTTGGTCCCCAAAGGCGACACGCTGGATATTTCCGCAAGACAAAAGGCTCTTCAGGTATTTCTCGAAGGACTGGGTAAATACACCGTAAACGGCACGGCTGAAAACTTCTCATCCTCATCGGTTTCGGGAGGCGTATATGAATATCCCGAACAGAAAACCTTGGATTCTCTGAATACCGCAATAGAGAATATGCGGGCACAATCCATGGAATTGCGCAAAAACGAAACGCCCGATACGGCAGCGGTAGCCGAATTCAACCGCCGGTGGAACGAACTGTGGAAAAAAGATGCCGAAACGAGAAAAGCCCTGATAGAAAACCACAACAACGATGCTTACGCAGCATACATCCTCAATGGCATGTGCTTTACGGCCTCGGCCGAAACAGTCAGCGGCATACAGGAACTATACGGCAAACTAGGTGAAAAGGCATTGAAAACGTCCTATGCCAAAACCGCCAAAAAACGTATGGACAACATCAACTCGACAGTGGTCGGCAGCACCGCTCCGGATTTTACCCTGACGTCGATAGAGGGCGATACGGTTTCGCTTTCTTCGCTCAGGGGAAAATGGGTGATACTGGAGTTCTGGGCTTCATGGTGCAAACCGTGCCGCTCCAACAATCCGCACATGGTCGGCATTTATGAAAAATACCACCCCAAAGGAGTTGAAGTGATAGGCATAGCATCATGGGACAAGGACGAAGATTGGAAAAAAGCCGTCGATGAAGACGGCCTGCCGTGGATAAATGTCAACTCAGCAGAAAAAGTCAAAGGCCAGGACAACGTATCCGAAACATACGTCATAAATTCAGTACCCACGTCGTTCCTGATAAATACTGAAGGAATTATCGTATATCGCGGCCATCCTGCATACATAGAGCAGCAACTCGAAAACTACGTAGGGAAATAACCCTTCACGAATTGCGATATTGCCGCTTTAAACAAAAGCTGTAAAACACATACCGCTAATAAACTTTAACCATACTCAAGAGAAGAAAAGGCAGTGCCGAATGGCACTGCCTTTTCTTCTCTTGAGTATATTTGCCCATAGATATCCGTACCTGGGAAACAACAAAACCATTAAGTTAAAAAGAGTGATTTTTTTATTTTTAAAAATAAAAATTTTTCGTCGCTTTAATTATTTTTTCCAAAATAAAAACAAAAAAATTATTGTTTCTGCTTTTTTTGTTTTCTATTTTTGTCTCTGCAATCAACAGTTCTTTCTTTTTCTTCCGGGGAAAAACATGGGAACCGCGTGTGAATCGCGGACTGTCGCGCAACTGTGAGCGCCATAGAATCATCCCAGCGCGCATTTTAAGCCACCGGCACAACATCCGGGAAGGCCGCGCATGTGGAGGCGCAAAGTCAGGAGACCGGCTCCGGAAGCAATTCGAAAGGCAGGGGGCTTTCGCGAAAAAAGCGCACTTGTCACCACAAAGACCACCGTCAGACAATACGGCAGGCCGGCATTTTGTCCGCTTTTACCTGAGCTTCCATCATACAGGGACAATAACATAAAACACATACCCAATATTATTTATCATGGACACTTCCGGCATACACATCATCAAACGGGACGGGAAAACCGAAGGATTTTCGATCGATAAGATAAAAAACGCCATAGCCAAAGCATACCGCGCATCGGGCGTGGTCGACGAGTGCAGCGTGATAGACTCCATCGCCGCCAACGTCGCCGCGGCCATCTCCACTCCGGAGATATCAGTCGAACAGATACAGGACCTGGTAGAAAAAGAACTGATGTTCCGTAATCCATACGTGGCAAAAAAATACATCATCTACCGCGAATGGCGCACCACCGAACGCGACAAAAAAACCGGCATGAAACGCATCATGGACGGTATCGTCTCGATAGAGAAAAACGACGTAAACCTGTCGAACGCCAATATGTCGTCCCACACTCCCGCCGGACAGATGATGACTTTCGCCTCAGAAGTTACCAAGGATTATGCCAACAAATACCTGCTCGGCGTGAAATACTCCCGTGCGCACCGAATGGGGGATATACACATACACGACCTCGACTATTACCCGACCAAAACCACCACATGCCTCCAGTACGACCTTGACGACATATTCGCACGCGGTTTCCACACCAAAAACGGCAGCATACGCACTCCGCAGTCGATACAGAGTTACGCCACGCTGGCAACCATCATTTTCCAGACCAACCAAAACGAACAACACGGCGGACAATCCATACCCGCGTTCGATTTCTTCATGGCTCCCGGCGTTTACAAAACATTCATAAAACATCTGGAAGCCAATATAAATTTCCTGTACAGCCTTAAGAACAACGGGGAAAACCCTAAGGAAAAACTGCGCGACGGACTGAAAGGAGCGGTAAAATCCATAGACCTCGACACCAAATCCCTAGGAGAACTTAAAAAATTCCTCGACGGCCGCGGGATTGCCATTTCCGACGTGGAACTGAAAACCATAACGGAAAAAGCCTACGAAAACACACGCCGGGACACCCTTCAGGCAATGGAAGGTTTTGTCCACAACCTGAACACGATGCATTCGCGCGGAGGCAATCAGGTGGTATTTTCATCCGTCAACTACGGCACCGACACCTCGGCCGAAGGGCGTATGGTCATACGCGAATTGCTGCGCGCCACGATGAACGGATTGGGCAACGGCGAAGTGCCGGTATTCCCCATCCAGATATTCAAAGTCAAAGACGGCGTGTCATGGAGCGATGAAGACTATGAAAAGGCGCTGAAAGATTTCCCCAAGGCGGTAAAAGGCGGCATGAAATTCAAAGCGCCCAACTTCGATCTGCTGGTCGAAGCGTGCCACACTACCGCCACGGCATTATTCCCTAATTTCCTGTTTTTGGACACCGAATACAACAAGAACGACCTCTGGCAGGCCGACGACCCCAAACGCTACCTTTACGAAGTGGCCACCATGGGCTGCCGTACGCGAGTGTTTGAAAATGTCAACGGAGTAAAATCGTCAGTAGGACGCGGGAACCTGTCGTTCACCTCGATGAATATGCCGCGCCTGGCCATCGAAGCCCGGCGCCAGGCCGAAGATATGTATCCGGACGGCGACAAACACACGGTACGTGCCGAAGCCCGCGATATTTTCATTTCGTCCGTACGCTCGATGGCACGGATGATAGCGGAACAACTGCACGAGCGCTACCTGTATCAACGCACGGCTTTAGCCCGCCAATTCCCGTTCATGATGGGCAACGATGTATGGAAAGGAGGCGGAGCCCTCAAACCGAGCGAAGAGGTAGGAAGCGTTATAGATTCCGGAACGCTGGGCATAGGTTTCATCGGCGGACATAACGCAATGGTCGCTATCTACGGAGAAGGACACGCCCATAGCCAGGAAGCATGGCAAACCCTTTACGATGCCGTTTCGGCCATAGGCGATGTAGCCGAAGAATACAAACACCGCTACAAACTGAACTACTCCGTGCTGGCAACCCCTGCCGAAGGGCTGTCTGGCCGTTTCACGCGCATGGACAAGAAAAAATACGGCATTATAGAAGGCGTTAACGATCGTGATTACTACGTCAATTCGTTCCACATAGACGTAAAAGAACCCGTGAGCTTCGTAGAAAAGATAAAGAAGGAAGCGCCGTTCCATGCCATAACCAGGGGAGGGCATATAACTTACGTCGAACTGGACGGCGAAGCAAAGAAAAATGTCGTGTCGATACTGAAAATAGTAAAGGTAATGCACGATGAAGGAATAGGCTACGGCTCGATAAACCACCCGGTAGATACGTGCCGCGCCTGCGGGTACAAAGGCGTGATATATTCCAAGTGCCCGGTTTGCGGCAGCGACGAGATCACGCGTCTGCGCCGTATCACGGGTTATCTGACCGGATCGCTCGAATCATGGAACTCGGCAAAACAGGCCGAGGAAAAAGACCGCGTAAAACACTGCTGACGTTGTTTTCACACGGGGCTTTTGCCCCGGTGAAAACAACCGCAGAAAAACTATATACTTAAATTCAATCACTTTTAATTGACAATATCGTTACGGATACGGTCATAGACCGTCCGATATTCGTTTCCGTTCCGCCGGGAACTCCCGGACGGAGTCAAAATCGTGGAAAAACAGGAAGAAAACGTACAGTTGCCCCCGCTGAGGATACTCAGGACATTTCCCGAAACGATATCGGACGGGGAGGGGATACGTTTTTCCATATACCTGTCCGGCTGCGCGCATAACTGCCCCGGATGCCACAATCCCGAAAGTCACGATCCGGCATACGGCACTATCATAGACGAGAGTATCGTATGCGAAATAACATCCCGTATAAATTCCAATCCGATACTCGACGGGGTGACATTTTCCGGTGGCGACCCTTTTTACAACCCGTACCGTTTCCGGGAACTGGCAAAACGCATAAAAGAAGATACCGGGCATAACATTTGGTGCTATACCGGCTATACTTACGAGCGCATAGTGTCCGATCCCGCACGTTATCCTGTACTGGAATACATAGACGTGCTGGTGGACGGGCCTTTCATAAAGAGTCTATACGACCCGCGCCTGGCTTTTCGCGGTTCGTCCAATCAGAGAATATTAAGGCTTTCCCCCTCCGGGGACACGGCCGAGGACATCTCCTGCGTGTTCTGAAAAATGCGCCGCCGGCAAGGCACGTCCCCTAACCGCCCGCGCACCGCCGTACCTGTACTTTTCAAAAAACATGAATATTAGCCTGGTAGTAAGGTTGATCCTGTGTATATGCCCGTCGAAAAGCAATACGCCCTGAAACTCCTGCGGGCAATCTATACCGTGACCGTATTCCTGTACATCGCTCACCAATACGCTTCCTTCCCTGCGGGCGTTCATCACACAGGCCAGCGTATCGATTATGCCGCGCCTTACCACCTTGTCATCCGTGTGGCTGAATACCAGATACGGAGCCCTTAACGACTTGTCCGACCGGTTAAGGCAATAATCGTAAGGGTCGTAAATGCCTACCTTGTCTTTTTCATACCGCGCATTTTCAAGTTCGGAAAGCGTCGCCGCATCCTTCATTCCGAAAATACGTATGATATTCGAACGGTACTGCAAACTGTCGAACTCACCGCCCGAAGAACTGCCGGAAGGCACATGCCAGGCATTTTCAGCCGTACTTGTAAGCGGATTTATCCCTGCTGCCGCCAATACAGGTATATCGCTAAGGTTAAGAATGTTCAACGCCGCCAGGCCTCCCGTCGATACGGACAGCAGATAACATCCGTCATGCCGGACGTTGTACTTTGACAATACATAATCGTAACCTGCAAGACAAGCCCGGTGAATCACATGACTGCCTGCCGTGCGGGCGCGGTCTATCTTCAGTCTCCGGCTGTAATGCTCCGGAAGTCCGGTCATACACATCACGGCATAACCTTTCGACACGAGGTACTTGGCCTGAATACTGTTTTCAATTTCAGTATGTCCGGGCTCAAATTTACAACCCCCTGAATTAAAGCATATTACCAAACGGGGGGGGTGGACTGTGCGTCCATGGCCTCAGGCGGAGCCATGAGCACTCCCGGAGAACTCTCCAGATGCGCTACGGTATCGCCAGGAAGCGAAGTGTTTACATCGACTGTGAAATACACCGTTTCGCAGCCTTTTCCGCAGGAAAAGACGACGAGGCCCAAAAAGACAGGAGCCAGCAATTTCACCGCCGGGTTAAAAAAATTTTTCATGTCAGCTATAAATTAAGAAATATCTTTTCCATGCTCAGGATGGGGATATCACCCATGAAAATGCCATATGTGCGCGAGGATTTTAAATCCCTCCGTACATTTTATCGTAATACTCGGCATACGCGCCGCTGGTGACATTATCCATCCATTGTCCGTTGTCCAGATACCAGCGTACCGTCTTTTCCAGTCCTTCTTCGAATTGCAGGGAAGGCTCCCAGCCGAGCTCATCCTTGAGCCGCGAAGAATCTATCGCATAACGCATGTCATGCCCTTTCCTGTCCTCAACATAGGCTATAAGATCCAGCGAAGCGCCTTCCGGGCGCCCCAAGGCACGGTCCGTAACTTTTATCAGAAGTTTTACAAGGTCTATATTTTTCCACTCGTTGAAACCGCCCACGTTGTACGTGCGTCCGTCAATCCCGCGATGGAAAATAACGTCTATCGCACGTGCGTGATCCTCGACATACAACCAGTCGCGTACATTCTCGCCCGTACCGTAAACCGGAAGAGGGCGGCGGTGGCGTATGTTATTTATGAACAACGGTATCAGTTTTTCAGGGAACTGGTTAGGTCCGTAGTTGTTCGAACAGTTGGATATGACTGCCGGCAAACCGTATGTATCGCGGAACGCGCGCACGAAATGATCCGACGATGCCTTCGATGCCGAATACGGACTGTGCGGGTCGTATTTGGTCTCTTCGGTGAAAAAACCTGCTCCCGGTTCCAGAGAGCCATACACCTCGTCCGTGGAAATATGATAAAAGCGACGGCCCTCGAAATGCCCGTCCCATGCCTTCTTCGCTGCAAGCAACAGGTTTAACGTACCGATGACGTTTGTCACTGCAAACGCCGAAGGGTCTTCGATGCTCCTGTCCACGTGGCTTTCGGCGGCAAGGTGTATCACCCCGTCTATACCGTATACGGAAAAAACCTCATCCAGTGCTCCTGTATCGCATATATCGGCTTTTACGAACACATAGTTCGGGGTATTCTCCACATCGCGCAGGTTTTCCAGGTTGCCGGCATATGTAAGCTTGTCGAGGTTTACCACGCGGTACCGCGGGTATTTGTTCACCAGCAGGCGTACCACATGCGAGCCTATGAAGCCCGCCCCACCCGTAACCAGAATATTGCGTTCGTATTTTTTATCACCATCCATAGCAAATATGTTATACACTTTCGTTTTTCAAAATTTTCATACACTCCAGGAGAGAGTCTTTCCATTCGGGCACTTTTACGCCCGCCTTAAATATCTTATCAGTCGCCAGTACGCTGTATGCAGGGCGACGGACAGCCGAAGGGAAAACGTCCGAGCCGATAGCCTCCACACTCACGTCCATACCAGCCACACGGAATATCTCCACTGCAAAATCGTACCACGAAGCATGCCCACGGCCTGTATAGTGGTACACGGAAAAACCATCCACCCCGTTTCCGAGTATTTTCATAGCGGCGCGTGCGAGGTCTGTGGCGTAGGTGGGCGTACCCACCTGGTCGCATACAACCTTCACCTCACCTTTTTCACGGCCCAGGCGCAACATCGTCTTCACGAAGTTGTTCCCGAATTCCGAATACAGCCACGCCGTACGTATGACCGCCGCCCGGCATCCTGACGCTTCCACGAGCCTCTCCCCTTCGAGCTTCGTACGACCGTAAACGCTCACAGGATCTGTGGCGTCGGTTTCCTTGAGAGGCGAGTGTCCCGTTCCGGGAAATACGTAATCGGTCGATATATGCACCATAGGTATGCCGTTTTCAAATGCGGCAAGCGCTACATTGCCCGCTCCTTCGGCATTTACAAGGCGGGCCGTTCCTTCGTCCGTCTCGGCTTTTTCCACCGCTGTGTACGCCGCGCAGTTTATCACGGCATCAGCTTTTTCCGAAGCTATCAACCGCGCTATACCCCGCCGGTCGGTTATGTCGCCTTCGGGCATATCCGTAAACACGAAAATATGGTCCGGATATTCGGCGGATATTTTCCTGAGCGATAACCCCAACTGCCCGCATCCGCCGGTGACGAGTATCTTCATTGCAATTTCTGTGTCTTTTCGTATTCGCAGCCGGAATCGGCGGCATCACGCAAACGCGGATGCCTACGGTCTTTTTCCGACAGTATAATGTCCTGTAATGGTATTTTCCAGTCTATGCCTATGTCCGGATCGTCGTAAGCTATACCGGCCTCGGCCTGCGGAGCGTAATAATTGTCGCACTTGTACTGGAAAACCGCCTCTCGGCTGAGAACGGCAAAACCATGTGCGAAGCCGCGAGGTATAAAAAACTGCCGCATATTTTCACCTGAAAGTTCTGCCGTCACGTACCTGCCGTAAGTAGGCGAGCCCTCTCGGATGTCCACCGCCACGTCCAGCACACGCCCAGACACTACGCGCACGAGTTTTGCCTGGGCATGACTTCCCCTCTGGTAATGCAACCCCCTCAACACACCGTAAGAAGATTTCGACTGATTATCCTGCACAAAATCGACCGGGCATACTTTTTTGTCGAATTCCGCCTTGTTGTAGCTCTCGTAAAAATAGCCACGACCGTCGGCATGGACGGCAGGCTCTATCACGAAAACCCCTTCTATGTCCGTTTCGGTTATTTCCATGTCATTTCCCCGCTAATTTGAGCAGATATTGCCCGTATTGGTTTTTTGCCATCGGCGCGGCGACTTCTTCGAGTTTTTCGCGCGTTATCCACCCGTGGCGGTAAGCTATCTCTTCCAGACAGGCTATCTTCAATCCTTGGCGTTTTTCCAACACCTCGACAAACGTCGAAGCTTGGGAAAGGCTGTCGAACGTACCGGTGTCCAGCCATGCGAACCCACGTCCGAGCAATTGTACCGTGAGTTTTTTCTCGTCCAAAAATGCCTGGTTGACGGACGTTATCTCCAGTTCCCCGCGCGGTGACGGTTTTATGCGTTTCGCTTTGTCCACTACGCTGTTCGGATAAAAGTAAAGCCCCGTGACAGCATAATTGGATTTCGGCGCGGAAGGTTTTTCCTCTATCGACAGGACGTTGCCATGCGTGTCGAACTCGGCCACCCCGTAACGCTCCGGGTCGGACACATAATATCCGAACACAGTGGCTTTACCGTCTTTTTCCACCGATCGTGCGGCATCTTCGAGCATATGTGAAAAACTCTGCCCGTAAAATATATTGTCGCCCAGAACGAGGCAAACGGAATCGCCTCCGATGAACTCCTCGCCTATTATGAACGCCTGGGCCAGTCCGTCGGGAGAAGGCTGTACGGCGTAACTGAGCCTCAGACCGAAATCTGAACCGTCGCCCAGCAACCTTTTGAACGAAGGCACATCGTCAGGGGTAGATATGACCAGTATGTCGCGTATCCCTGCCAGCATCAGCACCGACATGGGGTAATACACCATAGGTTTGTCGAAAACGGGGAGCAGTTGTTTGCTCACGCCCTTGGTTATGGGATAAAGGCGCGTGCCGCTGCCTCCGGCCAGAATTATTCCTTTCATGTTAAAGAAGGTTCGGTTTAAATATTCCTCCGCAAGGTACGATTTTGTAAATAAAATCGCGACAACTATACGGCGTAATAATTATTGCATTGCACATACAGACGGTGCGGGACGATCTATTTTTCACGTCCCAGATCTACCACAGGCGCATTTTTCCAGTCCGTAGCCGCAACTGCCGAGGCAACGTCCGAAAACCGCACTTCGTTAAGATAACGTGTCAGTTTACCTGCGGCGGACTTCAACCCGACATACGATTTAAACCTGCGCGCCAACGGGAGGCCCTCGACTACCGGTTGCCCGGCATCCAGATCACGCGGATGTATATAACTCATAAGATAAGGCTGCCCGGAACTCCATTTTTTTATCAGAAAATACGGGAAAAGACGAAAATACCCTCCGCCGGAGAATATTATGTTCTTACCGGCCATTTTCTTTACGCTCACCGGGAATTCCTTTATCTCGCATCCGTTGTACCGCACGACACTGGGCACAACCTGTCTGTACGATGGCATGCCTCCGTGAGCATGATGAGCCGGAAAAACCGAACAGTCGACGTCTATGCCGCATTCACTCATAACTTCAAACGCCCACGGCTCGCTTTCACGTATAGAAAATCCCGGAGCGCGGAAGCAACGGACAGGCTTGCCCGTTATATCCTCAAGCAGCTTCACGGACGATTCGAGGTCACGGCGGAAGGCTTCGCGTCCTTGCTGCCATATCAACTGATGATTCATCGTGTGCGAGCCTACTTCGTATTTTTCAGCTATGCGGCGTACAATATCCGGATATTTCCTGGCCACCCATCCTATAATGAAGAACGTAGCTTTCGTGTCCGTTTCTTCCAGTATGCGGAATATACGCTCCATATTTTCATAGATACGGACTTCGTAGTCGTTCCACTGCTGTTCGGTGCGCGTGGAGTCGTTGTCCAATAGGTGGAACCATTCCTCCACGTCAAATGTCAGGACGTTCATCTTTCCAAATTTTTAAATGGATTATACTCCCAAGCATCAAACATAGGATGCGTAGGGAAAAGCAATATATCTGAGGCTACCAAAGAAGCTATAGGGAAACGTGCATCTTCAGTACACGCCTCTGTACCAGCTACCGTACTTAGCACAGGATAATCTCCTGTGGATAATTTCATTCCGGAAGATTTCATAACATCTGTCACTTTCTTCTTAAAACGTTTATCCTTAAACACTGCGGCAAAACGCAAATAATAATTGTCCAAGATAGCATCCTGCAGAAACACATCTTTATCAGCCATATGCGACAAATAATATGACCCGTTTTTCTTCCTGATGCCATTCATTGATTTAAGCCGGTCAAGCATTATCGCTCCAAGGATGTACTGAGCATTGCATAATCCAGAATTTGAACTTATTTTACGATAAGCTTTAAGATTGAATTTATCCGAACTTCTCTTGCGGGCCAACACTTTATCGGCCAAACAATAAAAAACAGGACGCACTGCAAGTCCGAAAACCGACATTTTAAAAATATATTTCATGTCGCAGAAAAAACCACCGTCATATATGCCATTTTGCACATCCAATTCTCTTACCGCACTTACATATTCATCCTTGTATGTGACCACAGCTCCTCCATTGATAGTGCTTAACATCTTTGCGCGGCCAAAACTCAATATTGCAAAATCTCCTCTTTGAGATATTATCCCCGGATTATAAATGTCTGTCATCGCAGTTTGGCAGAAATCCTCTATCACCGAAAAATTCATCCCGGCCTTTGACTTCAATATGGCACTTATATCGGCAACAGCTCCGAACATATGAGCCACAATTACGGCTAAAGTATTATTAGAAATCTTTTCGACTGTTTTCAACGGATCAATACAAAATGTATTAATATTTATATCCGCAAAAACAGGCACAAGTCCAGCATTTTCTACCGCTATCAGCACCGTAGGACATGTATAAGCGGGGATTATTACCTCTTTCTTTTCCGGTTGCGACGCGGCGAGACTTTTCAACAACGCACAAAGCGCATCCATACCGCTATGGAAAATCGCAGATTCTTTCACCGCCAATGTTTTTTCCAATCCCTGTTTGAATTTTGCCCGAGATACACGAATATCCTGAGTAAAAATCCGTTCCATAACTTTCACAATATCAGTAAAAGCGATAGGAACAGCCACAGACGGCACCATCATATGATACTTTGGAAATCTCATTATTTCAATAGATGTATTTCGTTACGGCCGACCCGACCAGCACATTAGCCCACTGAGGCATTATCTTCTTATAAACGGACAGAAGCGTTTTTTTATCCCTCAAGCCACCCGTAACGGGACCAGACTGGTTGAAATACAACTGTTTTATCTCCGGTTTCCAATGTTTTTTAAAACCGAGCGTACCCTCGCCCTTGGAACTCCGCCCGAAAGAGAAAACCTTATAGCCGCTATCTATGGCGTATTTTATCATCTCGCTGTACGCCAGGTACGGCACGAACAATTTATTGTACTCGTAAAGCGTACCGGCCCAGCAATTCTCTATTATGCCGCCGAACGACAACAGAAAACATCCGCCGACAGGCTTGCCTTTGTAATACGAACAGAATATTGTAGCCTCACCGTGTTCCCAGCCATCCAACAGGGCGGCAAAAAACCGCTTTGGCTGGGGCGGAGAACCGAGACGCGTCATATTCTTTCGATACACTTTCAGGAAATCGTCCAGAAGTTCGGATTTTCCGCGTTTTACCTCTATTCCGTTTTCGGAAGCTATGCGTATCTGCCTCCTTACGTTGTATTTAAGCCCCGGAAATATACTATCGTGCCCGCCGCTGAGGTCCAGATAAGCCGTCACCTTCTTATCGGAATAATATTCCGACGACTGATGGAAAGACCTTATTTCATACTCTCCGGAAACGGATCTTTCTATCTGCATAGCCACCGCAGGATCGGCACATGCGGCTCCTCCGTAAGAGAAATGCGGCATGGAAACGAACCGGCCTTTTATTACCACACCGTTCATAAACCCCGCCATACGGCCAGTGCCATCGTCAACGTATTTGCGGTATTGCGGCTCATATCCGAACAACCCTGACAATATACGTGGGATCGACGGATTATGGGCAAGGGTGTACTCCCCGGCAACGGGATCCAGAGGGGATATAAAGTCGTCAAGGATATCCCATGAATATGTATCGGATATTATTTCTTTCACTCTATAATCTGTTAAATACTAACATAAGAAAAAACTTGAAGTCACAGTATATACGTTTAATGCTAACTTTATTAAAAATATATCTGTAGATCATTTCCATTTTTATATCCTGTATCCACTTCGGCGCGCGTTTTACCTTTCCGGCATATACATTGAAACTGCCTCCCAAGCCCATCATAGGCACAGGATAGACGCTGTGTATATCGTCGAGCATATATTCCTGTTTGGGAGATCCCATAGCCACGAACACGAAATCGGGACGCTTTTCGCAAATATCCTTTACGAGTACGTCTTTCTCCTGATCGGATTTGAAAAAACCGTTGCGAAAACCGACTATATCCATTTCAGGATATTCAACATGCAGCTTTTTCACCACTTCATCTATCACCTGCTGTTCGGCGCCTACCAGATAATACTTCGCTTCCGGATAACGCTTTATTATCTCCAGCCACAAGTCGCACCCGGCTATCTTTACCGCTCCTTTTACTCCTTTCCTTTCCAAAGCCCATACCGCACCCACGCCGTCGCAATAACCGATATTCGCGTTTATTATATCCTTGAGCCTTTGCTGGCTGTAATACAGTTTATCGGAATTACATGCCACCATTATGCTTCGCGTGCTTACAGCAGCATCTATTATATCGTCAAAACCCGAGAACGAATAAACCTTTATGCCGTTTAAAACTCTGAATTCCGGACAAACTCCTCTCATATGTAATCATTATTTTAATTTCCGTATGAATCGTACGGGATTTCCCGCCCAAACTTCATTACCAGGGATATCCTTATTTATTATCGAACCGGCTCCAATTATCGCATTTTCACCTATAGTCACCGATTTGCATATTATCGAATTACATCCTATGTATGCATTTTTTTTTGATGTGTACTTTACCGCGCGAATATGTTTTTATGGAAGGGTCCATAAAATGTGTCATGATAACACACCCTGCTGCAATACGCACTCCCGGTTCTATGGTTATATCTTCCGGATAGTTAGTATCGAAAATCACATTTTCACCGATAAATGTCTTTTTCGCATTAACAATATTTACC
>CDZK01009856.1_pt1 | contig 29702 bp, 35 predicted proteins | sample 557401 | NCBI WGS metagenome assembly CDZK01 (sample SAMEA3182108, study PRJEB8094) | gut metagenome | biome: human; feature: gut; material: Stool; isolation source: human stools | place: Canada | collected 2013-04-25 | reverse complement strand
GTTGTTCCAAGGTCAATGGTCGTTTCTGCAGTAAGTGTTCGTGTATCAGGATTACTTTCTACATCCATGATCGCCTGGGCATGAAATTCCGCATTGGTCTCATCACCAGATGCAAACTCCATGTTGATGATGGACAGCTTTTCTTCTCCGGCATCCAGTGCCAGGGCATTGGTGAAGGTGTAAATGCTGAGCTTCGTTTCACCAATGGAGCTGATTAGGCCACTGATGTTTTTGTCGTTCTTACTTTTTGCTGCAGCAAGCCTTGGATTCTTGCCGACGCATTTCACAGTTTGCTTTCCATTGATTTTTGTATAGATAGAAGTGATTGCAGACCGTTTTGTTTCATCCGCATGGCCGCCGGTAAAGCGAAGTACATCACCAAGGTCCAGCGCAGGATTGCCGATGGTTTCTGAATCAAAGGGCACATACTCTACAGTTGAGACAACATCAAGAATCGTGTTAATGATTCGCTTTCTTGTCTCTTCCAAGCCAAATTGCAGAAGCGGATTCACGCCAAGGTTCATTGTGAGTCCATCATCCGGATCCTTCGCATAGTATTCCGCTGTCTCTGTCTTTTTGTTGGTGGAGCTGACCGCTGTGTAGCGAGTAACGAAATCGGAAAAGCTGCTGCTGAACCGATGACGGATATCAATGGCCATGGTTGGCGTGCTCCCGTAAGAAGTCAGAGAGAGCTTTCCATAACGATCAATGACTGCAAAGCATCCGAGCGTCTGGGCAAGGTAATAGAGAAAATCACGCCACGATTCGATGTCATTATCCTGATAGATACCAAGCAGCTCCGTGCCATTTGGCAAAGCCTCGATTTCTTCCTTCGTTTGCGCAAGCTCTACATGACACGCCTTCGATAGCAGAGAAAGAAATTCGTAGGGATAGGAGCTGGACAGGCCTTTATTGAAGGCTTTATCCAGATTCAGCATTCCATCATAGGCTTTTAGTTCCAGTGTTTTGATACGACGATTGGCTTCGGCCACATAGAACACACCCATCGGAATGCTCTCCGTACTGCCATCATCAAGCAGCAGATGGAACCAGAGCTTGATTTCTGCGCCGTCCAGGGTGTATCGGTCGATAGCACAGAACAGGCTGATGCCAAGCTCTGCGGCATACACTGAGCCAAGCTCAATTTCTGAGTCCCCACAGCACTGCCTCGAAATATATCCGCTGCCTTTTACGATATCCTCATTTCCAAATTCATAGGTTTTCTTATCACTGGTGGTGATCGTGCCGGTCCAGTAATATTTTCTTGTGTTACTTTTGATTGCCTGCATAAAGGCATCCGATACTGGATACACAGCACCACCTCCATTAAATTTCGTTCAGGGTAAAGCACACTGTCCACAGTCCCTTATAGGATGTGTCCTTTTTGAGCTTCGCCTTAAACCCGCTGATATACATTTCTGCTTCTTTCTGTGATAAATCTTCGGTATCAAAATACTGAACCGTCAGTTTTGGCTGCTTGGAATAGGCCGTCAGCTGCTTCAGCCATTTGGGGGATACAGAGAAAGAGACGGATATCTTCACGACACCCGTCCTTACGACATCCCTCTGCGTAGTACCTGCTTCAGTTTCACCGCTGGAATCCGCCTCGACATCGGAAAGATCGAGGTCATAGGAATCCGGCAGTGGGAGGGCAGTACCATTGAAATTCAAATATTGCATAAATGCCATTGTTACCGACCTCCGCTTCTAAGATTTGCCCTCTGTTGGGCATTGACAATAACTTCATCCAACATCGTGCCACCAAGATATACCGGAATTACGATGTCTCCTGACTGGCCAGTTACACCAGCGAGGCCTTCACGGATTGCCGTAGTGATACCAGAGAGAGTATCGGCTGTTCCGGCAGATGTAGTGGCTGTGGCAGTTTCCATTCTTCCAATCTGCGGGTTGATCACCATGTTTGCGGCTACTCCATTCATTGCCTTTGCCACAAGGCTCTTGCTCTCTTCAATTCCACGAGCAAGCCCAGCCATGAAGTCTGGCATCCAGGATTCATAATCCGTGAGCGGTCCTTCGTCCGGTACGGAGAAATGCAGTACGGAGCGAATCTTGTTTGCCACACCATTTACCGCATCGGTAACTGCGCCAACAGCTGACTTGATACCATTCACGATACCCATGATGAGGTCGCGTCCCCAGCTGAATGCCTGAGAAGCAAGACCTTTAACGTAGCTGACGGCACGTTCAAATCCAGAATGGATCACGTTATAAATCTGACCAATGATGCTGCCGACAGCCGACTTTACGCTATTCCAGATGGAAGAAACCGTGTTCTTAATGGTATTCATCACACCAGAGATATAGCCGCTGATGCTGTTCCAGATACTTGTCACCACACCCTTGATGGCATTTAGCACAGACGTTACTACCGATTTGATGGCATTCCAGACCGTCGTAAAGATGGACTGGATCGTGGTCAACACCGTAGTTACCACAGTCTGAATGGCCGTCCAGATTGTCTGGAAAAAGCTCTGCAATGCAGTGAGAAGCGGAGTCAGGAAGGCAACGATGGCATTCCAAATCTCCTGGATTTTTGTGCTGATTGCATCCATCGCCATGCCGATCAAGATTTGAATAGCCTGAAAGATGGTTTCAAACAGATACCGGAAGGCTTCTAGCAGCGGGCCGAAAACCGACACAAATCCGTTCCAGATATTCGTGATTGTATCGACAATGTTCTGTACAATACCACCGACGGTCGTGCTGATTGCAGTCCAGATGGAAGAAGCAGTTGTAGCAATGCTTGTCCAAATACCGGAAAGAAACGTTGCAATTCCTGAGACGATGCTTCCAATCGTATCAGAGATTGCCTGCCACACCGTACCGGCAAGTGTTTTGATGTTCTCCCACAGGCCAGAAAGGAAGGTTCCGATTTCCGTCCAGTGTTCTTTGATCACAATGACAAGATTTGCCACTGAAAAGACAATCGCGGCTACCACGCCTGCAACCAGTGCCGGAGCACCAAGAATGACCGCTCCAACAGCAGCAAGGGCAATGCCAACGCCCATCAGGATATCCTTTACTACGGAGAATCCGTTCTGGAACATATCGATGAAGTTTTTCACAGCGGTGATAGCACCACCGATCACAAGACCAATGCCGGAGAATACCTTCAGCACAGCGCTAATTCCGGAGGTCGCTGCACCGATGCCCTTGATGGCTCCCGTGACCGTATTCACGGCACCTGCAATCTTCGGTGCCATCGTCATGATAGAGCCGACTGCACTCATGATTTTTCCAACAAAGATAAGTACAGGACCAAGAGCAGCGACCAGAAGTGCTACCACGAGGATAATCTGCTTTACTGGCTCCGGCAGCTTATTGAGAAAGTCCACCAGGCCCTGCAAAGCCGATACCAGAGAACGGATTGCAGGCATCATGAGATCTGCAAAGGAAATGGCGAGCTCCTGAAGCTGAGATTTTAGAATCGTAAGCTGACCACTTAAGTTGTCCTGCATGGTTTCTGCCATCTTCTCAGATGTGCCATCACAGTTCTTGATTGCGCTTTCGAGCTTTGAAATGTCTCCAGGTGCGGAGTTCATGAGCGCAAGGAAGCCGGACATCGCATTCTTTCCGACCAGCGCTTCTGCATTGGAGGCCTTCTCGGAATCGGAGAGCTGCCCGAAGGCGGACCGGCAGTCTGCAAGGATTGCCGTGAGACTTCGCATCGATCCATCGGCATTGGTGGTTGCAATCGTCACATCCCCGATGGATTTACCGGATATCTTCACCTCTCCGGTAAGGTTATTCATGATAGTGCGAAGAGAGGTACCGGCCTGTGAAGATTTGATGCCAGCATTTGCCATAAGACCGATGGCTTCTGCGGTATCCTCTGCAGAAAAGCCAAGTGCACCTGCAATCGGAGCACAGTATTTGAAGGTTTCACCCATCATGGACACATTCGTATTTGCATTGGAGCTTGCCGCTGCAAGGATGTCCGCGAAATGCCCGGAGTCTTTGGCAGTCAGACCAAATGCAGTCAGTGCATCGGTTACGATATCCGATGTAGTGGCAAGGTCCTCACCAGATGCCGCAGCAAGGTTCATGATGCCTTCGATACCATCCAGCATGTCGGAGGTTTTCCATCCGGCCATCGCCATGTAGTTCATGGCATCCGCAGCTTCAGATGCTGAGAACTTGGTTTTCGCACCCATCTCACGAGCCTTTGCACGGAGCTTATCGAAGTCCTCTCCGGTTGCACCAGATACGGCGGCTACCTGGCTCATAGAAGAATCGAAATCGGATGCTGTTTTTACAGCAGCAACGCCAAGAGCTGTAACTGCAGCAGAGGCAGGAAGGAGCTTTTCACCGGCGGAGGAAACCTTATCACCTGCGGATTTCAGGCTTTCACCAGCAGTAGCAATCTTCTGCACAGCAGTGGCAGACTGATTTGCCTGTGTCTCCAGCTTTTTGAGATCTTCTTCTGTTTCGATGATCTCACGCTGAAGGGCATCATACTGCTCTTTGGAAATATCCCCATTTGCAAGCGCCTGATTTGCTTGCTCTGCAGCAGTCTTAAGAGTAGCGAGCTTTTCCTTCGTCTCACTGACCGCACTAGAAAGGAGCTTCTGCTTCTGGGCAAGTAGCTCGGTATTGCCTGGATCCAGTTTCAGGAGCTTCTCGACATCCTTGAGCTGACTCTGCGTATTTTTGATTTCTGAATTGACACCTTTTAAGGCTGTCTGTAGTTTGGTGGTATCGCCGCCGATCTCGACAGTGATACCCTTGATTCTACTTGCCGCCATCGGCTGTACCTCCTTTTTCAAAAGTTGTGGTTAAAATAAATCGAAATCCCTCTGCGTAGCGATCTGCGCATAGCCTTTGTACTCATCATTGCTACTCTCTGCGTACATATCGTTCACCATTCCGATTGTGAGTAAATCCAGGTCTCGGATGGAGATGCCGAGCTGTACGCAGCGAAGCAGAAACAATGGTGTGGTCATCGGACGGTCAGTTGCGTGAAGTTTTTTTTAGACTCCACATCCGTCTGGACATTTAAGCCCCACAGCTCGATAATTTTCGGAAGCACCTGGTAGATGGAGAAGGTGCCGAATTCATCAAGCCACTCCTCCGGGCTGTCCGGGATGGTGGGATCTGCGTGCTTTGCCATGATGTAGGCGATGTTCTCAAACATCTCAAGAGAGAACATATCGAGGTGAGAGGAACCTTCATCACCGTTTCCGACTGCCTTTCCGAGCGCATCGAGATCCTTATAGATATCTCGGTGGAACTTGATACGGTAAATACGCGGAATGGCGGCAGATGCCTTAAAGGGCACCTGCTTTCCGTCAATCTCAATCATCTTTGTCATGCCCATAGAATCACTCCTTTACTGACTTTGCAGGCTTTGCTGCAGACTGCGTTGCTGCATCGTTCTCTGCCGCAGGCACATATACCGCCTTGTACCAATCAGCATAGGTGGTAGCATCCGTGGTATTTCCGGTCTTTGCTTTCACCATACCATTAGCAAGTGGCACCGCCTTCAGAGACAGCTTCTCCGTCTGTACTTCCTTGGAATCCTCATTCGTCTTTCCTTCGATGCCGGGACGAGAAGCGGAGCAGTTATATAGCACATGACGGATGTGCTTCTGATCACCATCAAACTCGAACAGGAGCGCAAATGCTGCAAGCTCCACCTCGGAGTTTTCAATCAGCACTCCCTTGGAATCTAATGTTTCCTTCAGTACGTCCGTGCGGAAGGACTCTGGGATCAATGCAAGCTCCAAATCTCCGTCATAGCCACAGTTATTATTGATCACGTAATACACGCCACCATCCGCGTAAAAGTTTTCCGGCTCACCATTTGCATCTAGTGAGATTGATACGGAGCCCGGCATCGGAACCGGCGTTCCGAAGGTGGGTGTGCCGTTCTCACTAATGGTAAGGAGAGAATAGTGTGTATTCTTCAGGTTGAATTTCACCTTATTTGCTTTTTCAGCCATCGTTAATTTACCTCCATTTCAAATGAATACAGGACTTCGTAAAGCTTCTCCGATTCGATCCAAGTCTCGGATTTTTCATAAAAAATGCCATGCTGATCGAGCACGGCTTCTATACGCTGTTCTGCCGACAAGTCCTTGTAGTCGGTATACAGTTCGATATGAATTTCATTGATCTTATAGTAGACCTGTCCGTCTGCCGCGAAGTTGTCACTGTTCGGTGTAAGATAACAAATAAACGGTGGATCCGGGCTTTCTCCCTCTGTAAAGTGGTCGTAGGCAAAGGGAAGTCCTACTTTATTCATGAGTTCGATTAACTTCTCCATGCGTTATCCTTTCAGGGCCTTTTCAATTTCACGCTCCAGTGTATCAATCGCCTTTTCTTCCGCTGGTGCGATATGGGGCCTTGCGGCGACACGGCCACCACCTCGCTTCGCATGACCAAATTCCAGAAGGTGGGCCAGTTGATAGCGGTTTTTAGAATGAACCACAAGCTCCAGAGAATTGGAGGTTTCCTTTTGCGTTTTCACAGCCCAGCTCTTTGCGTATTTCCCGGTGTCCTTGGGAGCAGTTGCAGCAATCTCATCCTTGACGGTTTTACCAGCCTTGCGGACCGATGCTTTTAGATCATTCGTTGCAAGGTTGGCATATTCCTCAAGCCCATCCATAATCACATCTGCCATCTGGCCAATGCTTACCCGATTGGTTGCCATCGTTAGTGCCTCACTTTCTGACAGGATAGTTTGATGCATTTTTTCTTGTAATTCATGTGGTCGATGGCTGTGATGTCATAAAGCGTATCGTTAAACTCCACACGATAATGCGTGGAATCTAAGGCGGCAGCCTTCTTGCACCACCGGATAGTAAAATCGACCTTCGTATTGTCTACAATCATTCCAGCATCCGTATCTTCCTTGCCTGCCTCAGCACTTACCGTTGCATAGCAGCTGTAGTAGGGTGCCCAGCTTGCTTTATGGTTTCCGATGGCATCCACAGTTACTTCATTCTTGGTAATGAATATGCGGACATTTAAAAGTTCAATGTTCATCAGAAGACCTCCTTTCTGGCACCGAATAGCAGAGAACGCAGTGTAAGCGTCAGTGCGTGATGGTCTGCTTCCTCTCGGTGCTCGTACAGGTATGCAGCGGTATAAAAAATGGCAGCCCTGGCATTTTCACAAGCAGACAGCTCGTCAAGGTTCTCTGTGCGAAGGATGTCCATGCAGATCCTTGTTGCAGCAGTGATCAGAGTTTCGATGAGAGCGTCGTCATCATCGAAATCCACTCGCAGATAGTTCTTCATTTCTTCCAGTGTAATGAGCATTTCTCATCGCCTCCATTCTTAAGGATATAGTAAAGGCAGCGCCATTCTTCGCAAATGGCGCCACCGTTCATTCAGACTACCTTAGGCCTTGGCTGCTTTTGCACTACCGGTGATGGTAAGAATCTGTACCGCCTCCGGAAGGATGAGCTTACCATCTACACGTTCCTTGGCAACGTAGCCGATCATGCCATTTCCAGCAAAGAGCTCTGTGAGCTGCTTGAAAGAACGAGTACCGCGATCTCCGATGTTGTAGTAGCTGTAATCACCAAAGGCAATCTTTCCAGCAGGGCAGAACGGAGAAGTGTAGACATCATAGCCCAGGAGCTTATCCGGCTCACCTGCCACAAGAGAAGGCTGCCACATATAGGCGCCATTGTTGTCCTTGAGCTGGCGGATGGAAGCGATGGTCTGATCGTTCATGATAAACTTTGCGTTCTTACGGTAAGGACGCTTCAGTGCATACACAAGCTTAATTACGTCATCAGCAGTAAGAGAAGCAGTGGAAATGGCTGCAGTGCCACCACCGGTTGCGGCAAAAAGGCCCAGAGGCTGTCCCGCACCGGAACCGTTCAAGAAGGCATCCTCCTCGGCATTAGCAAGGGCCTTGCCGAACATGTCGATGATATAGCTCTCCAGGTTGAAGGCATTATCATAAAGAAGCTCCTCGGTTACCTTGATGGCAACATGCAGCTTATGGGCATCCAGCAAAATCTGGTCGAAGGTTGCATCACCGAAGCTAAGTGCGCCACCCTCCTCGATCCAAGCGGCAGCAGGCTTTGTTGCAGCAATGTTGATCTTGTGCTCACCGGATGTAGTAATCTTGTGACCAAGCTTACGCATGATGTTCTCCTCAGTAAGGACATCAACCAGGCGATGGTCGTACTCATCCGGTACCAGATAACCACCATCTGCGTCCACACCTTCCTGCAGTACGTTCGAGATCTGCTTGAAGTTAGAACGAAGGGCAGTGAGCATTCCAGCCTTATAGGCATCGGATGCACGTCCAGTCTTTGTGTCAGAAGAAGCGGTAGAGGAAGGCTTAGAAGTAAGTGGAGTATTTACCGGCTTAGAAAGCTCGGCATCCAGTGCCTCCTGGCGCTCCAGACGAGCGATTTCCTTGCCAAGGTCTGCGATATCCTGTTCCATCCTGGTATAGGTTGCATCGTCCTCAGCAGTGAGGGTACCCTTCTCGGTACGATGAGAATCCAGAAATGCCTTAGCAGCATTCCATGCGTTGTTACGCTTTTCGCGAAGTTCATTAATCGTCATAGTAGTATTACCTCCATTAAATGTGTTGTTTGATAAGATTTAAGCGCTCCATAAGGCTGTCAACAGAGCGCTCCGAAATAGCAGGTTCAGCAGGCTTAGCCGGGATATGACATTTGGCTGCCAGCTTCTCGATGAGCGAATTGGTGACAGCTGCGCGAGAGAAGGAAGCAGAAGCAGCGGGCTGTGCAATGTCAGCTTCATCCTGTGTATCGCGCTTTATAATTTCATCTGCAAAGCCAAGCTCAATGGCCATATTGGCATTCATCCAGGTTTCGGCATCCATCAGATGAGAGATCTTTGCTCGACTCAGACCGGTCTTAATCTCATAGGCATTGATGATGGATTCCTTGACTTCCTCCAGCATGGCGATGGCCTTTTGCATCTCTGCTGAATCACCGAAGGCCATCGTGGCCGGGTTATGGATCATTAGCATAGATACCGGAGACACCATTACCTTGGTACCGGCCATCGCAATGACCGATGCAGCAGAAGCGGCAATACCATCAATCTTGACGGTAACGTTGCCCTTATAATCCATCAGCATGTTGTAGATCTGGGCAGCAGCCACACAGTCACCACCGGGTGAATTGATCCAGACAGTAATATCGCCAGAGCCACTTAAGAGCTCCTCCTTAAAAAGGGCCGGTGTGATATCGTCATCAAACCAACTTTCCTCGGCGATGGTTCCGTTCAGGAACAGGGTCCTTGTTGTTACTGCTTCCTGTGTCTCCTGATTCATCTGTGTTTGATTTTTCCAGTTCCAGAATTTCTTCATTGGAATCGTCCTCCTTTCCAGCAGCAGAAGAGGCTGCAAATATTCCTGCATCTTCGAGCTTGGTCATGTTGCCGTTGATGAGATATAAGTCACCACCAAGCTCCGCTGGGATGCGATCCAGGTTTTCAAGCTCACGGATATCATTTGCAGACATCCAGCCATTTTGACGGGCTGTAGCGTAGCCGTTCATGCGACTTTGATAATCGCCACGAAGCAGGCCATCTACATTGAACTTGACAAAATAAGCAGTCTTCTCGGAATCTGATAGAAGGGCACGGTTTAGCGCCTGTTCCCATCGCACAATCCAGGGCTCCAGGGTATACTTCACATATTCCAGCGATTGCTGCTCAATATTAGAAAAGCTCGACTTCTCCAGGTCTCCTACCATATGAGGAGGAACTCTGAAGATTCGAGCGATTTCATCAATTTGAAATTTACGTGTTTCAAGAAACTGAGCTTCATTTGGGCTGATAGAGATTGGCGTGTAGTGCATGCCTTCCTCTAAAATTGCAATCTTATGAGAATTGCTGCCGGAGAAGCCCTTGTTCCAGCTTTCGCGGATGGCATCTGGATTCTTGACGGTGCCAGGAAATTCCAGCAGACCTCCGGGAGTGGCTCCATTTGCGAAAAACTTAGCACCGTATTCCTCTGTGGCGATGGAAAGGCCGATGGCATTTTTAGCCATGGCAATCGGCGAGTAACCAACCAGTCCATCAAAGCCGAGGCCTGGTACATGAAGTACATCGGATGGCCTGAGCGTCACCGTTCCAGCTTTCATGGTTTGGGCATCCGACTCCTGCATCTGATATTGATAGTAGAGGTGCCCGTGCTCATCACGATCCACAGTCATGCGGTTAGGCATCAGCGGATAGAGCCCGATGACCTGACCTTTACCGTTGCGAATAATCTGCGCATAGGCATTGCCATACAGTAGCAGGTGTGTCATCAGCGTTTCTCGAAAAACAAAGGATGTCATTTCCGGGTTTGGCTCATCATGCAGGATCTTATACAGTGGATGAGAGAGGGCCTTTTCCTTGCTGCCGGATTCCTTATATTGATAAAGATGTACCGGCAAGCATGCGATGGATTCCGATAGAATTCTTACGCAGGCATATACAGCAGTCATCTGCATGGCAGATCGCTCGTTAACGGCCTTGCCGGAGGTGGTACCACCAAAGAAAAAGCGATAGCCGGAGCCGTTTAGGTTGTTTGTCGGCTTATCGCGGGATTTAAAAAGTCCACTAAGTATATTCATCAAAACCTCCAATTCCCTGATTGATGCCTTCACGCAGCACAATCAGCCCAAGCAATAGTAGAGTGATCATCATTTTCCTCAGATAAACAAAATGCCTCTGTCATCGTAGACAGAAGCACCGGTGTCATTGCCGCAGCGAATTGCGCGGTCCAGTCCCATGATGGTAGCAATCGCACCATCAATCTTTTCTGTAGATTTTTCTTTGTCGGCCTTAATATTCCCGGCCGGGTCTGTACGTATATAGATGTTATCCATCATCCAGCGAAGCACTGGATGACCGCCATGCGCCAGACGTTCCTCCAGGGTTAGCTTCATGAGCTCCTTGGTAGGAGGACTCATATCCTTAAAGCCCTGGCCGAAGGGAACCACCGTAAATCCCATACCCTCAAGGTTTTGTACCATTTGGACGGCTCCCCAGCGGTCGAAGGCAATCTCACGGATGTTGTATTTTTCACCCAGGCGCTCGATGAATTTTTCGATGTAGCCGTAGTGAACGACGTTACCCTCTGTGGTTTGCAGGAAGCCCTGTCTCTCCCAGACATCGTATGGCACGTGATCACGACGAACTCGTAGCTCCAGCGTATCCTCTGGTACCCAGAAGTATGGGAGAATGGCGTATTTGTCATCCTCATCCTGGGGCGGAAATACCAGCACAAAGGCTGTGATATCCGTAGTGGAAGAGAGGTCCAGCCCGCCATAGCAGACACGTCCTTCCAGCTCGTCTGGATTAACTGCAAAGGAGCAGGCATCCCATTTCTCCATCGGCATCCAGCGGACCGCCTGCTTCACCCATTGATTTAACCGAAGCTGCCGGAAGGAGTTCTCTTCTCCAGGATTTTGCTTGGCTGACTCACAGGCGGCCTTCACCTTATCAATGCCGACTGTAATGCCAAGAGAGGGATTTGCTTTCTTCCAGACCTTCGGATCCGTCCAATCATCAGAATCGTCCGCACCATAAATCACCGGATAGAAGGTAGGATCAATCTTTCTGCCTTCCAGGATGTCCTTGGCTTTCTGATGGGTTTCATAACAGATGCTGTTGGTGTCTGTCCCAGCAGTGGTGATGAGAAAATACAGTGGCTGCATTCTGGCATCTCCGGAGCCCTTGGTCATAACATCAAAGAGCTTTCGGTTGGGCTGAGTGTGGAGCTCATCAAAGACAACACCGTGGATGTTAAATCCGTGTTTGGAGTAGGCTTCTGCAGATAATACTTGATAGAAGCTGTTGGTTGGTGTGTAGATGATACGCTTCTGAGATGCAAGAATCTTCACACGCTTGTTGAGCGCCGGACACATACGTACCATATCTGCGGCAACATCAAAAACAATGGTTGCCTGCTGACGGTCAGCGGCACAGCCGTAAACCTCAGCGCGCTCCTCACCATCACCGCAGGTAAGAAGCAGGGCCACGGCAGCTGCAAGCTCAGATTTTCCCATCTTTTTAGGAATTTCCACATAGGCGGTATTGAACTGGCGATATCCATTTGGTTTCAGTGTGCCGAAGAGATCACGGATGATCTGTTCCTGCCAGTCAATCAGCTCGAAGGGCTTACCGGCCCAGGTGCCCTTGGTGTGGCAAAGGCATTCGATAAAGCTCACAGCATAATCCGCAGCATCTACATCATAATGAGAGTCCTTTGCTTTGAATTTGGTCGGTTTATATTTCTTTAATTTACGCACATGCTTCACCTCCGGGCATAAAAATAAGTCGTTACCGTATTGGCACGACCATCATCAATAAATATCGTATAACGAGGAACACACCCTTGAGGGTGGTCCTTCGGGAATGTTCTTAGTTGTATTCCTTCATCAGAATGGCAAGTGCCATTTCGGTTTCTTCGTCGACCGGCTCGATGTCCGGGCCTCTGTCGTAGTTGTAGGCGATCTCACCGTTTCTCTTCAGCATGAGCTTTGAAATCCTACCGCCGTCAATGCCGTAGTCCTCGCTCGGCTCTTCATAATGCTTCACCCAGTAATGAAAAATGCTGTTTTCAATCTTGATGCTTCCTTCTGCCCACATGGTTTTGCCCTCCTTAGTTCAGCTTGAAAAGGTATCCGTGTGCCTTTTCATATTCATCGCTCATGAAGGCTTTGTGCTGGCTGTTGATCTCAATCAGGCCCGACAAGGTGCATCCGGCTTTCTGGAAAAGCCATGCGGTTTCAACTGCGCTGCTCCAGGTGGAAGAGAAGGTGAAGGCTTCAATGCCATATTTCTTCATGCAGGCTACCAGGCCTTCGACTGCGTCATCGCGGATGGTGTCGTTCAGGTCGATGTACTCGTTGCCGCAGTCCTTGGCGGTTTCATACGCGTTCCAGATGCGCTGCTCTGTGTTGCTTAAGCCATCAAGCTTTGCGGTTGCCTGCTTGTAAATGGCTCTTGCTGCATCCTGCTCAGCCGTGCTAGCTGCTGCGGCGTAAGCCTTCTTTGCTTCCTGGATTCCTCTGTAAACTTCTTCAAAAATGTTCATCATGGTGTGTGCCTCCTTGTTTTCTTTTGGTAGTACATATATCACTCTGAAAGCACATAATAGCAAGCTGATTACGGACAATATATGTACCAAAGATCGGCTGCTATATGGAGGAGAAAACTGTGTACATTACAGCTTTTTCACTCGGTCTACACCATAGATTACATTGAGCCCGGAGTCGTTATCCCAAGCTACCATGATGCTTCCGGTATCATCCACACCGGTTACCGTTCCCTGGGTGCCGATGGGCGGTGCCTGAGCATCGTCCATCTCTACAAGCTCCACTCTGGTTCCGGCAGAATAGCGGAGGCGCAGGCGTTCAACCTGCGCTCTGTTAGCGAATAACATGGCCTTCACCTCCTGCGTAGGAGCTGTTGCCGCAAAGGTATCGGCAGAGGATCCTGCGGCTTTGCTTGTACTTGTCTCCGATGAAGCCGAGGCGGAGAAGAAAGCAGCGAAAGGCGTATTTTTCGTTATCTATCGGCTTTGCCTTTGCTGTGATACGCTTCTGTTCCTTACTCATCTTGCAAAGGGCAGAAAGGAATGCAGTGTAGGCGGTGATGGCATCGAAGTCTGGCATGCTAGGCCACCAAGGGAAGCTGACCTGATCGTCGTGCTCCTCAATCGGGAAGGCTTCAACCTCCAGGGCTTTCTTGATGAGGTCTGACTTGCTCTCCAGAAGCTTTCGCAGATTTTCCAGGTTAACCGTGTCAGCCGGGAAGGAAATCACCAGGCCGGTGTCCTTTGCAGCCGCTGAAATGTCTGCTTCTGCTGTGGCGGGTGCTTCTGGTATCTCAGTGGCCGGTGCCTCATCTAACTCTGCGGCAAAGCCTGCAACGGCAGTCTGTTCAAGGATTGCCTTGATGGTGCTTTCCTCTGTTCGCTCGTCGTAGCTTACGGTGCCATCCTTGCTGATGGTAATGTCTGCAACCTCGTAGGCGGCGCTTGGCATTCCCTTATAAACTTGCTTGCATCCGGTTACCTGTGAAATAATACCTACCAGCTCTTTTCTGGCGCTTCCTGTAACGTTAAATCTGATCTCCATAGTGGAATCCTCCTTTGTTTTGGTAGTACATATATCGCTCTGAAGGCACATATTATCAAGCGATTCAGAGCGAATATATGTACCAAAGATCCGCCGGAAAATAGCAGCAACTCGTGTGTATTATGCCTGCATGGATTCTTCGGAGATAGCGACTTCATCGTATTGGTAAGTCAGACCATCACGGATAACAGAAACGCCATCGGAAGTACCTACCTGCTCGATGTAGCGCTTCACGATGACGTCTGCATATTTCTCATCTAATTCAATTGTGTGGCAGATGCGGCCGGTCTGTTCGCAGGCGATCAGCGTGCTGCCGGAGCCTCCGAAGGGATCAAGCACGATGCAGTTTGTAAGACTTGAATTCATGATCGGGTAGGCAATCAATGCTACCGGCTTCATGGTTGGGTGATCAGCATTTTTCTTAGGCTTTTCAAATTCCCAGATCGTGGTTTCCTTGCGACCGGAGTACCATTGATGCTTACCATTTTTCTTCCAGCCAAAGAGGCAAGGCTCATGCTGCCATTGATATGGTGAGCGACTCAGCACCAGGGAGGGCTTCTTCCAGATGCAACAGCCGGAAAGATAGAAGCCTGCATCAGAGAATGCTTTTCTAAAATTCAGGCCTTCTGTATCAGCATGAAACACATAGATGGATGCGTCATCGGCCATGACTGCTTCCATATTGGTGAAGGCGTCCAGCAAGAACTGATAGAAGGAGTCATTATCCATGTTGTCATTCTGGATCTTACCAGCGGAGCCTTCATAGTTCACATTGTAAGGTGGATCCGTGACCACCAGGTTTGCCTTCTTGCCAGCCATCAAAAGCTCATAGCTTTCAGGCTTTGTGCTGTCGCCGCAGAGAAGTCTGTGCGGACCAAGGCACCAGAGGTCACCGGACTTAGTTATGGTAGGTTTTGCAAGCTCGGCATCGACATCAAAATCATCTTCCTTGATGCCATCCTTCACATCCTCTTTAAAAAGGTCGTCCAGCTCGGCGGGCTCAAAACCAGTGAGAGAGACGTCGAAGTCAGCACCTTGCAGGTCTGCGATTAACAGCGCCAATTTGTCGTTGTCCCATTCGCCGCTGATTTTATTGAGCGCAACATTCAGTGCCTTTTCGTGTTCCTCATCAAGCTCTACAACGACGCAGTCAACTTCCGTCATGCCCATATCCTGGAGAACCTTTAAGCGTTGATGCCCGCCAACCACGCGACCAGTAGTGGCATTCCAGATGACGGGTTCCACATATCCGAACTGCTCGATCGAGCGTTTCAGTTTTTCATATTCCGGATCGCCGGGCCTTAAATCCTTACGGGGATTGTAATCAGCAGGAAGTAGCTCAGCGACATTTTTCTTTTCAATTAGCATGGTGCATTCCTCCTGAGTAATTTCTGTAGGCCCTTGTAGGCGGCATCAATATCACCGGCCTTAGCTTGACCACGAAGTGTGCTGAACTGCTGAAAGCTCAGCTGCTGGCGATAGCTTTTCAGTAGATTCATAAATTCACGATAGTCCATATCAGTTTCCTTTCCTTGCACGGAGCAGGCGTTCCATCGCATCATCCATAGGCGTTTCACCCTTGTACTCCGTCGCACAATTTTCTTTTACGATTTGATAGATTTCCATCCAGAGCCGATTTGTCTGGCTCATAAAATTTTGGCTCATAGCTACGTAGGGAGATTGCATGGCGTTTCCCGTTGTAGGGTGCTTGGCGAGGAACCCGTAATCTGTGATTGCTTCCTCACACTGAATCCACCTGGCAACACTCATGGCATAGCGTTCCAGAAGCTGGGGAGAAACAAGCGATGCACACCTGCGCTCTGCCAGCCATTCCCAGGTTGCCTTATATACTTCTTCAGCCACAAGTGGTTTACCGTCTTTCTGTGTGGCGGATAAGAGCTTGGATGGCTTGGGCATTTGCTGACCTTCTAAATCCGCAGCTTGATCTTCAAACTCGATGACAGTCAGCTTTCGCTTGCCCGGATTCCCCTCAGTGATTTTGTCAGCTAAGGGCTTTTTCTTGGCTCCGGCACCGATACGAGCGCCGCCACGGTTGGTTCCGTCCTTAGCCAAAATGCTTCACCTCCTTGTTCGGGGCCTATTCCCCCGTTTGAAAACGCGTTTTTGTGCGTGAGACCCCACGCCCGTTCCACGGCAGCTGCGCCGTAGAGATTCAGACCGCCCCTGGGGGGAGCGGATGCACAAAGAAAATGCATCCGCTTTATGTGTTGTGCCAGCGGTCACCGCGTTCTGCATGAATGCGTGCATGGCAGGCCTTGCACAGGGCTTTCAGGTTCTCACGGTCATGAGTTCCGCCCTGAGATAGCGGAAGCATGTGATGAATCTCCTCGGTTGGTGTATAAACACCCTTCGCAAGGCACTCTTCACAAAGCGGATGAGCAGCGGCATAGCTGTCACGGATTCGCTTCCAGGCACGACCGTAGCGACGCTTGGTGGCGGGATCTCTATCATAATGTTCGTAGCGTCTGGCTTCCTCCTTGGCATGCTCCTCACAGAAGCGACCGTCCGTGAGATTAGGACAGCCTGGATAAGAACAGGGACGCTTCGGTTTTCTCGGCATCAGTTTCACCTCCTTGCGGCATAAGAAAAGCCCTGCAGGAAGTAGATCCTACAAGGCTTCTGTGATTATCTTTTTTGCTAGTCTAATACTATCAGAAGTTGATGGTGTCATTCTATGTCTTTTCGTGCCCATCTTCGGTTGGCTCAGGAATTTTTATTTCCTGCAGCACACGGCTGTGGAGCTTGTGAATGTAGCGAAGCTCGTAGTTCATATCCACGGCGATCTTTTCCCAGGATTCACAGCAGATGTAGCGCTTTGCCAGAAGATCCTGATATTCAGGATTGGAAACGGACTGGATTGCATGAGTGATTTCTTTCTTCAAATTCACCAGCTTTTCCATATCTTCTGTAATCTGTTCCTCCAGGTCGATGATCTTCATGACACATTCCTCCAGACGGGAGTTACCACGGTTTGGGCTTTTAGGCATATCCGAATAAGTAGCGGTGCAGCGGGTAGCCAGATCATTTAAGGAATCAATCATCTGGGTTTTTGTGATAATGCGCTGATCCAGGTTACGGGCCTGGGATAAATATTCTTTTGCATTCATAGCGTACCTCCGAATAATGAAATTCCCTCGGATTGACCTATGTTGTCGTAGATTGTCATAGATTTGCTTTTACCGCATCAATTAATGCGTTTTGTGTGACTTCCTTCAGGGACAGCGCCTTTAAGATACGTTCATCAATGGTGCCCTTGGTAATGATGTGCTCAATGACGACAGTGCCGGAGGTCTGGCCTTGCCGCCAGAGACGAGCGTTGGTCTGCTGATATAACTCCAAAGACCAGGTCAGCCCGAACCAGATAAGTGTTGATCCACCAGCCTGAAGATTCAGTCCGTGACCTGCAGAGGCAGGATGGATGACAGCAACAGGAATATCGCCATTGTTCCAATCAGTGATATCCTTACTGGATTTTATCTCCCGGACATCAAAGCGCTTCTTGATTCGCTGCAGGTCGTGCTTGAACCAGTAAGCTACCAGGAGTGGTTTGCCATTGGCGGCTTCGATAAGATCCTCTAAGGCATCCATCTTCCGATCATGGAACTCGATGATATTGCCGTCATCATCATAAATGGCACCGTTGGCCAGCTGGGAGAGTTTACCGGTGAGAGAAGCCGCATTAGCAGCCGTGATTTCTCCTTCCGGGAGCTCCAATATAAAGTCTGCCTTCAGTTCCTCGTAGCGTTTTTCTTCCTCCTCGGATAGCTGCACTTCGTATTGCGATGTAATCAGCTCCGGCATCTGCAGGTGATCAGTGGATTTCATGGAAATCGTAATATCCGATATTTTCCGGTAGATGGCATCCTCCGCATAAGGCATGGGCTTGTAGGAGTAGATGATTTCACCATTACGTTTGTCCGGAATAAAGTAGTTGTTACGGTAGTGGGTGATGAAGCGTCCTAAACGCTCTCCAAAATCCAGAAGCTTGAATTCGGCCCAGAGATCCATAAGACCATTGGAGGAAGGTGTGCCGGTAAGACCGATGATTCGTTTTACCTTAGGTCTGACCTTCATCAGAGATTGAAATCGCTTTGACTTGTGATTCTTGAAGGAAGAGAGCTCATCAATGACGACCATATCGTAATCAAAAACAAAGCCACTGAAATCTATCAGCCAGCCAAGGTTCTCACGGTTAATGATAGTGATGTCGGCTCCGGTTAAAAGTGCAGCGCATCGTTCCTTCGGTGTCCCCACGCAGACAGCGTAGGTCAGATGCTGCAGGTGCTCCCATTTTGCAATTTCCGCAGGCCAGGTATCACGGGCCACCCTTAAAGGCGCGACCACTAGGATGCGGTGTGCCTCGAAGCTGTCAAACAGCAGGTCTGCGATGGCAGTCAGGGAAATGACCGTCTTGCCAAGACCCATATCAAGGAGAACTGCAGCGATAGGATGCGTTTCGATATAGTTGATGGCATAGGCCTGATAATTATGGGGTGAGAAGTTCATGAAGCATCCCTCCAATCTGTTCCACACCATCAATCACATAGACCTGAAAGCCAAGTGAACGTAGCAGCCTGTGCCTTGCTATTTGAAGCGGGCGAGGCTTTTTGCCAGGAGCCTTCAGCTCTACGAAGGCGATGATCCCATCAGGTAATAAGACGAGGCGATCGGGCATTCCTGCAAAGCTCGGAGACACGAATTTTACAGCGATGCCTTTATGCTGCTTTACCATCCGGGTTAACTTGTTTTCTATCTGTTTTTCTAACATTGTCATTCTCCAATCAGTGGTTATTTTTCTGATGTGCAAGGTGTATCAATGGTATTTACATAACTTTTCTATATATGATTTTTTATAGCCTATAGAAAAGTCTATACAGAGACATTGATACATCTTGTCATTCGGTTCGATCAGTCTAAAAATTCCTCATCAAAATCGTCCTCAGTACGCAGGCGAAGTCCTTTAAAATAGCGCTTTCGGCTCAAGGTGACACGCTCGTATCCGGCATTTTCCATAGCAAAGTAGAAGTCCGCTGTGGAGCGTACATACTCATTGCAATCGATGCAGTGATTGCGGTAGGCCTGATATAGGCTAGAGGAGTTTTCTTTATACTCATCACCTATGATGCACTTATCCTCTAAGAAATGTCCGAACCAGTCATTCTGGCTACGGTAATCATCGATGGCATTCTGCACGCAGGCCGGAACCGGGATGTGGTAGTCAGCATCGATAACTTTCTTGCTACCTTCGATGATCCAGGAGAGGATCGCGCCGCCAGCATTGTCATAGAGATACTCACTGTAATTCTTGATGTCGCTGCTGCCTGTGATCTTGGCATTAAAAGGAATAACGATGAGTCGCCTCCAGATACCATCATCGGATGCACTGACGCGAGGCAGGTGGTTGGTATACAGCACCAGCGTGTGGCAGGGCTTGAAGGAAAATGGATCCTTATATTTCTTCTCTGCAAAGACATCATCGGTAGAGCAGAGCTGCTTGACGGTAGAGTCATTAAGCCTTGCACCTTCCTGCATCTCGGCAGCAATGAGAAGTCGCTTACCCTTGACCTCGGCCATTTCCGGTTTGATGTTTCTGCGACAGCCTACGGTCAGGGTATCCGCAGAAATGTTTCCGGAGTAGAGGCCCAGCACGCGGGAGATGGCATTCCAGAAGGTGGATTTACCATTGCGACCATCACCATAGGCGATGATCAGAGCTTCTACATAAACCTTGCCGATGGCAGAAAGGCCGCAGATCATCTGGACGTAATCGATGAGCTCCTGATTGTGCTGGAAGATGAGATTCAAGCTGTCCAGCCAAATCTGCATGCCTTTCTGGTTTGGTGAAACGCTGGTAATCTTAGTGATAAAGTCCTCCGGCGAATGCTCCCTGGCTCCGGCCATACCCTGACGAAGATCAAAGGTTGCCTCCGGGGTACAGAGCGCAAAGCAGTCTGCGTCCAGGTCACGAGGTGAAATCTCCAGCATCGGATGGGATTCCTTCAAAGTAGAAGTCACATTCTTAGAATCACGGCGCTTAATGGCAAATGCCTGATAAGCCTTGGCTGCTAAGAGTTCACGATAGACCTCCAGCTGTTGATCGTTCATAAGCTGTTCTGCTTTTGACTTTGATGCGCTATCAAGAATGTTCTGTGCACCGCAATTCTTCATTTTATCCAGTGCTTCCATGAGATCTCGGTTTGCTTCCTTTAGCTGTCTGCGGGTAAGTTCGTGAGCCACGGCCTGAGCACCTGGCTCTGATTCCTGCCAGTAGTGATCGGAGTAGCGAATGAAGTGAGTGGCGGGAGAATAGCGAAGCTCGTTTGAGAAGTATTTTGCTAACACCTCAGCCTGTCCCACATCGGAGTAATCCTCCGGTTTATAACAGGAAGGATCGTTGTAGAGCTTCGGTGCAACATAGCCCTCCTGCTGCTGGACACGAGCATAGAAGCGCTGGGCACTGTGCCAGATAGTAGCAAGCTCAGCAGCATCCAGAGGCGGATCACATTTATCTGCTTCTTCCAGAAATGCCTGATAGGCCGTGTCACCGTCGCCATATTTCTTGATGACCTTTCCAGCGAAACGAGACATGGTTGCATTACGGCTGCCTTCGGGAATCGTTGCGCCATCATATTGACCTTCCGGCATATCCTCATCGAAAATATCCTCATTGAGGTATTCCGTCAGATTCATGCGTCCCGGATATAAAGCAACATCTGCAGCAACAGTGCCAAAGAAGAAGCGGGCAGCATCCAGGGCCTTCGTATCGAAATAGTGAAAGATGGAATTGACCAGCTTTTTCATGTTGCTGTAAAAGGCAGCGTCTGTCACATAATCAATCGGAAAGAGAACGTGAAACTTAGGCCTTGCTGCCTTGCCGTTTTTTACTCTGTTATTGAAACGGCTGTAATGGACTGCGAAGGTCACACCTGGAAAGGCCTGCAAGACATCTTCTGGAGTGATCCAGTCTTCCGGATTCTCGGAATGATCATTATCACAGTCAACTGGAAGACAGTCTCTGCCGATGAAGTTGTCGCCATTACGATAGCTGTTCTTATATTCTGCGCACACATAGTCATGACTGACGGCGGCCTTCAGGCTATCTTCATCCAGGATGATGTGTTTATGAGGGTAGGAGCAGTTACCGGGATTGCCGGTAACGTCCGCACTGTAAATGGTAAACATCAGTCGTACACCTCCTGAGCTTCTTCCTCCAGAACCTTTGTGATGAATTTGAGCGCTCGGATCATGGTTTCAAGCTCACAATCACCGCCCAGCATGACCTCGAAGCCTTCTGCATCACCAAAGCGATCTCTTATAACATGGATATCCATATCGGTGCAGGCTGCATCCTTGATGCGAAAATAGGTGCGCCCGCCGTGGCCAGTGTCACCACCTCTATAGCCTGTGGTACCAGCTTCCACTTCGAGAATGTTACAGCTCACAACATCACGGGTGTAGGTAGAGATTTCTGTGCCATCCTTCAATCTGCGTCTGTTTTCTTTGATTTCATACATAGCTTTAAGCCTCCTGATATTCTTCTGTATTCAGGCAGATGCTAAGAAAGCGTCCACCTCTAGTTTCCACTGGAGATGAACGCCTGAGTTGAGCGGATCTTTTTAATCTTTTTTGTAAAAAGGGGTAGCATAGCCATCTGCACGAAGGAGAAGTCCCTTCGCCCAGGGAGGTGTGCGGCCCATCTGTTCACAGACGGCATCCAAGAACATGCGGGGATCCGCTTCGATGACTACTTCATCATGGATATGCATAACGATGGAGCAGTTGCGGAGGGTTCTCATGGCATAGAGAAGAATATCACGGGAGGTGGCTTGTACAATATTTTCCACAAACTTTGGTCCATAGGAATCAAGGCGTTCCCATTTCTTGGTTGGGCCGATGCCTTCATAGGTGATGCAGGCGCCGCCGAACTTGTTCGTACCGAGCTTCGGCTTCACATAGGCCAGGTTTCTACCGGAAGGAAGCGTGATAAAAAGCATGCCACTGCGGCAGGAGAAGGTAAGACCATATACAGTAGTCGTGTGCTTATATTTCACGGCTTCTGTGACAGCATGATCTACATCCCACCAGAATTGCACGATGTGTGGGTTTGACTGACGCCAGGCATCTACAAGGGTAGGAAGTTCATCCTCTGTTAGCCCCATATCGATAGCCCCCATCGCCTTCAGTGCACCGACGGAGCCGCCATAGCCAAGCGCCAGCTCTGCGATTTTACCCTTTTGACGCAAATGTCCATTGATGCCGTGTTTCTCAACAGGGACCTTGAACATCTGACTGGCAGAAGCGCAGTAGATATCCCCGCCCTTTGCAAATACCTTCTGTCGCCATTCTTCCCCGGCAAACCAGGCGATGACGCGGGCTTCGATGGCAGAAAAGTCTGCAACCAGAAATTGTGTACCCTCACGTGGAATGAATGCAGTTCGGATCAGCTGCGATAGGGTATCCGGCACATCTTCATACAAAAGAGAGACTGCATCAAAGTTCCCAGAGCGTACCAGAGCACGAGCATCAGCAAGGTCTGGCAGATGATTCTGAGGAAGATTTTGTAATTGAATGTTCCGACCAGAGAAGCGACCGGTACGATTGGCTCCATAAAACTGAAACATGCCACGGGCTCGGCCATCAGCACAAACCGTCTTTTCCATTGCCTGATATTTACGTACTGAGGATTTGGCAAGCTGCTGACGAAGAGTGAGAACAGAGGCAAGCTTGTCAGGAGCATTCTTTAGGAGCTCGGCTATCGCTTTTTTATCAAGGCTGTCGGTTTCTACACCATTGTCAGAGAGCCACCGCTTCATCTGCAGCACAGAGTTCGGGTTTTCCAGCTTCGTGATGTCCTTGATGGCAGCAGTCAGCTCTTCACGGGAGCGAGCATCCATTGCGATGGCCTGCTGTACAAGCCCCATATCCAAACGGACACCACGATCATTGATTTCCTGGTCAATGTTATACTCCTCCCAGACCGATTCAGTTACAGGAAATTTGCGAAGCTTATGCTGGATGCCCATTTCGGTTTCCACATCACGGATGTTATAGCGCTTGAAGGCTTCCCATTTCTCTGGCGCATGAAAAGGGCGATTTCTCGTCCTGCCACCATTGGATTTTGTAGCAACGCAGGGCTGGCAGAAATATTTGATGAGGTCCTTGCCTTCTGTGAGCTTCTGCTTCTCAAGTCCCAGCACGGCACCGACGCCTTCCAGGGAAAGCGGTAAGCCCATGGTTGCTGCCCAGATCATGGAGCAGCGCCAGCTTTCAGGATCAAGATATTCACCAGTTGGATAGCCTAGGAACCTGGAAAGACAGACACGTTCGAAGGAAGCATTGAAGGCCCATTTGATGATGGTCTCATCCTCCAGGGCGGCAACAATCTTCTCCGGTATCTTCTCGCCGCAGGCAAGGTCCACCACTTGAACAGGGCCGGAGTCGACACTATAGCCAAAGAGTAATATTTCAAAATCAGGAGACTCGCAGTATCGATACACGCCGGTTTTCGGAAGCGGCACATCGCTGTAGGTCTCGATATCAATCGATAAGGTTTTCATAGATTGTCCTTTCTACCAAAAAGGTGGTGAGATTGCTCCCACCACCTCCTTGGATTATTATTCAGTAGATTAGTTTGTCTTCTCGTAAACCTTCATGCGAGCTTCGTGATATTCAAGATCACGCTTAGCACTTTCCTGTTCGCGAATCTCACGCTTGTGGTCATTGATGAGGTTCTGGATCGCAGTGATAAGGAATACCACACTGAACAACAGCCAGATTGCAAGAAGAACAACAACGAGAATAGTCTGTAACATTTCCATAGTTGCCACCTCCATTAATTAAGGAAATCGTCATCTTCATCAGATGCGAAATCAGACTCAGCACTTGCCTTACCACCAAGAGGCTCACCGTCACGAATCTTCTGCAGATTGTTAAGTCCACAGGCGATACCCTTGTTACCGGAGCTGTTGAATGCATAGAAGCTGATGCTGGCGCGACCATACACACCGGAGTAAACCTCGGAGCGAGTAAGAATCGGATTGCGATCTGCATCCACGATGCCAGGAGCAGAGGTTGCATTGGCATTTACGAAATAAGCATTGGTGTAGGCCGGATCGTCCGGACGCTCCATGTCGCCATCACGAAGCGGAGTCTTGATGACAGAGAGGGCAGGTACAGACTTGCCATTGCCTTTGAGCTTGGCCTCGCCCTCCTTGTAAGCGGCCTCAATGGCAACTTCAATCTTGGCGATGGTCTTGGTATCAGACTTCGGAATAATCAGAGATACGCTGTACTTCGGTGTACCTCCATTGATGGATTTCGGCTCCCAGACGTTGGCATAAGACCAACGAGTGTCAGGACCAGTGATTACCTTCATAGGGTTGTTGATTTTTACATTCTTGTTCATTTAATTTTCCTCCATAAAATCAGTTTTTGCATTGTTCATTGCCGGACGTTTATCGCTCTCCGGCACGAGCGTCGGTTTACCTTGCGGCTTTTCAATATAGGCGGTAAGCAGCTCATCGAATCTGGATTTGCCAAGACGCTTCTGCATGGCAGTGATACCAAGGAGCTTCTTTTCATATGGATCAAACCCGGCATCTGTAACTGCCTGGATGACTGCCTCCTCATTGGAATACTTGCGGTTGGATCTACCTTCGACCAGCTTCCAGCCAGCCCATTCCTTACCGCTGATGGCCTGCTGCAGAGCATATTCCTTGATGTCGGATGCCCAGGCTACTAATTCATCTGCACGGGAGAGGATGTATTCAATCTCCGAATCCTCTAAAAGAGGTGGAAGCTTGAAATCGTACTGAACCAGTGTGAGATTGGCCTCTGCTCTGGCACGGCATTCGTGCTTGGCCTTGCAGAAACCACACCATTCGCCACAGAGGAAGTTTCCATCTCCTGCAAAGGCAAGATCTGCGGTCGGCTTCAGCACTTCATCCGCCCACCTGTACAGCGCATCCTTGGAAATCTCAAAGGTGGAAATATTCTGACGTCTAGGCTGGTAAATGGTCATGCTGACATTATCAATGTCGTAGATGTCATCAAAGAGCTCCAGGGCTCCAAGCGCGTAGCACTTCATTTGCGGATTATCGGTCACATCTACGAGGACTCCAAGACCGTGTTTGTAATCGCATATTCTCAAGGTGCCATCTGCAATGATGATGCAGTCAGCGGTTCCGAAGCCCTGCTCCACCCAGCGAGAAAAATCTACACGCTGTTCAATCAGAACCTTCGGATCAGCGCAGCTTTCCTTGGCGGCCTCTACCATTTCAAGGATGTAGGCGGCATAGTCATTGGCACAGTCCTCCATTTCCTCGTTGTACCAGGTGAGATTCTCCGTCGGATCACTGGCATCCATCCCCAGGGCCCTCTTTAGCTTGTACTCACAAAGCTCGTGAGCATCAGTGCCTTCCGCAGCATAATCGCTTCCTTTATCCTCGTATGTCTCGCAGAGCCTTGCGGAAGGCGGGCAGTGGAGCCAGCGGTCCGAAGAGGAAGCAGATAAGATAGCATGTCCTTTAGGTGGCATCGTCAAGTACCTCCGCATCCTTTAACAAGGCTTCATAGTACTTCGGATCAACAGCAGATAGCTTGGAAGCACCATACTTCTGAAGTAATGTACGGATAGCAGCGGTATGCCCGGCACGGGACTTTTCTGCTAAGACAGCTCGTACATCCTCAAGCTTCAGCTCCGGTTTCTTTTCTTCCTTGGCAGCAGGCTCTTTGACAGGTGCTTCATAAGCAGTGCCACTAAACTGTTCTGCTAACCAGTTGGCTACTTCGTTAATAGCAGCGGCTACACTGCGCAGCTCTTCGATGGTCATAGCCATATCGCTCATTTTGCTCATAGCGACGATCTCCTTTCTCTGATTGTCTTTGCTGTGCGAGGATTGTCATGTTTCTCGCCATTCTTGCGGATACGTGGGAGATTGCATTCAATACTGCAATCAGCTCTGTGTCGTTACCGCCTGAATCGAAGTAGGACTTCTTCATGTGTTTCACCTCCGTTTCTGTGATGGTTAAGGCTTGTTGTTTCGTGCCTTACACCTTCCACTGGAGATGAGTGGGGGATTTGAGCGGAGAAAAGTTGAAAAATATAAAATCCCTCCGGGCATCGGTTGCTGGATGCCAAGAGGGATGAATTTCTACATATAATATGTAGGATTAATAACCGCGGATTTTACGGAGCTCCGTTCTGATTTTCTTCATTTGATCAGCGAAGGTGCGCTGCTTGCGGCCGAGCTGTTCTGCAATCTTACGATCAGAAAGCTCGTCCCCCAGCAGTTCAATGATGCGGTCTGCATCTGGATCAAGCTCGCGGAACCTTGCAATGAGCTGTTCCAGGAGCATCGCATCAGAAAGAACATCTTCCATAGTTGGAGCGGAATCGGGAATTGTGTCATACATGTTCGCATTGCCGTCTTCCGTAGGAACATCAAGGGAAAGCATGTCCCCGGCTGCATGATATTCACATAGGTCACAGTTGGCGTCACATTTCCAGAGATACTTTCTGGTACACATACAGCGATGATGATGCTGTTCGCGCTTCTGGGTAGCCCAAATCTCAGGATACAAAGCTCTGTACTGAGTCTCAGTGATTTCGACGAGTGTAACCTTGTAAGGATTGCTCGCGTCGCGAAGAGGGTAGTAGCGTTTTTTACTCTGATTGTCTTTGATTGCCATGATAATTTTCTCCTTTCGGCTTTCAAACCGAAGCGGAGATGCCCATCATGGCTGCCAGTAATGTTTGTCATAGTTGGTCACCTTTCGCGGATAACTCCGCTTCATTTCTGGTGACCAGCTCGTTCGTTAAAGCTGGCACGGTATTTACTTGTTGCTCGTATAACAGTTACGAACACACCTCGTGGCCATGAGAAAGGTGAACTGGTATACAAGAAGCCTTTTTATGTCTTGCTCAGGACATTGACCGCTAGCTGAGATCCGCTTCGATGGCGAATAATTCGCTGAATACGTCTGGCAGATCACTCGGATTTAGGTCTTCGACGCTGTGAGCGCCGTATCGCTGGAATACTCCGTCAACTACAGCTGATCCCAATTGGGAGCTGATCGTAGATGCGGTGTTCTCGATATTGATAATCCAATTCTCGCGTTCGTCTTTAGTCACGTTTTTCATCTCCTTCCTGCTCAGCCTTCCGTTCAGAAGTCAGCTGCGTTATTTGCACCACCCTTGAAAACTGAACTCATCCTTGATCAGGGGATGTATCCAAGTGTTTTGGTGAGGCGGAACAATGAAGTGGTTTTTTGTCGGTTTATGTGAGTTTATAACCAACTATTGTTGACAGAGACTGTGTTTCTGTGTATAATTAAATAGTTAAGGTCTCGCATTGTCGGCTTTCCGCTTTCTTTGCCCTGCCTATTATTAGTTTCGCACGGCGTAATGAGACGGCCTGACCGGTAACGTGAGACACATAGGACAAAACATAAGACAAGATTTGAGGGGAGGTATTCGATTGGAATTAAGTGAATATTTCAGCCGGATATTTCCGAACACGGCATCACAGATGTATTTTCCGAGCCGGAAGAACAACGGGATCTTTGTCTCCTTCTGCTTTAGTGAAGCAGGGAGTAATTATTTCTCGCACAAGCAGGGTGATAGATTAAAGTCAGACGATGTGCCCTTGGAACGCAAGCTCTATGACGGGTCGAGAAAGATGTCTCCAGACCTGAAGGCTTCTTTTAAGACTTTTAATGAGGATGGCCTGTGCGCATATTTTGAAAAGATCATCGACAAGAATAAGTACGGCGATGTAATGCTTGCCTTTGGAATACCTCCCACGGCAGAAAAAAATCCGCAAGCACTCCGAAGAGCACTTGCGGTTCAGTTCAAAGCCTTTATAGATAGCGACAAGGAAGACGCTGCGGATATTGTGGCAATGACCTATCAGCAGCTTTTGGAGGAACCAGAACAGGAGACCAGTTCCTTTCACCACATATCGTCTCTGTACCCGGACGACACGGTGTACATCAAGCCGGATCACAAGAGAAGCTATTCCGGTTTCATGTATGAGAAGCTGACGATAATGTGGAAATTCTCTAATCTGGGTACGCAAACTTGGCATGGTCGAAAGCTGTATCTTTCCAATCATGATGAGATAAGGCCACGGGCAGAAAGCAACTACATTGAAATACCGGAGACGCAACCGAAAACCGGTGTGGAAATCTCCACTGTCATTGAGCTCAGACCATTTGAAGGGCATACGACTTGCCATTGGATCATGGTAGACAGCGATGACAATGACTGTTATCCCGGTAGTCGAATGTTCGATATAGATATAGATGTAAAGTTCAAAAGGAAGAACTCTTAAAGATGGAGGTAATAAAGTGAGCGATCAGCTGCAAGTTGAAAAATGGGTAACATTAAAAGATGTACAGGCATATCTCGGCGTTGGACGAGAGACTATTTTGCAGTGGATTTCAAAACGGAATATGCCTGCGTATAAAGTCGGCAGACTCTGGAAATTCAAACTATCCGAAGTCGATGATTGGATTCGCTCCGGCGGAGCATCCGATGATAACGTGCCTGAGAAAGAAGAACAGGATGCTGAGTGAGTCCGATTTATGGGATAACAGATTTATAGAATGAAAATATAGAGTGGCAAACGGAGGAAAATGTGATGGACAATCAGGTTCATAATCAGATAGTGAGTTTTATATGGGGAATTGCAGATGACTGCCTACGTGATGTTTATGTGCGCGGTAAGTATCGTGATGTTATTCTGCCAATGACGGTCATTCGCCGTCTGGATGCTATGCTGGAAGAAACAAAGCCAGCTGTGCTGGCAATGAAGAAGCAGCTGGATGCCGCAAAGATTGATAACCAATGGCCAGCGCTTTGTAATGCTGCAGGTCAAGCTTTCTGCAATGCTTCGCCCTTCCTACTGAAAGACTTAACAAGCCGTGCAAAGGCTCAGACGCTTAAGGCAGATTTTGTTGCTTATCTTGACGGCTTTTCGCCAAATGTTCAGGTGATTTTGGATAAGTTCAAATTCCGTAATCAGATCGACACGATGGTGGATGCGGATATTCTTGGGGCCGTTATTGAAAAGTTCACTTCTTCTGATATCAACCTGAGTCCTAATCCAATTTATAAGGATGAGGCAAAGACGATCCTCAAGCATCCCGGCCTTGATAACCACGGCATGGGTACCATCTTTGAGGAACTAATCCGTAAGTTTAATGAGGAGAACAACGAGGAAGCCGGAGAACACTGGACACCTCGTGATGTTGTTGAGCTCATGGCTGACCTTGTGTTTATGCCGATTGCCGACAAGATAAAAGATGCATCTTATTCCTGCTATGATGGAGCCTGTGGTACTGGTGGTATGCTCACCGTCGCTCAGGACAGACTTCTGACGCTGGCCAAGAGACGCGGCAAGGAAGTGGCTATCCATCTGTTCGGGCAGGAGATCAATCCTGAGACTTACGCTATCTGTACTGCGGATATGCTGCTGAAAGGTGACGGCGAGGAAGCTGAGCATATCATGTACGGCTCCACTCTTTCCGACGATCAACATGCATCCCGTCAGTTTGACTTCATGCTCTCAAATCCGCCTTACGG
>CDZK01032721.1_pt1 | contig 29925 bp, 23 predicted proteins | sample 557401 | NCBI WGS metagenome assembly CDZK01 (sample SAMEA3182108, study PRJEB8094) | gut metagenome | biome: human; feature: gut; material: Stool; isolation source: human stools | place: Canada | collected 2013-04-25 | reverse complement strand
CGGCGGGCGATGGCCATGCCGATCTGTCCGGCGCCGGTCAAAATCATCACATTTTTCATGGGAATAGCTCCTTTCTGATCCGGTCCGTTTTCTGTTTGAATTATCAGCGTTCTGAGGTATCAAAGAAGTTCTCGCCCCTCTCCACCGCTTTGCGCAGGAAGGCGATGGACTTCTTCTTTTCAGGAAAGGGCGGGTGGCTCTGGCGCAGTTCCATCCAGCCCAGGCCCACCGGGAATACAGACAGGCCGGACTGCCCCAGGGTCCGCCGCTTCATCAGGCGTCCTCCTTGGCGGCGTCATTGACGCAGCGCAGAGCGTTCAGGCTGCGGGGGTAGCCGATATAGGGCAGACACTGGGAGATGATCTTGATGAGGAAGGCCTTGTCGTTGCCGATGCGCAGGTTGGCGGCGGCGTGGGAGGTGAGCTGCGGCTCGCAGCCACCCTGGGCCGCCAGGAAACAGAAGGTAATCATCTCCCGCTGCCTGTAGTCCAGTCCCTTCCGGGTGTAGTAGTCCCCGAAGCAGTTGTCCGCCAGCCATTTGTTGATGTGCCGGCTCTCCTCCGGGCCGCTGTCCTGGAAGCCCCGCATCCCCTCGCCGAAGATGTCCACCTGGGCCTGGCTGCCCGCCTCCAGGCGGGTTTCCATCGTCGTGGTGGCCTGGCCATCCAGAGGGAGTTTCACGCCCCGGGCGGTGAGAATGTCGTTGAGGGCGTGGAGGAAGGGAAACACCCGGCCGATGCCCAGATACGCCGCCGCCTGATAGACGATCTCCTTGGCCTCCACCGGCGTGACGCCGAAGTTCAGGGCAGCGGGCAGCATGGCCTTGAACTCGTCAATGCCCTGGCAGCCGATGAGGGCGGCCAGAATGGCCATCATCCGGGTGTGGTCATCCAGATCGTCGCTGTTCACCACCTCGTCAAAGGCAAAGTTGTCGAACCGCTCGATGAACTCCGGGTCTGTCTCCAGGAATTTGGAGTGGTAGCCGGGGAACATCCGCTCGTGATAGGCCTTGGCGGCCTCTGTGATCTCCATACGGATTCCAAACTCCTTTCCGCCTGTTCAGTCCAGGGAAATGATCTCATATACCCGGCTGCCCAGGCCGTGCCGCGCGGCGGCCTCCACCGTGTGGATGCCGTGGCGGGAGTTCATCCGCTGGATCAGTGCGGCCTTGCCGGGGTCGGGAGCGTTCACCACCGCGTCGTAGCAGGCTTGATCCACCGCCACCGGATCGGTGGAGGCGAAGATGCCCAGATCCGCCATCTCCGGCTCGGCGGGGTGGGAGTCGCAGTCGCAGTCCACGCTCAGGCGGTTTGCCACATTGATATAGACCATATTCTCCGCCCCTTTGTAGGCAATGACCGCCTTGCAGGCGTCGGCCATAGACTCCAGAAAGTGGTCCTGGGGCGGGAGGTTGTCAAACAGCTTTGCCGCCTCTGTGGTCACGCCGGCGGTGTGGATATAGGTCTTGCCGTGGGTGGAGCCGATCCCGATGGAGATATTTTTCAGCGCCCCACCGAAGCCGCCCATAGCGTGGCCCTTGAAATGGGAGAGAACCAGGATGGAATCATAGTTGGCCAGGTGTTCGCCTACGATGTCCTTGTCCAGGTGGAATCCGTCCTTCACAGGGAGCTCCATCTCGCCGAACTCGTCCATGATGTCGCAGGGGGCCATGGCCTTGAAGCCGTGCTCCTCGATGGCCTTCCAGTGCTCCTTGGGGTCCATCCGCCGGCCGGCATAGGCGGTGCAGCACTCGATGATGGTACCATTGAGTCGGCGGACCAGCTCCCCGATCAGCTCCGGGTGGAGGTAGTTGTGGCCCCCCGGCTCCCCGGTGGAGATCTTCACCCCCACCCTGCCCTTCAACTCCACACCCAGGGCCTGATAGATTTTCACAAGGCTCTCCGGCGTGATCTCTTTGGTGAAATAGACCTTTGCTTTTTCCATATTGAAACCCTCCGTTATCGATTGAAATAGGCCGCATCCACGCGGTCCTCTACTTCCCGCTGTGCCCGCCGAACACGGCAAAGTCCATGGTGTCCAGCCGGGTGTCGATGGCGGTGACCTCCTCCGGCGTCAGGGTGATTTCCCCGGCGGCAAAGTTCTCCCGCAGCCGCTCCGGCTTTCGGGAGCCGGGGATCGGCACGATGTAGGGCTTTTTGCAGAGCATCCAAGCCAGGGAAATCTGCCCCATAGTGGCGTCCTTCTCCTCTGCCATCCGGGTCAGCAGCTCCAGCAGACCCTGGGCCTTTGTGTAGCCCTCCTCCGTGTACTGGGGCATGGCGGCCCGGTAGTCCTGGCCGTCGGTGAACTGGGTGCCAGGCCGATAGGCCCCGGTGAGGAAGCCGTTGGCCATGGGGGAGAAAGCCACAAAGGCCACGTTCAATTCCTCACAGACCGGGAAGAGCGCCTCGTGGGCCCGGGCCATCATGGAGTAGCGGTTCTGGATGGCCGCCACGGGACAGACCGCGTGGGCCCGGCGCAGGTAGTCCTCTGTGGCCTCGGAGATGCCCCAGGCCCGGATCTTGCCCTCTTTCATCAGCTGGGCCATGGTGTCCGCCACAGTTTCCGGCTCCACATTCGGGTTGATGCGGTGCTGGTAGTAGAGGTCGATATAGTCGGTGCCCAGCTTTTTCAGGCTGCCCTCTACGCTTTTCCGAATGGTCTCCGGCTGGCTGTCCAGCCGCAGGGAGCGGTCCGGATTGTGGGCCACCCCCATCTTGGTGGCGATGACCACCTTGTCCTGCACGTCTCGGAGGGCCTCGCCCACCAGCTCCTCATTGTAGGAGATGCTGCCGTCTGGATTGACGCCGGTGTAGGACTCAGCCGTGTCAAAGAAATCGTACCCCAGGTCCACGGCCTCCCGCAGGGTGCGCACCGCCGTCTGCCGGTCAGTGGGGGCGCCGTAGGCGTGGCTGAAGCCCATGCAGCCCAGGCCCACCGGGTTGACCGACAGGCCGCTTGTTCCCAATGTTCTCTGATTCATGGTGTGGTCCTCCATTCTCGTCTCAAACTGCGCTTTTGACCCAGGTTTCCACCCTGTCCCGGGACTGGACCGCCTCGGCGCCGTGGATAGACAGGCTCTTTTCAACCGTGGCACCGGCGCAGACCTTTTTCAGGTCCCGCTCGCTGGAGCCCATGCCGCTGCCCTCGTTGGTGCAGAAGGGACAGATGGTCTTGCCGGACCAGTCGTAGTGCTCCAGGAAGGTGAACATAGCCATGGGCATGGTGCCCCACCAGTTGGGATAGCCCACAAAGATGGTGTCATATCCATCCAGGCTGTCTGGATATGCTTTCAGTTCCGGCCGGGCGCCCTGGCGCAGCTCCGCCTTGGCCTCGTCGATGCAGGCGTAGTAGTCGGCGGGATAGGTCTTGACGGTCTCCACCTCAAACAAATCGCCGCCGGTGAGATCGGCGATCATCTCCGCGATCACCTCGGTATTGCCCTTGGACAAATTCCGGATGCTGCCGTTCACATAGTTCTCACCCTTGCGGGAGTAATACACGATCAAAGTCTTGCTCACGGATAAACCTCCTTCGTTCCTCTGCTGTTTTATTTTAGCCGGAGCCCCAAAATCAGCAATTTCGATTTTGAATTGATTTCATAAGTATGCCTTATGCGAAGCGACCTGCCGCAATCCTCGGACTGCAACAGCTGATTGGATAAAAAAAACAGGCCGCCCGATGGCGGCCTGGTTTTCCCAAATCACGTCTATGTTTTATTCGGTTACCTGGACGCTTGATGCAAAAGATTTCGCAGGAGCTCCGCGAATTCTTCCACATAGTAGCCGCTCCGCTCTTTCCGCCAGAAGGCGCAGTAATTTCGGGTGAGCTGCTGGCCGTTCCGAAAGATCGGCAGGCGGCAGACAGCGCTTCCCGCGGGCGGGAGGGTGCCTACACTCTCAATGGGGAGAAAGCCGCGATTGCTGACCACCAGCAGCCGACCCTCCTCCAGATTGTCCGCGAACAAGTAGCTGCCCCCAAAGCCCAGGGTATTTTGGTAATACTCCTGCTCCGCGTTCCGCTGCTCCCTGGATGCGATCAGAATACAGGGGATCCGTTTCAGGTCCTCCAGGCTGACCGTCTCCTGCTTGCTGAGGGGATTGTGGAGGGAGAGCTCCGCGTAGCAGCCGCACTGCATCAGTTCAAAGTTTACATACAGGTCGGAGAATGCCCGGCGCTGGTCGTTCAAAACCAGGTCCACACCGCCGAACCGCAGCAGGTCATAGAGCTCCTCGTGGGTCCCGTTGACGATGCTGATGGCCGCCTCTGGATAGAGTTGAGAAAATGCGGCAATCGCCTCATGCAGCTCCAGCCCGCTGTAGCAGCGCAGATAGCCGATGCGCAGCCGGCGTTCCTGGTCTGCGCCCAACTGTTTCGTCTCACGGGTCAGGTCCTCCACCTGGCCCAGGATCGACTTGCTGTGGGCGTAGAAATACTCTCCGGCAGCCGTCAGGGTAAACTTCCGGTTGGAGCGGTGGATCAGTTCCACCCCCAGCTCTTTCTCCAGAGATCGGATCTGCTGGGAGATGGCCGACTGGGAGATGTAGCACCGCTCTGCGGCCTCTGTAAAGCTGTTGCAGTCCACCACGGCGGCAAAGTATTTCATCTGTCTGAGCAGCAAATCGTGCCACCTCCCGGAAAAAGTCGTTGCTTTTTGCATATATCAGTCTACCAGATGCGCTGAAAAAAGTAAACGCAGATTTGCGGCAATATGCGCCCTGACCATACAGCTGGAGGCAGCAGCCCCGGTCGGTGGGACCGGCCGTCTCTCCAAATTGCAGATGATGTGAACAAATCTTTTCTGTTTTGTAAAAGCTGCTGACGTTTGGTTGACAAGGCCATCCGATCATGCTATAAAGGGGCAGCACGGAAGCAGGCGGCCAGCTCCATCCCGGAGGCAGAATCCGGGAGAGCGTGTCTGGCGCTTCTTCCATGTGTAATCCAATGCGAGGTGATTTCGGATGAAAAAACGATATTTGGCGGGTGTGCTGTGTTTGGCCCTCTCGTTTACCATGCTGCTGGCGGCCTGTACCCCCAAGGATACAAGCCCCACCACACCGGCAGATGATCCAACTGTTCAAGACGGCGCTGCGTCCTCCGAACCCCCGGCCTCCTCCCCCACTGAGGAGACTGCTTTCACCCCCGGCACCTGGCTCTCCGATGCCGGGCAGTATTACTTCTTTGATGCGGACGGCGCTTCCGGCCGTACAGCCAGCCTGGAGGACGGCACCGGCGTGGGCTTTACCTATACGCTGGATGGAACACAGGGCACATTCTCCATGGGCGGCGCCGACAACGCCTCCGTCTGCACGGTGACCATGGACAGCGACGCCGCCGCGCTGGAGTGGGAGGACGGTACCGTGGAACACCTCACCTATGTCTCCGACCAGGGCTCTGATGATTTCCGGTTCTACAGCAACCAAGAGCTGTCCGATCTGGCTGTCGCCTACTATAAAGCGCACAACAGCGGTCAGGAGGACAGCAGCCTGACGGCGGCCGCGCAGACCAACGACGACGGCACGGTCTCGATTCAGGTGTACGAAAACCTGGGAGATCACAACAGCACCTCCGCCTGGTACACGGTGGATCGGCTCACCGGGGCTGGGACAGACGGCGCCGGCGCTGAGGTGAATCTGGCAGGTTAAGGGGGACCCCTCTGGAACAACTGCATGACACGCCACGCTCCCAGGGCCGCCATAAGCGGCTCTGGGAGCGGTCTTTCGATTGCGTTCGAGGCGATTGCCAGGCCGATGAGGCCGCGTCTTTTTCTTACCCCCTCAGACTGGCCCAGAGGCAGAAGGGGCGGAGCTCCTGCTCCGCCCCTTGCGCCGTTCACGCCCTGTTCAACTGGCAAAGCCGCATCAGCATCACCGCGAACTGGGCCCGGGTGGCCTGCCCCTGGGGATTCAGCGTCCCCTGGCTGGTGCCGTTTATGATGCCGGCACTGACCGCCCAGTCCACGGCCGCCTCCGCATAGCCGGAGATGTCGCCCACGTCCGGGAACTCCCAGATAGCCATGCCGCCCTGGGTGGTGTCATAGCCCATGAGCCGGGCGAAGCGGTACAGCAGGGCCGCCAGCTGCTGCCGGGTCACCGCGCCGCCGGGGGTGGTGCCGTCGGAGATGCCGTTGCCCATGGCCCAGGTCCGGGCCGCCGCCATGTTGGCGGGATTCTCCCCGGAGAGCCGGGCCAGAATCATCCACACCTGCTGGCGGGAGATGGTGCCGCCGGGGAGGAACGTGCCGGCACTGACGCCGTTCATATAGCCGTTGGTGTACGCCCAGGCGATGGCATCCGCGGCCCAGTAGTCCTCCGGCACGTCGGTGAAGGGCAGCGGCGCGGAGCGCTCCCGGAAGGCGACGGAGATGGTCACCCGGCCCCTGGGCTGTTCAAAGGTGAACGTGCCGTCGCCGTTGTCGATGACCTCCACCTCGTCTCCGTTTCGGTCGGTGACGGTGACCTCCTCCACCTCGTAGCCCTTGTCAAGCTCCACGGTGATGGTCACGTCGTCCCCCGCGCCGGGGGTGCGGGGATTCACCCGGACGGTGCCGCCGTTCCCTACGTCCAGCGCCGGGGAGTAGCTGGGCTCACCGGAGCCGCCAGTGGAGGCAGATTCTCCAAACCGGGCGTAGTAGGTGGCGTTCCCTGTGACGGTGATCGGTCCCGTCACCTCCGTACCGCCGGTTTCTGCGTCAAACCAGCCAAGGAAGGTGTCGCTGCCGGTTGGGACGCCGCCTGGCAAATTCACTGTGCCGCCGGGGTTGGTGTAAGCGGCGGCAAATTCCTCGTCGCCGTTCAGAAAGACGGCCTTATAGACCGGCTTGGCAGTGGGATCGAAGCAGAGGAGTACGGGGGAGCGGTCTCCGTCCACTCCCCGCGTTTGGCCCCAGACCTGGGAGGTCTGTTCACCTTGCAGCAGCCAGGCCACTTCGCCGGAGGCGAACTGGGCTTGCGTTTTGCCCGCGCCGGTTCCGGCGTCCTCGCTTTCGCTGCCGGCGAGGTAGTAGCAGTTGCTGACGCTGGTGGAAAGTACACTATCGTTTAAGCCAATCACACCGCCGACAATGCCGCTGCCGCTGACGCTGCCGGTGTTATAGCAGTTACTGATGTTGCCGAAACTGCATTCTCCAACCACGCCGCCGACAGTGCCGCTGCCGCTGACCTCGCCGGTGTTATAGCAGTTGGTGACCTCGGACGAACTGCTGTTTCCAGCAATGCCGCCGGCGCAACTGTCGCCGATGACGCTGCCAGTGTTGCAGCAGTTTATGATACTGCCATAGCTGCTTTCTCCCGCTATGCCTCCGGCGTTGGCGGTGACGTTGCCGGTGCCGGTGCCTTTGGCACTGACGGCGCCTTTGCTGATGCAGCCAGTAACCTCGCCACTGTTTTTCCCAACAATGCCGCCAACTACAGTCCGGGTTCCATTACTGTTACCCGTTACAGTAACATCGGCCATACAATTTACGATGTCACCGTCTCCACCACAGGCTCCCACTATGCCGCCGGCATAATAATCGGATGTCCCGGTGCGGTTATCACAGCCTATAACAGAGCCGGTGACGGTTAGTTTCTTAACGGTGCCTTCTCCGACATAGCCAAACAGGCCAAGGTAGACGCTGCCGGTGTCGCTGGTAACGTCCTTGTTTATGTACAGCCCGCTGATTGTATGCCCGCCGCCGTCAAACGTGCCGTTGAAACGGGAGGAGATACTGTCTTTGCCAATCGGCGTCCACTCTCTGCCCGTCAGGTCGATGTCGGCCGTCAGGGTGATGGTCTTGCCGGAGAAATCTGTTCCTCCGTTCACCAGCTGCGCCAGCCCGGCCAGCTCCTCCGCGGTGGAGATGGTGAATTCACGGCCATCCTCCCCGCCGCCCTCCTCATACCAGCCGGTGTCCGCCCTGCTGTCCCAGCCGTCGGCCGCCTCTGGTTCCTCCGCCCCTGCCGTCACAGGCAGCATCGTCAGGCACAGGGCCAGAACCAGCAGGATGCTTCCAAATTTTTGCAGCCGTCTCATATGGTTCCTCCTTTTTGTCGCCGGCAGGAGGGATTGCCCCGCTGGGACCCAGCGGGGCAAGGGGGTACCCCCTTGCCGAACCAGTTTGTCATCTATCTTATTTTACCAGAGTGCTCTTTAACCGGGGTATAGTCAGTTAGGAAGAAAACCTGTCGAGTTAGGAAGAGCCGGGGGTCTTGGCCTTGCGCCGCCTCCCATTTTCTGATACAGTTGGGAGAATAACGCAGGGAGGTGCCGCCCATGAAACGGCTGCGCAAAATTCTATACGTCCTGGCCTTCCTGGCGGTGTGCGCCGGGGCAATGGTCTTTCTCCACCGCTTCACCCAGTCGGAGGGCGCCTTTCTCTACCCCGCCTGGGAGACTGGGGCGGTGGTGTCCGCCAGCGGCGCGGAGACGCCCCTTGACCCCGCCGGCCAGCCGCCGGAGCTGGAGGAGGGGGAGCGCTACCGCTATACCCTCACCCTGCCGGCGGACCGGGCCAACGGCGTCTATCTGATCTTTGAGACCGCCAACCTGGAGATCGCCGCCTTTCTGGACGGGCAGCCGCTGTGGTACTCCGCCGCCGGCCAGCCGCCGGAGACGGCCAACCAGAGCCAGGCACAGATCGCCCTGCCCGCCGGCGGCGGAGAGACCCTGACCATGGACCTGCGGCTCCTGTCGAACACGGCCCTGGTGCCGCCCGTCCTCCGCCTCTCCGCCGACCCCACTGACCAGGCGGGCACCATCGCCTACGCCAACTACTACGGCCTGCCCGCCGGGGCCTCCGCCCTGGCCGCGGTGCTGCTGTGGGGGCTGTTCCTCCTGGCGCTGGCCCACGGGAGGCGGAGCTGGGCCCTGCTGCTGCCCACCCTGGCGGCGGGGCTGCTGACCGTCCGCCGGCTGGCCTTTGGATACGGGGCCTATTTCCTGCCCCAGGCCTTGCAGGGGCCGCTCTCCAGCTCGTGGCTGGAGTGGCTGGCGGCGCTGCTGCTGGTCGCATATCTCATACGCCACCGGGACAAGACGTTCTGGAGGGTGCTGGGGAGCATCGCCGCCTGGAGTGCCGGGGCCCTGGCGGCGGCGCTGGTCTCGCATCTGCGGAGCGGGTATCTGGCCCGGTATCTGACGTATCTGGCCAGCCAGCTCCGGGCGGGGGTCTGGTCCGGCACCCTGTACTGGCTGATCTGGTGGCTGGTGCTGGTGTGCGCCGCCCTCTCCGCCTGGGATCTGGCCCGTGCCATCGTCCGGGCCCAGGGGGCCGCCCGGGCCCTGGCCCTGAAAAACCAGCTGGTCATGGACAACTACCGCTCCATAGAGGAAAAATTACGAGAGAGCGCCCGGCTCCGCCACGGCTTTTCCGCCCAGGTGGCCGCCCTGGACGCCGCCGTCCAGGCCCGGGACTGGGCGGGGGTGGAGCGGTGCCTGGCCGCCTGGAAGCGGGACACCGGCCGGGAACCGGCCCGGTTCACGGAGCACATCGCCGTCAACGCCATCCTCCAGGACGCTGCGGGCCGGGCAAAGGCGGCGGGCATTGCCTTCGAGGCGGCGGTGATGGTCCCAAAATCCCTTCCCATCCCGGACGAGGACCTGTGCGCCCTGCTGATCAACCTGCTGGACAACGCCCTGGAGGGAGCGGCCCGCACCCCGGCGGGCCGGGAGAAGCACATCCGGTTCCGAATGCGGGTGGAGGGGGCGTTCCTCCCCATCCTGTGTGAAAACACCTTTGACGGCCGCGTGGAGACGGCCCCGAACGGGGCCGTGAAAACCACCAAGCCGGACCCGGCCTCCCACGGCTTCGGCCTGGCCCAGATGCGGGCCATCGCGGAAAAGTACGACAGCGTCCTGAGCGTGAGCTGGACGGATGCGTGGTTCACGGTCCAGACGGCCCCGCAGTTTCCGGAGAAATCGTAAAGAGAGAGGAGGCCCGCGGGGCCTCCTCTCTCCTGATATTCAGTCATTCAGCCGGTGCACGAGGGCATTCTGGAACCCCGCGTAAAATGTCCGGCTCATGGGGAGCTGCCTGCCGTCCTTCAGCAGCACTCCGCCGTGGGTGGCCCGCTTCACCCAGGTCAGATTGACCAGATAGCTCTTGTGGCAGCGGCAGAAGGCCCCGGCGGGCAGCAGCCGCTCCGCCTCCGTCAGCGGGATGGAAAACGCCTGCTCCCCGTCTCCCAGATCCACCACCACGCCGTGGTTCCGGCTCTCCAGATAGCGGATCTCCCGGAGCGGGAGAGGGACCGCCTTTCCGCCCCGCTGAAACCGGACGGCCTGCGCCCCCTGTTTCTCCAGCGCCCGGCCCAGGGCGTCCTCCAGCCGCTCCCGGCTCACCGGCTTGAGCAGGTAGTGGAGGGGATGGACGTCATACCCAACCAGGGCGTACTCCGGGTTGCCGGTGAGGAAGAGGATGCGGTCCCGGATGCCCCGGTCATAGAGCCACCGGGCCAGCTCCAGGCCGCTGGCGCCCTCCTTCATCTCAATGTCCAGAAGAAAGAGGTCAAAGGCGGTTTGCTCCCCCTCCACCGCCTGCCGCAGCGCATCCGCTGAGGCGAAGGGCACGATCTCCGGCTCGATGCCAAGGCCATCAAAAATATCCCGGCACAGGCCGATCAGCTGGTCCCGCTCCGCGGCCTCGTCCTCGCAGAGCGCCGCCCGGTATGCGGACACGGCGATCCCCCCTTTCCATTCTGTCCTATTGTAGCAGATGCGGCCGATGGTTGCAAACGGGAAAGCTCTTGACAATTCCAGCCGGATTTCATATGATAATACCAGCGTGTCCGCTGGACACAGCTGACAGTATGCGATGATGTGGTATGAGACTGCTTGGGCGCTTCCGTACCACGGAGTGGGTCGCGCAACCGGTCTATTGAAGGCGGCAGGGTCCTTGCCCGCAGCCGCGCAATAGGCCGTTTTATTTTCCTGAAAGGCGGGCCCCTGTCTGTTGTCGGGGCCGCGGAGCCGGTGCGGGCGGGGAGGCCCCCGCCGGCCCCCCTTCACTTTCGGCCGCCGGGCGGCGCATTTCAGTGTCCGCGGTGCCCCTTCCCGAATCGGCAGTGCGGAGCCGGAGGAAGGGCGCGCCCTGGGCGGTCAGAGGCCGGAACACAAGGAGAGACGCCATGTCAAATCAGAAGCGGGATGTCCTGCTGATCGTGGACGACGACACGGTCAACCGGGGAATTCTGGAGCAGATTTTCCAAGCGGATTATACCATTGCGGAGGCAGAGGACGGGCCGTCTGGCCTGCGCAGGATCCTGGAGGCCCCGGACCAGCTGTGCGCCGTGCTGCTGGACGTGGTCATGCCCGGAATGGACGGGCTGGAGGTCCTCCGGCGGCTGTACCGGGAACAGCTGCCGGATCGGCTCCCGATATTTCTCATCACGGCGGAGGCCAGCGACAGCGTGCTCCGGGAGGCCTACAGCCTGGGCGTCATGGACGTGATCAGCAAGCCGGTGGTCCCCTATGTGGTGCACCGGCGGGTGAAGTCCGTCATCGAGCTGTTCCAGGCCCGGCGGCGGCTGAGCCGCACGGTGGAGAGCCAGCGGGAGCGCCTGCTCCGCCAGGCGGAGGAGATCATTGACCTCAATCAGGGCATGGTGGAGGCGCTGGCCGCCGCCATCGAGTTCCGCAGCGAGGAGTCCGGCGACCACGTGCGCCGCATCCACGACATCACAAAGTGCCTGCTGTCCGAGACGGAGCTCGGCAGGGGTCTGGATCGGCGCGCGGTCGAGGAGATCGCCCTGGCCTCCATCCTCCACGACGTGGGGAAGATCGCGGTGCCAGACGCCATTCTCAACAAGCCCGGCCGGCTCACGGCGGAGGAATTCGAGATCATGAAGTCCCACACCGTCCAGGGGGCGGCCCTGCTGAACCGCATCCCGCAGCTGCGCCGGCACCGGGCATGTCGCTATGCCGTGGACATCGCCCGGCACCACCATGAGCGGTGGGACGGCCGCGGGTACCCGGACGGCCTGAAGGGGGATGAGATCTCCCTCTGGGCCCAGGTGGTCTCCCTGGCGGACGTCTACGACGCGCTGAGCTGCAAGCGGGTCTACAAGGACGCCTTTCCCAGGGAGCAGGTGTTGGAGATGATCCGGGACGGCGCCTGCGGCGTCTTTAACCCGGAACTTCTCCGGTGCTTTTTCACGGTTGAGGAGAAGCTGTCCCGGATCTATCAGAAGGAGGAATTTTCATGACTTCCGCGCGGAACAGGCAGTTGGAGAACGGCGGGATCCGCGTCCCCCAGGCACTGGAGCGGGTGCTGGGCAACGAGGCTCTCCTGGAGCGGCTTCTGGGGAAATTTCTGGATGATCCCCAGTATCCCGCGCTGTGCGCCGCACTGGAGCGCGGGGATCTGGACCGGGCCGTGACAGCCGCCCACACGCTGAAGGGGATGTGCGGGAACCTCTCCATGGAGGAGCTGTACGCCCTGTTTACCCAGCAGACAGACGCGCTGCGCGGCGGCGATCTGGCCGGGGCCAGGGGACTGATGGCGCAGATCAAGCCGGCCTATGAACGGATGACGGCGGCCATCCGGGAGCAGCCAGATGAAGAGGCGTGAGGGGCGGGGCCCCGGCTGGCGTCATCTCTTCGGACACATCCGGCTCCCCCTGTGCACACTGGCGGTCCTGGGCGTGCTGGCACTGGCCGGAGGGGGGATCCTCCGGGCCACCATGCTGCGCAACACCTATGAGGCGGCCACCGCGCTGGCCCGCGGCTGTGCCGCGGAAGAGCAGGGGAATCTGAACGTGTATGCCACGCTCCTCTCCTTCGGCACGTCGGCTCTGGAGCAGCGGCTGGAGGACGGAGAAGAGCCGGCGCAGATCGCCGCGTTCCTGGAGATGTATTTCGACCGGCTGGACGCCGTGCTGGGCACCGGGGCGGTGGACCCCTATGTGGTGCTGGATGGCGGGATCTGGGCCGCCGACCCCTGGGAGGGAGACGCGGAATACGACTATGCCGACACCCCCTGGTATCAGCAGGCAGTCGCGGCGGAGGGGGCTGTCATCTTCACGCCGGTCTACACAGATGCGATCTCCGGCCGTCCGGTGGTCACCGCCGCCCAGAGCTGCGGCGGCGGAACCGTCGTCATGGCGTTTGACATCCTCCCGGAGCACCTGCACTTTGACACCGCCGGCCTGGCGAGTGAGGACTCCTTCTTCCTCTGCGACAGCGCCGGGACGGTCATCTACCAAAAGACAGGCCTGGAGCTGCCCCAGGAGTCGCTGCAGGCGTATCTGACCAGCCTGGTGGAAGCGATCTCGTCCGGGGAGCTGGACAGGGAGCCGGTGATCCAGGACCTGGACGGCCGCTCCCGGGGCGTCTACTACGCCCGGATGGACAACGGCTGGTACGCCATCATCACCGTGCCCTACAGCAGGATCCTGGGCGGCCTGCAGGGTGTTCTGTGGCCGCTGCTGCTCATGTTCGGCATCTCCTTTCTGGTCATGACGGCGCTGGCATTCCGGGAATCCCGCCTGGAGTCCCGGGTCCGGCGGGCCAACGAGACCGCCCAGGTGCTGGGCAACACCTACTACGCCCTGTACCGGGTGGACTACGAGCGGGAGACCTATGAGATGATCAAGGGCTCCGCGTATGTCCGGGACCGGATCCCGCCCACAGGCCCCTATGGGGACCTGCTCCGCACGGCGGGCGAGGTGATCGAGGCGGACGCCTACCAGGACTTTACGGAGAGCTTCTCCTGCGGGAACATCCGGGAGCTGGTCCGGCAGCGGGTCCGGAACTTCGGCGGGGAATTCCTGCGCCGGTTCGGGACGGAGGACCGCTGGGTCAGCGTGCGGGTCCTCTTTGACGAGACGCTGGCGCCGGGAGAGGTGGTCCTCTGTTTCCGGGAGGTGGAGGAGGAGAGGCAGCGGCAGATGCAGGAGCATCGTCTGCTGGAGGAGTCCCTCCAGCTGGCCCGGCAGAACGAGGCGTCCAGGCAGGCCTTCTTCCGCAGCATGTCCCACGATATGCGCACGCCCCTCAACGCCATTCTCGGCTCCAGCGAACTGGCCCGGCGGCACCTGAAAGACCCGGCCAAAACATCGGGGTATCTGGACAAGATCGACAGCGCCGGCCGGTATCTCCTGGGCCTGATCAACGACATCCTGGAGATGGCCCGCATGGAGCACGGCCAGGTACAGCTGGTGCATCGCCAGTTCGACCTGCGGGCTTGCGTGGAGGCGTGCCTGGGGGCGTTCCGCGTCCAGGCGGAGCGGGAGGAAAAGACGCTGCGGGAGGCCTTCCAGGCAGAGCGCACCCTCCTGCTGGGAGATGACTTCCGGATCCAGCAGGTGCTCAACAACCTGCTGTCCAACGCCTTCAAATTCACCCCGGCCCACGGGACGATCTCCCTGTCGGTCCAGCAGCTGGACGGCGGAGACTATGCCAACTACAAATTTGTAATCTCCGACACGGGGATCGGCATGTCGCCGGAGTTCCTGAAGCACATCTATGAGCCCTATGCCCGGGAGATGCGGTTCAGCGACCGACAGGCGGGGGGCACCGGACTGGGGATGTCCATCACCAAGCATCTGGTGGCCCAGATGGACGGCGAGATCCAGGTGGAGAGCGCTCCCGGAGCCGGCACCACCTTCACGGTCATCCTGCCTCTGGCCGCTGCCGGTCAGGACGGCGGACAGGGGGCGCAGCCCCCGGCGGCCGGCGCCCTCCACGACCTGGAGGGCCGGCGGATCCTGCTGGCCGAGGACAACGAGATCAACATGGAGATCGCCGCGGAGCTGCTCCGCGCCATGAAGGCCGCCGTCACCCAGGCGTGGAACGGCGCGGAGGCGGTGGAGGCGTTCCGGGCGGCCCCGCCCTTTACCTTTGACGCGGTCCTTCTGGACATGCAGATGCCGGTGATGGACGGCTGTGAGGCGGCGCGGCAGATCCGCGCCATGGACCGGCCGGATGCCGCGGCGGTGCCGATCCTCGCCGTCACCGCCAACGCCTTCTCGGAGGATGTGGCCGCCACCACAGCGGCGGGGATCGACGCGCATATCTCCAAGCCCCTGGACGCCGCCGTTCTGCGGCAGACGCTGGAGCGGCTAATCCGCCCCCGGGCGTGAGCCGTCCGGCCGCCGCGGGATCCGGGCGCGGAGGCCCTTCCCAACGCGCCGGCCCGCCTATCTGCCAAACAGGAGAGCCATGCCCCATTGCGGGGCATGGCTCTCTTTTATCCCATATTCACCGGGGCATGCGGTATCAGGTCTTACGCGTCCGCTCCCCCGTCCTCTCCCAGGACATACCGGTTCCGCCCCTGCTCCTTGGCGCGGTACAGAAGCGCGTCGGCCGCCCGGTACAGCTCCTCCGGCGAGGAGGCGCTGCGGATGGGCAGTCCCCCGATGCTGCAGGTCAGGCACTGCTCGCCCCAGGAGATCCGATGGATGGCCGCCAGAAAATGATTCAGCGCCATCTCCAGCTCCGGGGCCGCCAGTTCTGTGCAGAGCAGCACGGCGAACTCATCGCCCCCCAGCCGCCCGATGGTCCCCTGGCCTCCGAAGATGTCCTTCAGGGCTTTGACGACCTCCTTCAGGGCGCGGTCCCCCTCCGGATGGCCATGCCGGTCGTTGATCTCTTTGAACTGATCCAGATCCACCATGATGAAGTAGCCGGAAGGAACGGGATTGCCCGCGTGGAAGATCCGGGCGCATACCGCAAAAAACGCCCGGCGGGTCATCACGCCGGTCAGGGAGTCGATCTTTCCCTCATAGGCCATATAGGCGCTGTACTGCCGGTTCAGCGCCACAAACAGGATCACCAGCACCATCAGAGACATGATGCCGAACATGAACTGGATCTGAAGGTGGAGGATGTCCACATAGCCCGTCTCCCCCAGCGTGATCCCCTGGCTCTCCAGCACATAGTCGATCCGGTGGCCGAAATAGAAGGTGACGGCAAGCGCGGCGGCAAGCGTGAAAAGCGTTATCACCGCCAGGGACAGCCGGCGGTAGCGTTCGCCGCTCTGCAGGGATTGGGAGATCGCCAGGCGCTGCTGAAACTGGACCCAGGCCCGGGTGTGCGACGCCCGCCAGAGGAGCAGCACAACCAAAACGGAACCGCCGTCCATGGCGAGATCGGACACGGTAAAGACATTGGCAAACACGGCGGAGGGGCCATAGCCGGCCTCCGGAAAGCAGATGGCCATGGTGCTGTACACCAGGAACGAATGGATCGACCGGCCCAAATAGGACACCAATCCCATCCAGAAATAGGGGTGCCGCATCCGGCGCGCCCACGCGTACAGCAGGCCGATCAGCAGGCCGAACAGCACGCGGCTGCCCACGCTGAGGAACAGACTCGCCAGGGGATGCCCGCTGAGCACCGGCGAGAAGAGCTGGTCGGCGGGCAGGACATAGCTGGCAGAGGCCTTCCACATGCTGGCAAGGCCAAAGACCAGGCCCACCACAGTGGACTCCAGGGGGCCCAGCAATGCGCCCGCCAGCATCACCGGCAGAAAGGCTATGGTGATCGAAATGGGCGCGATGTGAAAATAGCCGAGGAAGGAGAAGGACATCAGCAGCTCAAGGGCGATCAGCGCCATAAGCACATACCAGTCCAGCACATAGCGCCGGGTCCATCCATTGTTCATCTCGGTCTCCCCCCTGTCGTACCTGGTTCTCTTCTATCCGCGGGACTTGGCGTTTTGGAATCCCCCGCGCCCCTGCCGGGTCAGGACCTGATGCCGCACCGCATCAGGTCCGCCCTTCAAGTAAGGACATTTTACCAATTTCGAACGCAAAATGCAAGCTGTCCGGCGGGCCCAGGGCAGGTCCGTCTCCTCCGCGGCGGGGCGAAATCCGATGTCCGCCTGGGGAAAGCTGGAATTTTTTCCAGGATTTATAAAATCATGGTACAAACAGCCGCCATATATGTTATAATCAGATCATCATCCCCGGCGATGCCCAGCCACCGCCGGGGCCGCTCCGCAGTCCCTGCCCTCCGGCCTCTTTGCCGCCGGCACGGATTGTGGGATTTTGTTCTTTGCAAAATGGTTAAAATACGTGTTCTGTCCGCTTTTCCCATTTCGTTTTTCTGCTGGCTCCTCCTGTGGCCGCCTGCCGGAGCCAACCCGCGGCAAACGCCGGCAGAGGGACCGGGCGGATGAAGAAGCGAGGGGACGACTATGAGAACTCAACATACAGATCCGCCGGATGATGCGCGCAGACAGGATTCCCTTCTGGAAGAACTGCGGCGCCGCGCCTCCAAAGATGCGCTCTCCGGCCTTTTGAACCGGGCGGCCATGGAGTACTCCATCAAAGAGCGGCTGAACGCCATGGCCCCGGAGGAGAGCTGCGCGCTGTTCATTGTGGATCTGGACAATTTCAAGCAGGTCAACGACACCCTGGGCCACCAGGCGGGGGACCGGGCCATCCAGCAGGCCGGCCGGGTCCTCTCCAGCCTCTTCCACGCCAGTGACATTGTGGGCCGCCTGGGCGGCGATGAATTCGCCGTGTTCCTGTGCGGGAAGCTGACGGAGGACCTTGTCCGGGAAAAGGCCGCCGCCATTTGTGAATTCCTGGAGCTGGCCCTGGGCGACCGCGAGACCGTCATCGTCACCGCCAGCGTGGGCGTCTACTTGTCGGGGCCCGGGCAGGAATTTGACGGTCTGTACCAGTCCGCTGATCTGGCCCTCTACAAGGCCAAAAAGACCGGCAAGCACCAGTTCTGCCTGAAGAGCCGCGGCAGCTATCAGGACGGCCAGAGCCGGGAGTTCCGCCCGGTCAATACCATCCCCCTCAGTGCCCTGCTGGAGCATATGAGCAGCGGGGTGGTCCTGCTGGAAATGGGCGACGCGCCCCGGGTCATCTACGTCAGTCCCAGTTTCTGCCGGATCATCGGAAGCACGCCGGAGTCCTTTCCGCTGCCCATGCCGCTGGCCGATCTGATCCACCCCGACGACTACCCCCCTCTCCTGAACGCCCTTCGCAGGGGCATCCGCCAGAACGCCGAGGTGGAGCACACCCACCGGGTCCGTGCGGGAGACGGCCAGACGTGGCTCTGGTGGCATATCCGCGCGGCGCAGATCGAATACGACGACGCGGTGCCGGTGATGCTGGTCACCACGACGGACGTCTCCCAGTTCAAGGAGACCCAGCAGCGTCAGGAGGAGCAGATCCGCCGGCTCCAGACCGCCTTTGGCCAGACGTCCAAGCAGCTCTGGGAAGTGGATGTCTCCAGCCGTCTCTTCCGGGGATACACCCAGGATGGGCAGGCTGATACCCTCACCGACGGTTCGTGCCGTTTTCCGGACGACCTGATCGCAAGCGGCTGGATCCATCCGGACTCCGTGGCCCGATTCCAGAGCTTTGCCAGGGACTTGCTGCGGGGGCACTCCCTGGGCTTCGGCAACTTTGCCATCCGCAGCAAGCGCACCAACTGCTATCGCTGGGCCGCCATCTCGTACCGGATGCTGTACGATGACGTGGGCCGGGCCGTGCGGGCCGTGGGCGTGCTGGAGGAGCTGCCCATGTGCTTCAGCGGGGTGGACAGCTGGTCTCCGAACCAGCATCCCCTGCCGGAGGGCCTGCTCTCCGATCTGATCATGCGGATGCGCGCCGATCTGGAGCTGGACAAGGTGGATTTCCTGTGGATCGAGGGCTCCGACCTCAGCGGGCAGGTACAGGATACCCGCTGTTCTGAGATCCTGCGTCTGGAGCGGGAAAAGATCTTCTGCAAAGGCGACCAGGAGCGCTTCCTCTCCAATTTCGACCGGGACAGCCTCCTGCAGATGTACCGGCAGGGGCAGCGCTGGTTCTGTGCGGAATACCGGCGGGCTGACCGCAGCGGCCATATCCGCTGGGTCCGGCATATCCTCTATCTGGCCGAGGATCCGGTCTCCCGCCATGTCCGCCTCTTCGTCTACCTGGTCTGGCTGGACCCCGGCAACTGCCTGGAGGGGGTGATCCACAGCGGCGCCAGGCGTGACCCGGTGAGCCGGGTGTTTGACCGGGATACGATCCAGGAGATGGCGGAAGCCCTCTTCGCCGACCGGACTGGCGGGAATCGCGCGGTGGCGGTCCTCCAGGTCGGCGGTCTGGAGTCCCAGTCCGCCGACGCGGTCACGGACCAGATGCGATACGCCCTCGCCGCCGGACTGTCCCTGGTCTTGGGGGGCAGCTGCCTTTTGGGGCAGTACAGTCCCCATCAGTTCCTCATCGTCTTTCCCGACGCCGCCGAAAAGGCGGGCCTCCGCCGCCAACTGGAGGATGCGGTGGCCGCGCTGCGGCGGCTGCTGGCTCCCGATCCCGCATACGGCCCTCTGCGCCTGATCGCCGGCGTCCAGGTGATGCCTGCGGCCGCGGCCCGTTACCGCTCCATGCTGACCCAGGCCCTTCAGGTGTGCGCGCTCTGGTGGAAGGCGGCATCTGACACGGTGGCCTTCGCCCAGGACCAGGAGGGCCAGGAGTGGATGCAGCTCCAGGCAGGCGGAGACAACGATGAAGTCTCTGTCTGCACCGCGGAGATGAAGCGCCCCCTGTCGGAACCGGAAAAGGATCTGGCGCTGGATTGCCTGTCCGCCATGCTCTCCGCGCGGACGCTGAACGCCGCCCTGCTGGGCGTCCTGCAGGCCCTCGGCTCGTATTACCGCGCGGATCGGGTCTACACCCTGATGCTGGTGGAAAACCGCCACGCGGTCATCATGACCTTTGAGTGGACAAGCGCCGGCAGGCGCAGCATTCAGCAGGTGGTCTCCGGCATGCAGCTGGAGCGGTTCCCCCCGCTGATCCGCTGCATGGAGGAGCGGGCGCCGGTCTTTCTCACCCGGCACCTGCCCGATCCGGCGGATGCCGGGGACGCTGCGCGGCAGTCCTGGCATTTCACCGCCCTTCCCCTGATCCGGGACCCGCAGCAGCCTGTGGCGGGGTTCCTCTGCATCGAGAACGCCCAGACGCATCCGGCAGACGCGGCCCTGTTCACCACCCTGATTCCCCTCATGCTGCAGCAGCGGGAGCGGTTCAGCGGCGGGGAGCGCCCGTCCGCCGCGGTGGAGCGGCTCATGGGGCTGCCGGATCTGAGCGCCTATCTGGAGACGCTTTACACCCTCAGCTCCCAGCAATACAGCTCCCTGGGCGTGGTCTGCCTGGACATTCCCGCGCTCTCCGTCCACGGCGGCCGGCACAGCTTCGAATCCGGAAGCCGGATGCTCTGGTACGTGGCCAACACGCTGGAGGAGATCTTCGGCTCGGCGCTGCTGTTCCGCACACGGGAGGCGGAGTTCGTCGTCTTTTATCCCAACACCACCCGGGAGGTTTTTCTGGCCTGCTGCGGCCGCCTCCGGTCGATTCTCCAGCGCCGGTATCCCCGGCAGGTGCGGATCGGCCGCGCCTGGGCGGACGGCGAATTTACCGGCAGGCAGCTTGCAAAACAGGCCCAGGCCGCCATGCATCTGGAACTGGTCCTGTCCGATGGAGCGCGGGAACCGGCGGCCAGTGCGGAGGAGCCCTCTGCCGTGCGCGGGGCGACGCATGACGGCCGGTTCACCGTCTACTACCAGCCCAAAATCAACATCCGCACCGGCGCGCTCTCCGGTGCCGAGGCGCTGGTCCGCGGGATCGGCGAGGACGGCGCGGTCATTCCCCCGTCCCAGTTCATCGATTATTTGGAAGACGCCGGCAATATCCGGGAGCTGGATCTCTTTGTCCTGGAGCGGAGCCTTGCCCAGCTGGAGCAGTGGCGCTCCGCCGGTCTGGGGATCGTCCCCGTGGCGGTGAACCTCTCCCGGGCCACTCTGGTGCACCCTTCCACGCTGGCCTCCGTCCTGGCCATCCAGAGCCGCTATCCGGAGATCCCGGCGTCGGCGCTGGAGCTGGAGATCACAGAGCGGGGCGGCGGGGTCGACACCGCTGCCTTCCGGGCCATCGTGGACCAGTTCCACGCCTGCGGACTGCGGCTGAGCCTGGACGATTTCGGCTCCCAGTACGCCAATCTGGCCCTGTTCACCAATGTGAAGTTCGACGTCATCAAAATGGACCGCAGCCTGATCGCGGACGTGGTCCACAACCCCATCACCCAGACGCTGGTGCAGGACATCGTCCAAATCTGCCGCACCCATCACAAGGCCTGCGTGGCAGAGGGTGTGGAGAATCAGGCGCAGCTGGATGTGCTGCTGAAAATGGGCTGTCCCTATGCCCAGGGATACTATTATGACCAGCCGCTGCCCGCCCAGGTATTCGAGGAAAAGTACCTCCGGGGAGGGATCCCCGTGGAGCGGCAGGAAACGCGTAAGGAGGATTGCATATGAGTCGTTCAAGCAAGGCAGTGCCATCGGGGACCGGTGCGGAACACGCTCCCCTGGTCATCGGCATCGGCGCCTCCGCAGGCGGCCTGGAGGCGCTGCAGCAGTTTTTCAGCTGTATGCCGCCCAACAGCGGGCTGCGCTTTGTGGTGATCCAGCATCTCTCGCCGGACTATAAGAGCCTGATGGCTGATATTCTCAGCAAGCACACGGAGATGCAGGTCTACCAGGCGGAGAACGGCATGGCGGTCGAGGCGGATACCGTCTATCTGATCCCGCCGAAGAAGTTCATGACCATCAAGGACGGCAGGCTGATCTTGACGGACTACGCGCCGGTCACGCTGAACCACCCCATCGACGTCTTTTTCTCCTCCCTGGCGGAGGAGAAGAAGGAGCACTCCATCGTCGTGGTGCTCTCCGGCACCGGCACGGACGGCACCAACGGCGTGAAGTTCGTGAAGGAGCACGGCGGCCTCGTCATCGCCCAGGCCCCGGAGAGCGCCAAATTCGACGGGATGCCCAAGAGTGTCATCAGCACCGGCCTGGCGGATTTCGTCCTCTCCCCGGAGGAGATCGCCGAGGAGATCCTGAACTTCTCCAACACCCCCACCCTGCTGCGTCCCCTCCGGAGCGATAATCCCCTGTCTGAGGAGGAGTCCCCCTTCTCTGAGGAGGAGACCCTCTCCCACATCTACACGATCCTGAAGAACGCCAGCGGCATCGACTTTACATATTACAAGCGCTCCACCATCCTGCGGCGCATCGAGCGGCGGATGCTGGTGACCCACTCGTCCACGCTGGCGGAGTTCGCCCATCTGCTGGGTGACAATCCGGAGGAGGTCCAGATCCTGGCCAAGGAGATCCTGATCGGGGTGACCAATTTCTTCCGGGAGCCGGCCTTTTTCGAAAAGCTCAAATACAACGCCGTCTACAAGATCGTGGAGCGCGCCAAGGAGGAGGAGCCCATCCGGGTCTGGTCCGCCGGCTGCTCCACCGGTGAGGAGGCCTACTCCATCGCCATTTTGTTCCGGGAGGTGATGGAGGAGCTGAACGTCAAGCGGGACGTGAAGATCTTTGCCACGGATGTGGACAGCCGGGCCATCGAGCAGGCCGGAAAGGGCGTCTTTTCAGAGAACATCATCGACGATGTCACCCCCACCCGTCTGGCGAAGTATTTCCTGAAGGTGGGAGACCAGTACCAGATCTCCAAGGACATCCGGCGGATGATCGTCTTTGCCACCCACAACATGTTCTCCGACCCGCCTTTCGGCAAGCTGGATCTGATCTCCTGCCGGAATGTGATGATCTACTTCCAGCCGGTGATGCGGCGGGGGCTGTTCGCCATCTTCCATCAGGCGCTGAAAAACGGCGGCTTCCTGTTCCTGGGCAAGAGCGAGACTGCCGGGGAGTATGTGAACCTCTTCAAGCCCGTGTGCAGCGCGGAGAAGATCTACGTCCACAAGGCGGAGGGCAAGGTGGAGGATCTGGCGCCGCCCACCTTCAACATCCCCAACATCCAGAACATCTCCCTGAAGAGCATCCGGGCCGGCATGAGCCAGAGCGCGGAGACCGCGGTGGAGAACCGCTACGTCCGGTTCCTGGAGCGCCATCTGCCCGCCACCGTGGTCCTGGGCGCGGACAACACGGCCCTGCATTTCTTCGGCAACTACAGCGACTATCTGGCCCTTGCCCCGGGCCGGGCCTCTCTGAATTTCTTCCAGATGCTCAGCGAGGATCTGTCTCTGGTGTCGGCCACCGCCATCAGCCGGTGCCGGAACGAGCACACCGCCATCACCTATACGGACATCGCCGTGGACTGTCCCGCCGGGCGGCGGGTGATCAGCCTGACGGTGGAGCCCATCCCCAGCGACGCGGAGGAGGATGACGGGCTGGAGGCTGTGATCTTCCAGGAGAACACCGTCCCCGCCATCGAGGGCGAGGTGGAGAAATTTGATCTGGACGCCACGGCGGCCCGGCGCATCACCGACCTGGAGCGGGAGTTCCAGGAATCCCAGAACGACCTGCGGGCCACCATCCAGCGGCTGGAGACCGTCAACGGCGAGCTGCAGGCCGCCAACGAGGAGCTGCTCACCGCCAACGAGGAGCTCCAGAGTTCCACAGAGGAGCTGCAGTCCGTCAACGAGGAGCTGTATACCGTCAACACGGAGCATCAGCTGAAGCTGGACGAGCTGACCATGATGACCGACGACCTGTCCAACTTCCTCTCCTCCACCATGATCGGCATCCTCTTCGTGGACAGCAACCTGAATATCCGCAAGTTCACGGAGTATGTGGGTCGGGAGTTCCAGCTGATGGAGCACGACATCGGGCGGCCCATCCAGATCTTCGCCCACAGCTTCCCCGACGAGGAGATCGAGCAGGACTGCCGGTCCGTGCTGAAGGATCTGACCTCCATCGACCGGGAGATCACCGCCATGAACGGCCGCTCCTACACCCTGCGCATCGCCCCCTACCGCACCACGGAGAACTCCATCCGCGGTCTGGTCATCACTATCATCGACAGCCTGGGCACGCCCCGGCGGGACACCGGCGAAGAGACCTGACGATTTTGGCGGTGCGGCCGCAAAACAGGATTTCCGCAGGAACACGAAAGCAGGAGCGGGGACGCGCTGCGTCCCCGCTCCTGTTCATGCCAAATCAGCATGACAAGTCATCCAACCTGGGCATTTTACATTTTCCTCCGCTGCTGATACAATAGTCCCATACGCCGCGGGAAACGCGGCGCACAAGCGGATGATTGAGGAGGAAATCCTATGGAATATCGAAAACTCCCCCACGGAGAGGAGCAGATCAGCATTCTGGGGCTGGGCACCAGCTCCATCGGCGCCGCCGGAGAGGATGAGATCCAGGCCACTGTGGAACTGGCACTGGAAAAGGGGATCAACTTTTTTGACATGGCCTCGGCGGACGCGGCGCCGTTCCCCGCCTATGGCCGGGCCATGGCCGGAGCGCGGGACAAGGTCTGCTTCCAGATCCACTTCGGCGCCAACTACCAGGGCGGGATGTACGGCTGGACCACGGATCTGGACACCATCAAGCGCTCCATCGACTGGCAGCTGCGCGCCCTGAAAACCGACTATATCGACTTCGGCTTCCTCCACTGCCTGGACGAGGAATCCGATCTCCAGACGGTGCTGGACGGCGGCGTTCTGGACTATATCCAGCAGCTCCAGCGGGAGGGGACCGTGCGGCACATCGGCATGAGCTCTCACACGCCCCAGGTGGTGAATCGGGTCCTGGACATGGGGATCCTGGATCTTCTGATGTTCAGCATCAACCCCGGCTATGACTACCACCACGGGGACTACGCCATCGGCGGCGCGGAGGAGCGGATGGCCCTCTACCGCCGGTGCGAGGCGGAGGGCGTGGGCATCTCCGTGATGAAGGCCTTCAGCGGCGGCCAGCTGCTCAACGCCAAGACCTCTCCCTTCGGGCAGGCCCTCACGGAATACCAGTGCCTCCAGTACGCCCTGGACAAGCCCGGGGTACTCACGGTGCTGCCTGGCGTCCGGAACCGGGCGGACCTCACGCGGATCCTGGGATTCCTGGACGCCTCCCCGGAGGAGCGGGACTACTCCGTGCTGGGCACCTTCGCCCCCCGGGACGCCTCCGGCATCTGCGTCTACTGCAACCACTGCCAGCCCTGCCCCGCCGGGCTGGACGTAGGCCTGATCAACAAGTATTACGACCTGGCCCGGGCCGGCGACCAGCTGGCGAGGGACCACTACCGCAACCTGAGCCGCCATGCGGAGGACTGCATCCAGTGCGGCCACTGCGACCGCCGCTGCCCCTTCCATGTGGAGCAGACGGGGCGCATGGCGGAGATCCGCTCCTACTTCGGCCGCTGACAGCGGCCGGGCGGCTTTGACGCCCTTTCCCGCCGCATCCGGACAGGGGTGTGATCGAATCGCGCGGCATATCTTCAGACGGGAGGGATGACAATGGCCATGGAAGGCGGCGCCTGGATTATGCGGGGCCCGGACTGGCGGGACCCCCGCCGCATCCAGAGCTGGCAGGAGCTGGCGGACTGGATCGATGAGATCGGCCTTCTGCCCCTTTTCAAAAACGAGGTGGACGGCTTCTCCGTGGAGGAGAACACCTCCGACCGCTTCTGGTGGACCGGCGATGTAGAGCGGGACCCCTGGGAGTGGCGGTGTCTCATGGCCCGGAGTGGGCGGGTGGCCTACGGCAAGTTCTTCGGGAAGCGGGCCGGCTTCATCTCCCGGGTGTGGTTCCCCCACTTTGCCAACTGGCGGCGGGACGGCTACGACTTCGACAGCCGCTGGGACGAGGGACTGGCCTCCATGCGCCAGAAGCGGATCATGGACCAGTTCCCGGCGGAGGAACAGTGGTTCTCCTTCCAGCTGAAGCGGCAGGCCGGGTTCGGCAAGGGCGGCGAGAAGAACTTCGAGGGGACGGTCACCGACCTGCAGATGCAGGGGTATCTGCTGATCCGGGACTTCCGCCAGCGCCTCAGCAAGCGGGGGCAGCCCTACGGCTGGCCCATCTCCGTCTACTCCACACCGGAGGCCCTGTGGGGCTATGCCCACATCGCCTCCGCCTACGCCGTGGAACCGGAGGAATCCAGGGCGCGAATCGATCAGCAGGTGCTGCGGAACTTCCCGGACGCTGCGCCGGAGGCGCTGGCCGCCGTGCTGGGCGGCACCCCCTGAATCCTCTCCCAGCCAAGCCCGGTCTGAAAAAGCTCCGAGAAATCCCGGTGGAAGCTGACACAAACCGCGGCGCCAAATCTTGACACCGTGTCAACCACGTGGTATCATACCGATATTGACGCGGCGTCAAACCTTCTGCGGCCTCCGGGCCGCAAAAAAACGCCGGTGAGTTGACATGATGTCAAGCAGCATCTGCGGGGCCGGCCTTTCAGCCGCCGGCCAGACCCGCAGCGAAGCTCGTATGAGGAGGTTGTCAAGATGAAATCCAAGGTCTATTTCACAAGGGAGATCACCCCGGAGAAGGTGGTGGAACTGTACCACGCCCTGGGCGTGGAGCTGCCCGGCCGGGTGGCCGTGAAGGTCCACTCCGGTGAGCGGGGGAACCAGAACTTCCTGCGGCCGGAGTTCTGGCGCCCTATGGCGGAGGACGTCCACGGCACCATTGTGGAGTGCAACACCGCCTATGGCGACGCCGCCGGCGGTGTGCGGGACCACACGGAGTCCCACCGGAAGCTCCTGGAGGAGCACGGCTGGACCAGGTACTTCGACGTGGATCTGATGGACGCCGAGGGCCCGGATGTGGTGTGGCCCATTCCAAACGGCAAGGTTCTGAAGGAGAACCACGTAGGCAAACACATTTTGAACTATGACTCCATGCTGGTACTGGCCCACTTCAAGGGCCATCCCATGGGCGGCTACGGCGGCGCCCTGAAGCAGCTGGCCATCGGCTGCGCCTCCCGGGCGGGCAAGGCCCTGATCCACTCCGCCGGCAAGACCGATGACCGCTATGAGACCTGGAAGCAGCATGCCAGTTCCGTGGTGTTCCCGGAGGCCATGGCGGACGCCGCCTCCAGCGTGGCGGCCCACTTCCAGGGCCGGATCGCCTTCATCAACGTGATGAAGAACCTGTCCGTGGACTGCGACTGCTGCGAGGTGGCCGAGGATCCCTGCATGCAGGACATCGGAATCCTGTCCTCTCTGGACCCGGTGGCCATCGACCAGGCCTGCATCGACCTGGTGCTGGCCTCCGACGATCCCGGCAAGGCCTACTTCATGGAGCGGGTGAACAGCCGCAACGGCATCCACACCATCGAGGCCGCCGCGGATCTGGGCTTCGGCTCCCGGGCGTATGAGCTGATCCAGCTGTAAAACCGCGGGCGCCGGAGCCGTCAGAAGCACCGCCCCCTGCGTCCCCGCTTGACGGGGCGGCAGACAGCGGGTATCATGGTGTCTGCGAGACTCGACGTCTTTGGAAAAGGAGAACGGTTATGTCAAAAATGTGCGGGGATGTGGCCAGCGCCCGGCGGGAGGAGATCATCAACGCCTGCGCCGACCTCTATGAGACCATGAATTTCAAGGATGTGACCTTAAAGGAGGTAGGGGCCAAGACATCCTTTACCCGCACTTTGATCTACTATTACTTCCACACGAAGGAGGAGATCTTCCTGGCCCTGCTCCAGCGGGAGTATGAGGCCTGGAGCGGTGAGCTCGACGCCCTGTGCCGGGAGCACGCCTCCATGACCGCGGAGCAGTTTGCCGACGCCCTGTCCCGTTCTCTGGAGCGGAGGCACCGGCTGCTGAAGCTGCTGTCCATGAACCACTACGACCTGGAGGCCAACAGCCGGATGGAAAATCTGGTGGCATTCAAGCGGGCCTACGGGGCGTCCATGGATGCCCTGTCCCGCTGCCTGGAGAAGTTCTTCCCCCGGATGACGGCGGCGGACATCCAGGGCTTCCTCTATGCCTTCTTCCCCTTCCTGTTCGGCATCTACCCCTACACCGTCGTCACCGACAAGCAGAGAGCCGCCATGGACCAGGCCCATGTCCGCTTCCCCCAGCTGACCATCTATGAGATCACGAACTCCATGGTCCGGAAGCTGCTGGGGGCCTGCTGAACGCCGCTTACGGCTTGACAGAAGCAAGAGCCCTCTGGAGCGAAGGCTCCAGAGGGCTTTTATCATGGGGCCGCCTTCCTTGCGGCGCGCAAATGCGGCAGCCGCGCCGTCACACGCCGTCCCGGAGCGCCCTGATCCCACAGGACCTTCTCGACGCCGGTGCCCCGAATGGCTTCCAGCAGCATATGGTTGGTAAACGCAAAGCTGCTGCCCAGCATGCAAATCCGCACGGCACATTTTCCGGTGTTCCCCGCCGTCATGCACGGCCCCGCCGGGAGGGACAGGCACGGGAGGCACAGAGTCCCCCCTCAAATACGGCTTCTTATCGGATAAGGGTAGGAGTATGGGACAGTCTCAGGAACCTGTTCCATGCTCCTACCCTTTTCCGGCTTTCAAAGTCCGATGCTCATCAGGATCTGCGCGGCGAGCCACAGCAGCAGCGCGGACAGCACCGCCATGCTCTTGCGGTATTTTCCCACCGCGCCGGAGGACAGCCGGTCCAGAATGGAGTGGAGCAGCACCTCACAGACCAGAAAGACCGCGCCGCCCAGGATGCCGGCCCGCAGTGCCTCCAGCGCCGTGGGCACAATTCCGGCGCACAGGGAGAGCACGCCGAACGCCACCGCGCCCACGATCAGGGACGTGGCCCAGAACCGATGCTCCTCTCCGAACAGGATGACCTCGAGAACCAGCGCAAGGAGGGAGAGGGCAGCCAGCGTGGGGATGTCCAGCGGGGGCAGGATGACATTGGGGACCATGGCCGCCGCGATCTGAGCGGCGAGGCCCGCCGCCAGCAGGACCGCAGAAAGACAGATGGACGCCGTGCACAGCGGCGAACGAATGACCTGTTTCATGTTCCATCAACCTCCCCACTCTGTGGCGGATGTGGTGACATCCGCGCCGGTGACATACCCGCAGGCGGAGCTGACGCCCCGGGCAATGGCCCGGGAGGTGACCGTGGCGCCGGTGATGGCGTCCACGCCGTTGCCGACTTCCGCCTCACCGGAGGTGCCCACAAACTGGGCCAGGAAGCCGATGTCCGTCAGCGCGTTCCGGCCCAGGCCGAAGGTCTCCTCCATGTCCCGGACCACCAGGCCGGTCACCTGGCCGTCCATGTCTACGCCGGTCCACTGGCGGATGGGGCCGGCATAGCCGTCCACGGTGGTCTCTATGATCCAGCCGCCCTCCCCTTTCCAGACAGCTGTGATATTGGCATCGGTCCCGGTGTCCGCTTCCTGGGTGAAGACGGTGCTTCCGGGAAGCAGGGTCTCCATCGTCTCCTGCTGCTCCGCTGCAGCGTTTGCAGCCGCGGTGGGAGCCAGAATGTTCCCGGCCGCCACCAGGATCAGGCCGGCAAGCAGCAGGGACCCGGCGCTGACAAGCAGCTCTTTTACCTTCATCGAAGGCCTCCTTTCCGTTGCGGCGCGCCGAACAGGCGGGTGGGCGTAAAGCGCTCCAGCAGCCAGGACGCGGCATTCATCAGTAAGATCGCGTAGGTGACGCCCTCCGGGTAGAGCCCGGCGGAGCGGAAGATCACGGTCAGCACGCCGCAGCCGATGCCGTAGAGCACCTGCCCGCCGGGCGTGGCGGGAGAGGTGGCGTAGTCCGACGCCATGAAGAGGGCCCCCAGCAGGACCCCGCCGCCCAGGAGGCTGTACAGCATCCACCGAAGCGGCTCCAGCGGGGCGAAGGCGAAGCTCAGGACCGCCACAGTCCCCAGATAGCTGATGGGAATCCGCAGCTTGATGACCCCCCGGACCACCAGATAGGCCCCCCCGATCAGCAGCGCCAGGGCGGAGACCTCACCGATACACCCGCCGATGTTCCCCAGGAACATGTCCAGCAGCGAGGCCTCCGGCAGCGCCGGCATCACCATGCTGTGGAGGGGCGTGGCGGCTGTGACCACGTCTGCGGAGCCCAGGTCCAGGGGGACGGATGCCCCAGGGGCCGCGAAGCGGGTCATGGCCGCCGGAAACAGCAGCAACAGCAGCGCCCGGGCCGCCAGGGCGGGGTTGAAGATGTTCTGACCCAGGCCGCCAAATGCGCCCTTGACCACCACGATGGCAAATACCGCCCCCACCGCCGCCATCCAATAGGGCACGGTGGC
>CDZK01011616.1_pt1 | contig 30416 bp, 20 predicted proteins | sample 557401 | NCBI WGS metagenome assembly CDZK01 (sample SAMEA3182108, study PRJEB8094) | gut metagenome | biome: human; feature: gut; material: Stool; isolation source: human stools | place: Canada | collected 2013-04-25 | reverse complement strand
ATCCGCTGTTGCGCAGCCGTTGGCGGCTCTGACGCCTTACGGATGCGGCACACCCCTTGCGGGTGCCGCTCTGCCTATCTTGTAGAAGTATGCAGTAATCACCGTTTAACGGGGCATTCCTCAGTGCGGCGAGCGCAGCAATGCCGCATTTGGTAAGCAGTCTGCCGTCCAACTACCGTCACTCGCGCCTCACGATAGTAAGGCGCGGTTGTAATCGGTGACGACTCGCAGAAGATTCATGGCGAAGCCATGTACACCGCACCCGATTGCGCAGCGCGTGCAGCTCTTCAAGCCCCAGACCGGCAATGTTGGGGGTCGAGGGGCCCTCCCCTCGCGTTCTCTTGGGGGTCTAAGGGGGCCATTCTCTCACGCGAGAGAATGGCCCCCTTATCCGCGTCCCCTGCACGGTGCAGGGAAAAACGCCCCCCTGCGAGTACGCAGGGAACAATACAACACAGTGTGTTAAAACAATGTTAACTGGCTCGTTTCAGGCAATCCCGCAAACGCGCCCAGCGCGCGCAGCTGGTCGATATGCGTCTGCGACAGCTTGTTGCAGCAGAGGGAAAACTCCTCCACCGATGTAAAGTCCTTCCCCTTGCGCTTCTCGACGGTGTCGAGCGCTGCGGTCTCGCCGAGTCCGCGGACGGACGTGAACGGCGGCAGCAGGCCGTTTTCCGTGACGACGAACTTCGTCGCATCGCTGCGGTAGATATCGATGGGCTCAAAGTGGAAGCCGCGCAGGCAGAATTCGTAGCAGACTTCAAGCGTCGTCATCAAATCCTGTTCCACGGCGGTCGCGTCCTTGTTGTTTTCGATCTCGCGGATGCGGCGGCGCAGCGCGTCGGCGTCCTTGCAGCACTCGGCGGCGTCGAATGCCTTGGCGCGGATGGAGAAGAACGTCGCGTAGAACGCGAGCGGCTCGTGCACCTTGAACCACGCGATACGGAACGCCATCATAACGTATGCGACCGCGTGCGCTTTCGGGAAGAGGTAACCGATCTTCGCAAGCGACTCGATGTACCACTCCGGCACGTCGTGCTTGCGCATCTCTTCGACCCACATCGGCCAGTCCCCCGCCTTGCCGCCCTTGACCTTCCCCTTTCGGACGGCCTCCATGATCTTAAAGCTCATCTTCGGGTCAAGCCCCATAGAAATGAGGTAGAGCATGATATCGTCACGGCAGCCGACGGTCTCCAGAACGCTCGCCGTGCCGCTGACGATCAGATCCTTCGCGTTGCCGAGCCACACGTCCGTGCCGTGGGAGAAGCCTGAAAGGCGCAGCAGCGTGTTGAAGTCCTTGGGCTGCGTGTCGACGAGCATCTGGCGCGTGAAGCGCGTGTTAAACTCGGGGATCGCGACGGCGCCCGTGGGGCCGAGCACTTCGTCGTTCTCGTAGCCGAGCACCTTGGACGAGATGAAGATCGACATCGTGTCGGGGTCGTCGAGCGGGATAGCGCGGGCGTTCACGCCCGTCAGATTTTCGAGCATGCGGATCATCGTCGGGTCATCGTGGCCGAGCATATCGAGCTTTAAGAGGTTGTCCTCCATGCAGTGATATTCGAAATGCGTGGTGATCGTGTCGCTGTCGGGGTCGTCCGCGGGGTGCTGTACGGGGCAGAAATCCTCGATATCCATGTCGTCCGGCACGACGACGAGTCCGCCGGGATGCTGGCCCGTCGTGCGTCGCACGCCGACGCAGCCCGCCGTCAGGCGGTCGATCTCGGCGTTGCCCGCGGCGATGCCGTTTTCCTCGAGGTATTTTTTGACGAAGCCGTAGGCCGTCTTCTCCGCGAGCGTACCGATCGTACCCGCGCGGAACACCTGCGTCTTGCCGAACATCTCGACCGCGTGCGCGTGGGCGCGCGCCTGATATTCGCCTGAGAAGTTGAGGTCGATATCCGGCACCTTGCCGCCGCCGTAGCCGAGGAAAGTTTCAAACGGGATGTCGAAGCCGTCCTTGACGTACTTCGTGCCGCAGACGGGACACATTTTATCGGGCATGTCCGCGCCACAGCCATACTCGCCCGCGTGGAACTCGACGTTGCGGCACTTCGGGCAGCGGTAGTGCGGCGGCAGGGCGTTGACCTCGGTGATGCCGGCCATGTACGCGACGAGCGACGAGCCGACCGACCCTCGCGAGCCGACGAGGTAGCCGCACTCGAGCGAGCGCTGCACGAGCTTCTGCGCCGACATGTAGACGACGTCGTACTTGCCCAGAATGCTGCCGAGCTCGACGTTCAGCCGGTCGACGATCAGCTGCGGCAGATCGTCGCCGTAAAGCTCGTGCGCTTTCCCCCACACCATGCGGTTAAGGTCTTCTTCCGAATTTTCAAGCCGCGGCGGGAACAGCTTGCCCTTGGGCAAAAGCTCAATATCCTCCACCTGCTCGGCGATGGCGCGGGTGTTCGTCACGACGACCTCGTAGGCTTTCTCCTTGCCGAGGTAGTCAAATTCCTTGAGCATTTCGTCCGTCGTGCGGAAGTAGAGCGGGACAGGCTCGTTCGCGTCGGCGAATTTCTTTGACGCGAGCAGGATATGGCGATAAACCTCGTCTTCAGGGTCGAGGAAGTGGACGTCGCCCGTTGCGCAGACGGGCTTGCCGAGCTCTTCGCCAAGCTTGACAACAGTGCGGTTGAAGTCCTTGAGGTCTTCGTCGTCGCGCACCGTGCCGTCGCGCACCATGAAGCGGTTATTGCCGAGCGGCTGAATTTCAAGATAGTCGTAGAACGAGGCGATGCGCTTGAGCTCATTCCAGTCCTTGTGGTCGACGATGGCGCGGAACAGCTCGCCCGCCTCGCAGGCAGAGCCGATGATCAAGCCCTCGCGATGCGCGACAAGCTCGCTTTTCGGGATGATCGGCACGCGCTTAAAGTATTTGAGGTTCGACGCCGAGATGAGCTGGTAGAGGTTCTTGAGGCCCACCTTGTTCTTGGCGATCAGAATGATGTGCTTTGGGAAACGGTTGCGCTTGACGCCGAGCGGGCGGAGCTTCGTCATCTCGTCGTTGATCTGCTGGAGGCGCGTGACGCCGCGCTCTTCGAGCATGACGAAGAACTTGGCCAGCATCTGCGCGACCGGGACCGCATCGTCGGACGCGCGGTGGTGGTTGAACTGCGGGAGCTGCAAGTGGTCGGCCACGATGTCGAGCTTGTACTTGCCGAGCTCGGGCAGGAGATTCTGCGCGAAAATCAGCGAGTCGAGATACGTCGGCTCGAACGGGATGCCGCACTTTTTGCAGCCTGCGCGGATGAAGCTGATATCAAACTCCGCATTGTGCGCAGCGAGCGGGCGGCCGCCCGCAAAGGCCAAAAACGCGTGCAGCGCGTCCTCCAGCTTCGGCGCGCCGCGCAGCATGTCGTCTGTGATGCCGGTCAGGCCGATGATCTCAGGCGAAAGCCGGCGCTCGGGGTCGACAAAGGTTTGGAACGTGTCGACGATCTGGCCGTCTTTCAGAATGACCGCACCGATCTCGGTGATGGCATCGTGCGCGACCTTCAGACCTGTTGTTTCAATGTCGAAACAGCAGATCTCAGTCGAAAAATCGCCGTCCTGCGGGCCGTGCACACAGATACGGTCGTCGATGTTGTTGAGAAAATAGCCCTCACAGCCGTAAAGGAGTTTTATTTTACCATCGCCGGTGTGCCAAGCGTCCGGGAAGCTCTGCGCTACGCCGTGATCCGTGATGGCGATGGCGGGCATCCCCCACTTGATCGCGCGCTTGACGACCGCGGCGGTGTCGGTCAGCGCGTCCATGTTGGACATACGGGTATGTAAGTGCAGCTCGACGCGCTTTTCCTCCGCCGTGTCCGTGCGCTCGGCGTGGTCGATCTGCATGATGTCCTGCGGGTTGAGCTGCATATCCTTACCATCGTAGGAGAGCTCCATGCGGCCGCTGACGCGCAGCCACATGCCGACGCTGATCTTGCCAAGAAGCTCCGTCGCCTCGCGCTCGGGCATGCTGCGGCGGATGAAGAGCGAGCCTTCGTAGTCCGTCATTTCGAGCAACATCGTCCAGACGCCGACGCGGCGCGTCTCATGGCAGTCGAACTTGAAGACCTTGCCCTCAACGACGACGTGACCGGCCTTTGGCGTCAGCTCGCTGATGGGGAGCACTCTCCCCTTTGCAATCTCACGGCCCATGATGACACTGCCGCTGCCGCTCACCTTGCGGCCAGCGTTCTTCAACATGTCGGGAAAGGCCTCCGCCGTTGATTTGACGTGGATGTCCACGCGCTTTAAGTCGTAATTGCGCGCAAGAAGCTGCTCGACCGTTTCGCGCGTCGAGTCGTTCATCTCTGCGCGCACGGTCATGTCGAGCGTCATCGTGCGCTTTTCCGGCTCGAGCACCATGTTCGTGACCATCGCGGCGTTGAGCGGGACGCGCAGGTCAAAATCCGGCGAAAAGTCGGTGAATAATTCAAAAAAAGGAATCTTTTGTGCCATAGCCACAACCTTATCTCAGTATCGTTTCCGCTCGGTCAGAGTTTTTTGATTTCCTCCATCAAAGCGTCGACAAGCTTTTCCTGCGGCACTTTGTAAAGGATTATTCCTTTTCGGAAAATCATGCCCTCACCTTTACCGCCGGCCACGCCGATATCGGCGGCCGAGGCCTCACCGGGCCCGTTGACGACGCAGCCCATCACGGCGACCGTGATATTCTTCTTGCAGTCGGCAAGACGGCGCTCTAGCTCCTCGGCGATCGGGATCATGTCGTACGCCGTGCGGCCGCACGTCGGGCAGGAGACGAGGTTCACACCGCTGCGGCGGATGCCGCAGGCCTGCAAAATGCGCTTGGCGGCGTAGACCTCTTCCACGGGGTCCGCCGTGAGCGAGACGCGCATCGTGTCGCCGATGCCCTCGCACAGAAGGCCGCCGATGCCGATGGCGGACTTCAAAAGCCCCATCGTGGGCGTGCCCGCCTCGGTCACGCCGAGGTGGAGCGGATAGTCGACCTTTTCGTGCAAAAGGCGATAGGCCGCCATGTTGAGCGGTACATCAGAGCTCTTGACCGAGATGCAGATCTCGGTAAAATCGAACTTTTCAAGCAGCCGCACATGTCTGAGCGCGCTCTCGACGAGCGCCTCGGGCGTCACGCGGCCATATTTTGCGAGCAGCTCCTTTTCAAGCGAGCCGCCGTTCACGCCGATGCGGATGGGAACCTTGTGTTCACGGCAGGCGTCTACGACCGCCTTGACGCGGTCATCTCCCCCGATGTTGCCGGGGTTGATGCGAATTTTGTCCGCGCCGCGCGCTGCCGCTTCGACGGCGAGACGGTAGTCGAAATGAATGTCCGCGACGAGCGGGATGGAGATATTCTCCTTAATTTCGCTCAGCGCGTGCGCGGCCTCCATATTCGGCACCGTGACGCGCACGATCTCGCAGCCCGCCTCTTCGAGCGCGTGGATCTGCGCGATGGTGGCCTTGGCATCCTCAGTGTGCGTGTTGCACATCGACTGGATCGTGACCGGCGCGCCGCCGCCGATAGCGACGCCGCCTGCGATAATTTGCTTGCTCATAAGATCATCCTCCTCACAGGAGCTTGACAATGTCGTGGAACGTGACGAACAGCATCAGCGCCATTAAAAGCGCAAAGCCGATGCCGTTGATGACGTTCAGATATTTGGACGGAATTTCCTTTTTGAAAAGCGCCACGGCGATGCCGTTGACGAGCAGGAACAGCACGTGTCCGCCGTCGAGTGCGGGCAGCGGCAGAAGGTTCATCACGGCGAGGTTCACCGCGAACATCGCGGCGAAAAAGAGAATATTTTCAAGCGCCGCGCCGAAGCCCTCGGTAGCCTCGGTCTCCTTGCCGACCTCCGTGATGGTCGAGACGATGCCGACCGGGCCGCTCAGATCGTTCACGCCCGCCGCGCCCGAAAGCAGCATTTGCAGGCTCAGTCTCACGATGCGGACATAGTCCATCGTCTGGTACCAGCTGTATTGCAGGCGCAGAAGCGGCGTCGCCTCGACGATCCCGCCGTAGGTAAAGCCGTAGGCCTCGTACTCCTTACCGTTTTCGTCGGTGTAGACTTGCCTGGTGAGCGTGCGGTCGAACTTTTTGCCGTCGCGCAGGACGGTCATGTCGATCGTGCCCGTGTCGCCAAGGCCCATGATGAGCGACACGTCGCTCTTTAAATAAATGCGCTCACCGTTGATGGCGTAGATCGTGTCGCCGGGCATCAGGCCGTCCTCTCCCTGCTGCGGGAAATCGGGGTTCAGCTCGACAATCTCCGTCGTGTAGAATGCCTGCGCACCCGCATACAGACAGATGACGATGATGAGGCCCGTCAGGAAGTTCATGAACGCGCCCGCGACGAAGATGATGAACTTCTTCCACCAGACCTGGCGGCCCAGCGCGCGGTCGTCGTCCGAATCCTCGTCCTCGCCCTCCATGGCGCAGTAGCCTCCGATGGGCAGGAGCCGCAGGGAGTATTCGGTGTCCCCCTTCGTCTTATGGAAAAGCTGCGGGCCCATGCCGATGGAAAATTCGTTGACGCGCACGCCGCAGGCCTTGGCCGCCAAAAAGTGGCCAAACTCATGCACGGCGATGAGCACGCCGAAAATCAGGATCGCAATGAGAATATAAACCATGGTCTCTCCTAAATTTGGTCAGTTGAGCTTTTCGCGCACGACCTCGCGCGCGAGCCGGTCTGCTTCCAGAATATCCGAAAGCTGCGGTTGATATACCGTCTCGGTTTTATCGAGCGCCGCTTCGATGAGGTCAGGGATGGCACAGATGCCGATCTCGTCGCACAGAAATGCCGCGACAGCCTCTTCGTTCGCGCCGTTCATCGCCGCGCAGTAGACATTGCCGATGGCGGCGCACTGCTTGGCAATCTTCAGGCAGCGGAAGACCTCTTCATCGGGCTCGGCGAACGTCAGCGGCGGGCACTTGAGAAGGTCAAGCGGCTCCGCGGGCGAAACGGCCCTGTTGGGGTACGTCATCGCGTAGCGGATGGGCAGCTTCATGTCCGGTGTGCCGAGCTGGGCGAGCATCGCCCCGTCGTGAAACTCGACGAGCGAGTGCACGATGCTCTGGCGATGGATGACCGCGTCGACCTGACGCAGCGGCAGACGGTAGAGGCGCATGGCCTCGATGATCTCAAGGCCCTTGTTCATCAGGGTCGCGGAGTCGATGGTGATCTTCGCACCCATTGTCCAGTTCGGGTGCTTGAGCGCGTCGGCCTTCGTCTTAGTCGCAAGCTCCTGCGCACTCAGACCGTAGAACGGCCCGCCCGAGCAGGTCAGAATGAGGCGCTTGATCTCACCGCGGTCACGGCAGCCCTGCAAGCACTGGAAGATCGCGCTGTGCTCGCTGTCGACGGGGACGATCTCTGCGCCGTATTTTTCCGCCGCGTCCACCACGAGCTCGCCCGCGCAGACGAGCGTTTCCTTGTTGGCAAGCGCGATGCGCTTTTTCTTCTCGATCGCCGCGAGCGTCGGCTGGAGACCGATCATGCCCATCACGGCGGTCGCGACCGTGTCAGCGTCGTCCGCCGTGGCGGCGGCCAGAAGGCCCTCCATACCGGAGAGCACTTGGGTGTTTGTGTCGGAGAGCCGCGCGCGCAGCTCGCGCGCCGCATCCTCGTCATAAAGCACGGCAAGACGCGGGCAAAATTCCCGCGCCTGCTGTTCGATGAGGTCAACGCTTTTATTCGCCGTCAGCGCAGCGACGGAAATCCCCAGCTCGCGCGCCACCTCAAGCGTCTGGCGGCCGATGGAGCCGGTAGAACCGAGTAAAGCAATACTCCTTGTCATAATAGGCCTCCACAGACCGCAGCCCACACGACCGGCGCGATGAAGAGCGTGGAGTCAAAGCGGTCGAGCATGCCGCCGTGCGTCAGGAAGAGGTGGCTGTAGTCCTTGATACCGGCCTCGCGCTTGACGAGCGACATCGAGAGGTCGCCGAGCTGGCCGAAGATATTGGCCACCACGCCCACGAGGATCAGCATGAGGTAATTGGGCGCATAGCCGAGCCATGCCTTGCCGACAACGCCGAGCAGCACCAGCGCAAGCGCGCTGCCGATGGGCCCACCGATCGCGCCTGCCCAGGTCTTGTGCGGGCTGACGTGCGGCGCCATCTTGCGCTTGCCGAACCACATGCCAAAGTACATCGACAGCGCATCGCCCACAAAGGCGACGCAGAACGGCGCGAGCACATAGAGCTTGCCATAGTTTTCGTCCATGCGCAGCAGGAAAATGCAGCTGTACATCGCCGGGAACACGATGCCGCCGACGATGGTCACCGCCACATCGTGGAATGTGAAGGGCTTTTCCTTGCCGTAATAGACAACCGCGGAGAGAAACGCCCCCATCACAAGGATCCAGCGGAAGAGCGTAACAGTCGAAATCGGGAAAGCGTGTACACCGCTCGCCCTTTCCCAAAAGAGCCATATCTCCTGCATGACGACCGATGTGACAAGTCCCCAGTAGAAATCCGCCGGGACGTTCTCCCCTGCCGTGTGCAGCAGCTCATAGGCCGCAATGCCCGCGATGCCGCAGACGACGAGCATCGTCGCCCATGCGGGGCAGGCAAGCAGCACGGCGAGCAGCGCCGGCAATCCAACGATCACCACCAACCATCTTTGTTTCATTTCTGTTTCTCCTGTTTTAGTCCGCCGAAGCGGCGCTCGCGATGCTGATACGCGATGAGCGCCTTGTCGAATTCTTTCTCGGTAAAGTCGGGCCAGAGCGTGTCGCAGAAGTAGAACTCGCTGTACGCGCACTGCCACAAAAGGTAGTTGCTGATGCGCTTCTCCCCGCCCGGGCGGATGAGAAGGTCGGGATCGGGAAGTCCGCATGAATAGAGGTAGCGCGAAAAGCCCTCCTCGGTCAAAGCGTCCGCGTCCCGCTTCCCTGCCGCGCAGTCGCGCGCGAAGGCGCGGGCGGCGTGCAGGATCTCGTCGCGTCCGCCGTAGTTGAGGCAGACATTCGCCTGAAAGCCCTCGATGCGGGAGGAGATCTCATTCGTCTCATCGATGAGTTCCCGAAGTTCCGGCGTCAGCACGCTGAGGTCGCCCAGAAAGCGCAGACGGTTGCCGTCCTTTTCCATCGTGTCGATGCACTCGTGCAGATATTGCTCGAGTAAGTGCATGATGCCGTCGACCTCGTCCTTCGGGCGCTTCCAGTTTTCGGTCGAAAAGGCGTAGACCGTCAGATAGTCGATGCCCAGGTTCTTGCAGTAGGTGCCGAGCTTTCGAAATGTCTCCGCCCCCGCCTTGTGACCGGCCGAGCGCGGGAGGCCGCGCTTTTGCGCCCAGCGGCCGTTGCCGTCCATAATGACGGCAACATGACAAGGCAGGTTGTTCAAGTCAACCTGCCCTGCCTTGTTCTCTTTGGAAAAGAGCCCCATATCAGACCGCCATGAGCTCCTTCTCTTTCTTCTCGAGAAGGGCGTCGACCTCTTTGCACATGTCGTCGGTCAGCTTCTGCAGGTCCTTTTCGGCAACCTTCAGGTCGTCCTCGGTGATCTCGCTGGCCTTCTGCTTCTTTTTGAAGGCCTCCATCGCGTCGCGGCGGATGTTGCGGATGGCGACCTTGCCGGTCTCGGAATACTTATGGATCTGCTTGACGAGCTCCTTACGGCGCTCCTCCGTGAGCTGCGGGAAGTTCAGGCGGATGGACTTGCCGTCGTTCTGCGGGTTGATGCCAAGGTCAGACTCCTGAATGGCGCGCTCGATGGGCTTGAGGGCCGTGCCGTCCCACGGGGTGATGACGAGCTGGCGCGGATCGGGAGAAGCGATGGCCGCGATCTGCTGGATGGGCGTGGGAGAGCCGTAGTAGTCGACGCTGATGCGGTCGAGCACAGAGGCGTTGGCGCGGCCTGCGCGCACAGAGGCAAAGTCCGCGTTCACCGCGTCGATGCTCTTTCTCATTTTGTCGGAATAAACCTTGTAATCTTCTTTATTCATGGGGATACCTCCTCAAAAATTTTTATCGTAAAACCGCAGATGCGGGGTCGCTCAGTTTTCGCCGACGATGGTGCCGATCTTCTCGCCCTCGACCGCACGGATGATGTTCTCCGGGTCCTTGAGCGCGAAGACGAGCACAGGGATGTGGTTGTCCATCGAAAGCGACGTGGCCGTGGAGTCCATGACCGCAAGATGCTGAGCAAGGACCTCCTCATACGTGATGGCGTCATACTTAACGGCGTTCGCGTCCTTGGCGGGGTCGGCGTTATAAACGCCGTCGATGTTCTTGGCGAGCAGGATCACGTCGGCATTGATCTCCGCCGCGCGCAGCACCGCTGCCGTGTCGGTCGAGAAGAACGGAGAGCCGATGCCGCAGCCAAAGAGCACTACGCGGCCCTTTTCCAAATGCCGGATGGCGCGGGCGCGGATGTAGGGTTCGGCGACTTCTTTGATCTCCAGCGCCGTCTGCACGCGCACGTCGACGCCCTTCTGCTCGAGCACATCGGCGACCGCCATGCAGTTCATCGCCGTGGCCAGCATGCCCATGTGGTCGGCACGGGTGCGCTCGATGTAGCCCTCGCCGTTTTTCACGCCGCGCCAGAAGTTGCCGCCGCCGATGACGACGCCCATCTGCACACCCATGTCCGTGCACTTTTTGATGACGTCGCACACCTTGGAAACGACGTCGAAGTCGAAGCCGAAGTGCTTGTCGCCCGCCAGCGCCTCGCCGCTGATCTTGAGCAGCACGCGCTTATACTTGAGTTGAGCCATGCTCACAATCTCCCCTTTCAGGAACAAGTTCAAATTTTCACAGCTACTATTTTAGCGTATTTTTGCTCTTTTGCATAGGGGGAAAGCGTAAACTTTTTTCACAAATTCGCTCTTTCCTTTTTCGTCAAGTTGAACCGCCGTGAATAGCGGAAAAAAGCAGCCGTTTCATACGGCTGCTTTTTTAGATTTTTCGTTTACTTGATGCCCTTGATGCGGATAAGGTCCTTCAAAAGCTCGACCGTGCCATCGATGCCGAGCAGGCTCGAATCGATGCAGAGGTCGTAGCTCTTGGCATCGCCCCAGTCCTTGGCGGAATAGTAGTTATAGTAGGAAGCGCGGGACTTATCCGTCTTCTTGATGCGGTCTTTCGCCTCGTTCTCGCTGATGCCGTTGCGGGCGGCAACGCGCTTGATGCGGTTTTCGAGCGGAGCCGTGATGAAGAGATTGATGACGTCGTCGCGATCCTTGAGCGCGTAGTCCGCGCAGCGGCCGATCAGGACGCAGGGGCCCTTGTCGGCGAGCTTTTTGATCGTGTCGTAGGTCGCCAGGTACACCTGCTGTTCGATGGAGCCCTTGGGCGTCACATGGTTCATCGAGAAGGAATAGGGGTCCATCGCGATGGAATAGAGAAAGCTCTTCGGGCGTTCGTCAAAGGAACGGAACAGCTCTTCGCAAAGTCCGCTCTCCTCTGCCGCCTCCTTGAGCAGCATGTCGTCGTAATAGGCGATGCCGAGCTGCTTGGCAAGCATCGTGCCGATCTCGCGTCCACCGCTGCCGTATTGTCTGCCAACCGTAATGACCATAAAGATTCCTCCTTTTTCGCGCCTTGAAACAAAATCGGTGCTATTTGGATTATAGCACCGATTTCGTAAGAAGACAATATTTTTTCCTGTTTCGATTTTGTAAAGGCGCGGCCTTATTCCGGAAGCGGCAGGCCGAGGCGGCGATACATCGTCTTTTTCACCGCGCGCAGAATATTTTCATAGCCCGTGCAGCGGCACAGATGGCCGGAGAGGAGCTTTCTGAGCTCGTCATCGGTGTAGAGGCGGTTCGTCTCCAAGATCTCGACCGCAGTCATGATGAAGCCCGGCGTGCAGAAGCCGCACTGGACAGCGGTCTCTTCAATGAACGCCTGCTGGATGTCGCTCAGCTCGCCGTCGGGCCCCATCAGGCTTTCGAGCGTGCGGATGTGCTTGCCGTCCGCCCAGACGGCGAGGTAGATGCACGAGTTGAATGCCTCGCCGTCGATGATGACGTTGCAGGCGCCGCACTCGCCGACCTCGCAGCCCTTCTTCACGGACGTCATATGGTAATCGTTTCGCAGCATATCGGTCAGCGACGCACGCACGTCGACCATTTTCTCAACGTCCTTGCCGTTTAAGTTGAATCGCACCAGCTTGTACTGACTCATTTGATGACACCTCCCGCCCGTTTGATAGACTCGATCAGGCAGCGCTTGGCCATTTCGACCGCGATGTGTTCGCGGAACGCCTTGGAGGCGCGCCAGCTGTCACGCGCGTGGATATCGTTGAGCACGGCGAGTGAGAACTCTTCCGCTGTCGTAAGTGTCAAGGGTTTATCCTTGGCAGCTGCCTCCGCGCTCGGGCAGCGCATCGGCACAGGACCGGCAACGCCGTAGGCGATGCGGGCGCGCTCAATAGTCTGCTTGTCGGGCGACAGGCGCACGTTCACGCTGCACCCGAGCGTCGCGATGTCCATCGCGTTTCTCATGGCGTACTTGATGTAGTAGCCATAGCAGTTTTCGTAGCTCGCCTTTGGGATGAGGATGGCGGTCTGGATCTCGCCATCCTCCACGCGGATGTCGACCTGACCGGCCTTGATGTAAAAGTCTTTGATGGGCAGGCGGCGGATGCCGTCCTTCCCCGTCAGCTCCACGATGGCCTCCCACGCATGCAGTGTGGAGGCGGAGTCCGCGCTCGTCACGCCGTTGCAGGTGTTGCCGCCGATGGTTCCGATGTTTCGGATCTGCGGGCCGCCGACCATGTCGACCGCCTCGCCGAGGACATTGATGTACTTCTGGATGATGGGGTCACGCGTGATGTGGGAAAAGCTCGAGAGCGAGCCGATGCAGATGTTTTCCTCCTCGTCGATGCTCACGCCGCGCAGCTCGTCGAGGCCGTAGATCGAGATGAGCTCCTTCCCGGCGCGCTTGCCCTCGCGCATCTGCACGAGCACGTCGCTGCCGCCGGCGATGATCTGCGCCTCGGGATGCTCCAAGCGGAGGGCGACGGCGTTTTCGACGCTTTCCGCCTCATAGAGTGCTTTCATGTCATACATGGCTCACTTCTCCTCCTTCCAGCTGTCGTGGATGAGCCCCGCCTTGCTGAACTCGGCGTACAGAACGTGCGGGGTGATGGGAACGGTGTCGATGGCGACGCCGGTGGCGTTGTAGATGGCGTTGCGGATGGCGGGCGCGCCCGAGCACGCGGGCGGTTCGCCGAGCGCCTTCGTGCCGAACGGCGACGTCGGCTCCGGATTTTCGACAAACTGCGCCTCGAGATGCGGGTGGTCCATGAAGGTCGAGAGCTTGTAGTCAAGCAGGTTGTTGTTGAGGGGCCTGCCCGTCTTCTCGTCGAAGAGCAGCTGCTCGCTCATGCCAAATCCGATGGCCATGGACATGCCGCCGTGGACCTGCGCCTCGGCAAGCGCGGGGTTGATGAGCTTGCCGCAGTCGTGGACGTTGATGATCTTCTTGAGCGTCACCTTGCACATCGGGATATCCACCTCGACGTCGGCAAAGGTGCAGCCAAACGAATAGGCGTTGTTGCGGATGGTGTAGGTCGACTCGGCGGTGATGTGCTCGGAGTCCGCGGCGTTGTACTGCGCGGTCATCGCAAGGTCTTTCAGCGACATGAGCACCATGCCGTCGCCCTTGCGGATGATGTTGCCGTCGACGATGTCCATATTGTCGACCGCCTGACGGGTGAGCTTTGTCGCGTACTGAAGAATTTTCTGCCGCAGGAGCGTCGCCGTCTGGCGGATGGAGAAGCCCGCGACGTAGGTCTGGCGGCTCGCGTAAGCGCCGAGGCCTGTGGGCGTGATGTCCGTATCCTGACATGAGACGACGCGCACGTCGTGATAGCTCTTGAGGCCGACGGCCTCGGCCGTCATCTGCGCATAGGCCGTGTCCGCGCCCTGCCCGATCTCCGTCTCACCGCACTGCATCGTCACCGTGCCGTCGAGATTCAGGAGCATGCGGTTCGAGGACGTTTCAAGCGAGATGGGATACACCGCCGTGTTGTACCAGAAGGCCGCCACGCCGATGCCGCGGCGGACGGGGCCGATATCCTTGGCATACTCCTCGCGCTTTTTGTCGTATTCGATGTACTCCTTCCCCTTTTCCAGACATTCGCGGAAGGAATCGTAGTAGTTCGTGTTACCTGAGAAGCCGTCGTGGAAGCCCTTGGGCATGATGTACTTCATGCGGTATTCGAGCGGCTCCATGCCAACGGCCTTCGCGCACTCGTCGATGTTCGCGTCGTCCGCGAACGACGCCTGCGGCATGCCGTAGCCGCGCATCGCGCCCGCGGCGGGGCGGTTTGTGTACACGGTGTAAGCGTCGCCCTCGAAATTGTCGCAGGGATAGATCTGCGGGAATGAGCCCATGGCCTTAGCGACGATCGAATGGCCGTGCGAGGCATACGCGCCCTGATTGGAGAAGCACTCGACCTTGCGCGCGGCAATCGAGCCGTCCTTATGGAGCCACGTGATGATATGGAAGCGGATCGAGTGGCGCACACGGTTACTGACGAATGTCTCTTCACGCGAGCAGTCGATGCGCACGCATTTTCCGTGCACCTGCGTAGAGCACCACGCGCACAGCGGCTCATAGAGCGCATCCTGCTTGTTGCCAAAGCCTCCGCCGATGTAGGGCTTGATGACGCGGATATCCGCCCACGGACGCCCGAGCGCCTGACCGACGATGCGGCGGATGATGTGCGGGATCTGCGTGGAGGACACGACGACGATGCGGCCATTTTCCTCGTAAGCGTAGCAGCCGTGGTTTTCAATGTGGCTGTGCTGCACGGTGGGGGTGTTGTACCAGCCCTCGACCTTGATGAGGCCGGGCTCTTTGATCGCCTGCTGATAATTGCCCTTGCGGATATCGGTGTGCTTCAGGATATTCCCCGGGAAATTTTCGTGGATGCAGGGCGCATCGGGCTCCATGGCCTTCTGCACGTCGAGCACAAACGGGAGTTCCTCATATTCGACCTTCAGCGCGCGCACGCCCTGCATGGCCGAGACCTCATCCTCCGCAATGACGACCGCGACGTCGTCGCCGTAGTAGCGCACATGGCGGTTCAAAAGATTGCGGTCGGCCACGTCCTGATGCCCCGGGTCCATCGACCAGGGATGGCCCGCCGTCGGGAAGCAGTGCTCCGGCACGTCGAAGCAGGTCAGCACCTTCACAACGCCGGGGATGGCCTCCGCCGCGGACTTGTCGACTGATTTGACAAATCCGTGCGCGATGGTGGAATGCTTGATGCGCGCATAGAGCGCACCGGCCGGCATCCGATCCTCATAGTATTTCGTGCGTCCGGTGACCTTGTCGAACGCATCGACGCGGATCTCGCTTTTTCCTACCTTGCTCATCTGTCTACCTCCTGTTCCGAGCAGCCGCTTTGTCGGTTTTGCTCGAAATCTGCAACTCCTTTGCTATTATTTTAGCACATTTCGCACAGCTTGTACAGTGCTGCATGCGTGATATAATACAAATGATCGCGGATGTACCATTTTATCCGCTTTTTTCTGCCGATTGGTGAAAAAGAAACGAATGACTGGTGATTTTAGATGGATAACACGTTGAAAATAGGATGCGTAGTCATGGCGGCGGGCAATGCCGCGCGCTTTGGCAAAAATAAACTCGCCGCGATGGTAAACGGAAAGCCGCTTATCGAGCATGCGCTTGAGGCGATCCCGCGGGAGAGCTTTTCCCGCGTGCTGGTCGTAACGCAACACAAAAACGTGGAAGCGGCCGCCAAAAAGTTTGGCTTTGAAGCTCTGCGGAATGAGCATCCCGAGCGCGGCCAGAGCGAGACGATCCGCCTCGGCACGGCGGCGCTGTCAGACTGTGACGCGCTCTGCTTCATGGTGGCCGACCAGCCGATGCTCAAGCGCAAGACCGTCGCACAGGAGCTTAAGTTCTTCCGCGCGCACAGCAAAAACATCGTCGGATTGGGACACAACGGCGTGCGGGGCAACCCCTGCCTCTTCCCTGCCCGCTTCTTTCCTGAGCTTTTATCGCTTGAGGGCGATGTCGGCGGCAGCGCGGTCATCAAGAGGCATTTAGATGATCTGCTGCTCTTTGAAGCGCCGGAGACGGAGCTGCGCGACGTTGACACGAAGGAAGCGCTCGAAGCGCTTAAGAAACGCTGATCTCGCCGCGGAGGTCTTCTTCCATTGCCTGCTTGATCTTCTCCTTGTCGTAGCCGCAGGAGAAGAGATAGTACAGCTTGGCGACGGCGGCCTCGGTCGTCATGTCAAGTCCGCTGACCGCGCCCGCCTTTTTGAGCGCGCTGGACGTTTCGTAGGTGCCGAGCGACACCGCGCCCTGCGGACACTGCGAGCAGACCGTGAGCACCGTGCCGTTCTGAAACGCCTTGCGGATGATGGGCAGCAGCGCGTTCCCGTCGCCGGGGATGTTGCCCGCGCCGAACGTCTCGATGACGATACCGCGGAGCTTTTCGGTCATGATGGCCTCGAACAGCGAAAACTGAATGCCCGGAAATACCTTGATGACGCCGATGGGAATATTATCAAGCGTCCGGAGCTTGAGCCCGCCTTCCTGCCGCGGCAGGAGGGCGGCTTCGTTATATTTGATGGAAATGCCCGCCTCGGCAAGGCTCGGGTAGTTGGGCGAAACGAAAGCGATGAGTCCGTCGGCGGAGTATTTTGTCGCGCGGTTGCCGCGCAGCAGCTTTCCGCCGAAGTACAGGCACACCTCGCGCACGATGCCTTCCCCCGCAATCAGCAGCGCGGTGATGAGGTTGTCGCGCCCGTCGCTGCGAATTTCGCACAGCGGGATCTGCGAGCCCGTGAGCACCACGGGCTTGTCGAGCCCATCGAGCATGAACGACAGTGCCGAAGCCGTGTAGGCCATCGTGTCCGTGCCGTGCAGGACGACGAAGCCGTCGTAATCGTCATATTTCTGCGCGATCAGCTCTGCGATGCAGTTCCATTCGCGCACGGTCATGTTGGATGAATCCAGCAGCGGCGAGAGCTCGTAGAATTCCCACTCCGGCATCTCCGGCGCGCGGAGGTCGGGGATGGCGTCGAGCGCGGCGCGGAAGTAGCCCGCGCGCGGCGCGTAGCCGTTTTCCGTGCGCGTCATACCGATGGTGCCGCCGGTATAGATGATGAGAACTCGTTTCATAGCTCTCTCCTGATTGTATTACTTTTTGTACGGCGTATGGTCGAGCGGCAGGCTGCGGCGGCGCTCGCCGTCGTAGCGGTAATACGCCTGCGCGATGGCCGGCGCCGTGGGGATGGACGTGATCTCACCGATGCCGATGGCGCCGTTGGCGAGGTTTAATCCCGGCTTGTCGATGACGATCGCCTTGATCTCGGGGATCTGATGCGAGCGGAACAGGCCGAGCGTGCCGTATTTTGCCGTGGGCTTGCCGTGGTCGAGCGGGTACTGCTCTGTCAAGGCGTAGCCCATGCTCATCACGACGCCGCCCTCGATCTGCCCTTCGCAGGACAGCGGGTTGATGGCCTTGCCGACATCGTGCGCGGCGACCATCTTTTTAATTTTGCCCGTCTCCTTGTCGAGAATGCACATCTGCGTCGCGTAGCCATAGGCGACATGGCTGACGGGGTTCGGCACATTTGCGCCGAGCGGGTTCGTCTTGGCGTAGTATTCGCCGTAAAACTCCTGCCCCTTCAAATCGCTCAGCGAGCGGTACTCCATCGCGTCGCGCAGCAGCAGGCATGCGCGGCGGCAGGCCTCGCCGGTGACGAGCGTCTGGCGCGAGCCGGAGGTATCGCCGCTGTCAGGCGTTATGAACGTGCTGTTGCCGTCGTAGACGACCTGATCGCGCGTGAGCTTTGCGTTTGTCACGACGAGCTGCACCAGCACCGTGCCGAGACCCTGACCGATGCAGGACGCGCCCGCGCGGATGTGGACCTTGCCATCATCGCCGATGACGAGCTTGCAGCGCCCATAGTCGGGAAGACCGACGCCGACGCCCGCGTTTTTCATCGCGCAGGCAAGGCCGACCGGCTCGCCGTTTTTGACCGCTTCGTCATAGTAGGGCTTGATGGCCTCGAGCGTTTCGACAAGGCCCGTTTCGGGGCCGACGATCTGGCCGTTCGGCAGCACCTCGCCCGGGCGGATGGCGTTGCGGTAGCGAATTTCCCACGGGGAGATGCCGACAAGGTCGGCCATCTCGTTGAGTAGCGTTTCAGTCGCAAAGCAGGTCTGCGTCACGCCGAAGCCGCGGAACGCGCCCGCGGGCGGATTGTTCGTATAGTAGGCGTGGCCCTCGATCTCAAAATTCTCATAGTGATACGGGCCCGCGGCGTGCGTGCACGCGCGCTCGAGCACGGGGCCGCCGAGTGAGGCGAAGCCGCCCGTGTCGGACACGACGCTCGCCTTTACGCCCTGAATAATGCCGTTTTCGTCGCAGCCCATCGTGAAGTCCATCCACATCGGATGGCGCTTGGGATGGACGAGCAGCGATTCCTGCCGTGTGAGCTTCACCTTGACCGGCACGCGCGCGATGTATGCGATCAGCGCCGCGTGGTGCTGCACGGACATGTCCTCTTTCCCGCCGAAGCCGCCGCCGACAAGCATATTTTCGACCTGGCAGTGGGCAAAGTCGACGCCGAGCATCGCCGAGCACTCGTGCTGGGTGGTGTGCGCGCTCTGGTCGGTCGTCAGCAGCTTCACGCCGCCGTTTTCAAGCGGGAGCGCCACGCAGCACTCGGGTTCCAAAAAGGCGTGCTCCGTCCACGGAGTCTCAAACTTCTCGTGTAAGACGTATTTGGAATGTTTGATGGCCTCGTCTGCATTGCCGCGCACAACGTGGCGGTGCGCCTGCAAATTGCCGCGGTTGCCCATGATGACCTCGGGCGCACCGGGGGCGGACGCCTCCTCGGGCCCGTAGACCGCGGGAAGCTCTTCGTAAACGACACGTACAAGCTTTTTTGCCTGCTCGAGTGTTTCTAAGTCGCGCGCACAGACAAGCGCCACCGCGTCGCCGAGATACTGCGTGATCTCCCCCTCGCCGATGAGCGTCGGCTGGTCCTTCTGGATGTGGCCGACGTTCTGCTGGCCCGGAATGTCCTTTGCCGTCAGCACGCATACGACGCCGGGGAGCTCTTCCGCCTCTTTCGTGCGGATATAGAGTACGCGGGCGCGCGGGTACTGGCTGCGCACCGCGCCGCCGTAACACATGCCGTCAACATAGACGTCGTCGGGGTACTTGCCATAGCCCTGTACCTTTTCGGCGACATCGATGCGGTGCACGCGCGAGCCAACCTGAAAGTCTTCCTTCTTTTCGGGAATTTTCCCCTCGCGTAAAATCTTCGCCGCAAGCAGGATGCCGTCGATGATCTTGACATAGCCCGTGCAGCGGCAGATATTGTTGCGGATGGCAAAGGCCGCCTCTTCGCGCGTGGGGTCGGGGTTCTGGTCGATAAGCCCCTTGGCCGAGATGACCATGCCTGGAATGCAGAAGCCGCACTGCACGGCTCCGGCCTCGCCGAAGGCGTAGGTAAAGGCCTCCTTTTCAAAGGCGGAAAGGCCCTCGACCGTGACGATATGTTTCCCCTCCAGCTTGTCTGTCTGAGGGATGCAGGCTTTCGTCGGCTTGCCGTCGATGAGGACATGGCACGTGCCGCACGCACCCTCACTGCACCCGTCCTTAACGCTGGTCAGATGCAGCTCGTCGCGAAGATAGCGGATAAGTTTTTGATTTTTCTCCACCGTGACCGGTGTACCGTTGACAACGAATGCAGCCATTTCAGATCTCCTGTTCACGAGAAAATCACAAATATCACAATTATTTTGGTTGCCTAACTAATTTTATTGTATCACAGGCACAACAAAGACGCAACACAAATTCTAAATTTCGATATTCTATTTTCGGAATCACGCTTTTGCCTCAAATCCTTGACAAATTTTGAACATTGGACTAAGATATCGCCATACCTGCAAGGGGCGCTGGCGCAAGCCGGCTGTGATGCGGCGTATCGCCGTCGCTGTCCCTCAGACCTGATCCGGGTAATGCCGGCGTAGGAATGCAAAGATGATCTTGCCTGAGCTTTGCACCGTGACGTCGACGCCGCGGTGCTTTTTTGTGCCGCGGCGCGGACAGGGACCATATCTTTAGGAGGAATCCCTTATGAGCAACACGTCCACCCATTCCAGCACCCGCCGCCTGACCGAGGGCGGCATCTGCATCGCGCTCGCCCTTGTGCTGAGCTATCTCAAAATTCCCATCGGTCTGTCGTTTGGCGGCTTCGGCGGCTCGATCACCCTTGTGATGGTTCCGCTCATCCTCTTCGCCGTGCGCTATGGCGCGCCCTGGGGCATCCTCGCGGGCGTCGCGTTCGGCACGCTCAAGTATTTCTTCGCCGAGGGCTTCGCCGTGAGCTGGGTGTCCATCATCTTCGACTATTCCGTCGCCTACGGCGCGGTCGGCCTTGCGGGCCTTTTCCGCGTGAAGGACAATGACTATTCCAAGCTCCCGCTCGCCGCGTTCGTTGGCTGCCTCGGCCGCTTTGTCATCCACTTTATCTCGGGCGTGACGGTCTACGCGCAGTATATGCCCGAGGAATTCATGGGCATGACCATGACGTCTCCCGTGTTCTACTCCGTGCTGTACAACGGCACGTATATGCTGCCGAACACGATCCTCGCGATCGTCATCTGCGCGTTGCTGATGAAGCCCGCAGCGAAGCTGCCGAGCGCAGAGTAAAAAAAATAATATGGCAGCGCGACAGCGCTGCATTTGTTCCCTGCGCCGCGCAGGGGTGCGATAATAAGGGAGGGGGATCTCTTTTTGAAAAAGAGATCCCCCTCCCTTACACCCTCCCAGAGAAAATTTTCATTGCAAGCGAGCAGCTCGGAGAGGTGCGATGCTTGCCGATTGCACTTCCCTGCGCGCGGCGAAGCCGCGTTAGTATTGCTATACGATTTGGCCTACTTCTATCATCCGCTGCCGCTCTGCTCATCTTGTTTTGGTGCAGCCTAATCATCTGACAATGCATATCGTCTTGGTAGTGCGTACTGCGGCGAGCGCCAGCAAAGCCGCCTCGGCAGGCAATAGCAAATCTGTACAAGTCCAAAGTAGGCGGAAATTGCGTAAGACTACCGAATCGCAGGCAAAGCGACAGCGAAGATAGAAGCAAACCAAGTCGTTTAGATACAACACCCGGCAGGCACCTGATTCCGCAGGCCGCGCAGCTCTTCAACTGCCAATCTGCCAATGCAAAGCCTTTCTCTTGGGGTTCCAAAGGGGCCATTCTCTTTTGCGAAAGAGAATGGCCCCTTTGTCCCGTTCCCCTGCGGAATGCAGGGGAAACACGCTCCCCGCGCAGCGGGAATGCTGTATTTACTTCTTGCGCTCCACCAATTTCTGGTATTGTTCCGAGATCTTTTTTCGGATATTTTCGATCTCGCGGCTTCCTTCCTCCTGCGTGTCGAGGACGAAGTTCTTCGTGCCGAGTTTGAAAAACAGCATGAACGCCTCAGTCACCATGCGGCGGGTCTCGCGGTCGAGGTTTTTATAGGTCTTGAGCATCGCTGCGGCGCTTTTGAGCTTTTCCTCGGTGAGCTCGCTGAGCGTTTTTGCGCCCGAGGCGGTGAAGACGCTGTACAGCGCGTCGGCCAGCGCTTCGCGCTGCTGGGTGTTGAGCGAATCGGCCCAGGACGAGAGCGTTTCATCGACGAGCTTTCCCTCGCGGGAGAAGTCGTCGAGGTGGACAAACTGCGTACCCAGCACCTGCCAGGAAAACCCGTCATGCTGGTAAAGGCCGTCATAGGTCGAATGCACGACCTGATAGCGCTTTTCATGTTCCATCAGCATGCCGACGACAGACGTCTGCGGCAGGATGGTATGGATGCGGCTTGCGATGCGCTTGTGGCCCGGCGTCTCGCTGATGTCCCAGGCGAAGCCGGGGCCGTCGTTATTATGGACGGCGACGATACGCTCTTGGATCTCGCCGCTGCTCTTGGCCGCGCTGTAAACGGCGAGGTTGCCGCCCTTGGAGTGCCCGCCGATACGGATGGTCTTGTCGCCATACTGCCGCGCGACGCGCGCGACGTATTCGACCGCCTGCTTCTGCGAGGGGATCTCCTCCAAAAAGCCCATGTTGAGGTCTTCCTTCCACCCGACGATCGTATCGTCCGTGCCGCGGAACGAGATATAGATGCTGCCGTTGCCAAGGTCGATCGTCAGCGCCGCAAACTGCTGCTCGATGGAATCGTCAAGCAGCGCTGTGTAGCCGTTAAGCGTCATATTGTGAAAGCGCGGGCTCGTCATCAGCTTGCGCAGCATTTTCGAGATCGTGTCCGGCACGAGGACACCCATGGGGACGTCCTTCCCGCCATGGCGGGCGAAAAACGCCTCCGCCGCCTCGTTCAGCGGCAGGCCGCGCCCGAGCTCGGGAGGCGGCACGATGCCGTCAAAGTCGACAAAGCTCAGCTCTGCCAGAATCAGCGCGTCCACCTCGTTGAACGGCGAAATTTCGAGCGTCAGATCCCCGCGCCAGTCCAGATAATCCATCAGATTTGCCATATCGTTAACCTCCGTCAATGGGTCTCGTTTTCTTTCATCGTATGGCGCGCATAGCCGCTGCGCCACAGCCGCACGGCGCGCGCTTGCAGCGCCTCGGGCTTGTTGGGGAGTTTTTCCGCCGCGACCTCGTCCAAAAGCCGCGCAAGCACCGCGCCGATCTCACGCCCGTGGTAGCCGAGGGCGGCGAGGTCTTCCCCGCTGATCTTGAGCTCGTGGATCGAGCAGCACGCGCCCTCTGAAATCAGCTCGTCGTAGATTTTCTGTGCTTCGTGCCACAGCGCCTGCGCACGCTCCAATCCCGCGGGCGCTTTCGCGGCATTGTCCGCCTGTTTGGTATAGAGAAGATTCTGCACCGTTTCCGCGCCGAGGCGCGCCATCTCCTTATGGATGGCCGCCCGCTCGGGACGGAACATATCGTCGAAACAGGCGAGCTGCGCGCGTATTCTGTCACGCAGCGCCTTTTCAAAGTGCAGCCGTGCCATGATGTCCTCCGCCATTTGAGCGGAAATCGCCGTGTGACCGTAAAAATGTCCGACACCCTGCTCGTCAAACGTCCGGCACAGGGGCTTACCGAGGTCATGGAAGAGCATCGTCCATCTCAGCTCCCGCTTTGGCGGCACGGCGGCGACAGTGCGCGCCGTGTGACCCCAGACGTCGAAGCAGTGGTGGTAATTGCACTGGTCAAAGCCGACGCAGGGTGAAATCTCCGGAATCGGCACGCCCAGAATGTCTGGAAAGGTCAAAAGCGTCTCCCCAACGTTTTCGCCGAGCAGGAGCTTGTTCATCTCCGTGTACACGCGCTCATGCGCAACGTGGGCGAGTAGGCCGCGCGCCTCATGCGCGGCGCGGGCAGTCTCCTTCTCCACCGAAAAACCGAGCACGGAGCAGAAGCGCACGAGCCGTAAAATGCGCAGCGCGTCTTCCTCAAACCGCCGCTTCGGCTCGCCGACGCAACGCAGGACGCCTGCTTTCAGGTCTTCCTGCCCGCCGTAGGGGTCGACGAGCGTGCCGTCCGGCGACAAAGCGATGGCGTTGACCGTGAAGTCGCGGCGGGCAAGGTCCTCTTCAATGCTCGTGCCGAACGTGACGGAATCTGGGTGGCGGTTATCCCTGTACGCGCCGTCGCGGCGCATCGTCGTGAGCTCAATGGGCAGTCCCCCGCTCACGACCGTCACCGTGCCGTGCTGTAATCCCGTCGGGTGCGCCCACTCGCCGAAGAGGCGCAGCACCTCCTGCGGCAGGGCGTCGGATGTCATGTCGTAGTCGGACGGCGCTTTGCCTCGCAGCATTTCGCGCACGCAGCCGCCAACCAGGTACGGCGAATAACCCGCGCCTTGCAGCGTGGTGATGACCGTTTCGACTTCCTTCGGTAAAAAGAGCATGGAACCCTCACAAAAAATCAAATTTTTAGCATTGCACTCCGTTCACCGCTATATTATAATAGAAAATCCATAAAAAGTAAATCTCCTGTGCTCCGCACAAGGAAAGGATTTGATACAATGACTAATCAGAAGGATATTTTCTCCTATCTCGTCCCCGGCAAGTGCGCGCATCTGTCCGGCATCGGCGGCGTTTCGATGAGCCCGCTGGCAGAGGTGCTGCACGGCATGGGCCTCAAGGTCCAGGGCAGCGACATGAACGACGGCCCGTCCGTCGAGCATCTGCGCTCGCTCGGCATCCCCGTGGCCATCGGCCATGCGGCGGACAACCTCGGCGAGTGCGACTTTGTTATCCGCACCGCCGCCATCCACGACGATAATCCCGAGATCTCCGGCGCGGTGACGCGCGGCATCCCCGTTTTCGAGCGCGCGCAGGCTTGGGGCGCTATTATGAAGGGCTACAAAAACGCCCTCTGCATCTCCGGCACGCACGGCAAGACGACGACCACTTCGATGGCGACGCACATCTTCATGGCCGCGCAGAAAGACCCGACCGTCATGATTGGCGGCACGTTACAGCTGCTTCATTCCGGTTATCGCGTCGGCAAGGGCGATACGATCATTGCCGAGAGCTGCGAATACTGCAACTCGTTTTTGAGCTTCTTCCCCACCGTCGCGGTCATTTTGAACGTGGAGGCCGACCATCTCGACTTCTTCAAGGACTTAGCGGATGTGGAGCATTCGTTCCGCCGCTTTGCCGAGCTCGTTCCCATTGGCGGACACGTCGTCGCCAATATGGACGATCAGGGCGCGCGCGATGCGCTCAGGGGCATTTCCCAGCCGATCTTCTGGTTCAGCTATGACGATCCCGCCGCGCAGTGCCGCGCGGAAAACGTCGTCTGGACGGACGGGCTTCCGAGCTTTGACATCTATATCCGCGGCAGTTACTACGCTCATGTTTCCCTGCGCGTGGGCGGCAAGCACAACGTGATGAACGCACTGGCCGCGGCGAGCGCCGCATATCTTCTCGGCGTCAGCGGCGAGGCCGTCGGTCTCGGCCTTGCAACGTTCACCGGCGCGGGCCGCCGCTTTGAGTACAAGGGAAGCTTCCACGGCGCGGACGTCTACGACGACTACGCCCACCACCCCGGCGAGCTGCACGCGCTGCTCGAAATGGCAAAGACGCTTCCCTACAAGCGCATCATCTGCGCATTCCAGCCGCACACCTACACGCGCACGAAGGCGCTGTTTAACGATTTTGTCAAAGAGCTGCGCGTACCCGACGTCGTCGTGCTGGCAGAGATCTACGCCGCGCGCGAGCAGAATGACATCGGCATTTCGTCTATGGACCTGAGCCGCGAGATCCCCGGATCCGTTTACTGCCCTACGCTCGACAAGGTGACTGCCGCGCTCGCGCGCATCGCCTGCCCGGGCGACCTTATTTTGACCGTCGGCGCGGGCGATATATTCAAGGCCGGCGAAAAACTGCTGAAAGAAGAGAAATAAAGCAACATGGAAATCTCCCCGATCTATCACAATTCCCGCCCCGAGGGTAAGCTGCCCGCGCAGGAAGCGTCAGCGTTCGACTTTCTGGATTCCCTCGGCATCGACTATGAGCGCGTGACCCACGAGCTGGCCGACACGATGGAAAAGTGCGACGATGTGTCCGCTGTGCTCGGCGTGGACGTGTGCAAGAACCTCTTCCTCTGCAACCGGCAGAAGACGAATTTCTACCTTTTATGTATGCCGCCGCACAAGGCGTTTCATACGAAGGACTTGAGCCATCAGATCGGCTCGGCCCGCCTGTCGTTCGCGCCGGAAGAGCAGCTTTGGGACTTGCTGCACTGCACGCCGGGTTCAGCGACGATCCTCGGATTGATGAACGATGATGAAAACCGCGTGCAGCTGCTCATCGACAAGGAGACCTATGAGGCGGAGTATTTCTCCTGCCACCCGTGCCTCTGCACCTCGACCATCAAGCTCAAAACGAGCGACGTCAAAAATATGCTGCTGCCGAAAGTGCACCACGAGCCCATCGTCGTGGAGCTGTAAGAGGAAAAATCAAGCAAAAAAGGTTCCGAAGAGACTTCTTCGGAACCTTTTATATGAGCTCTTTTACTGTAAGGTATATCGGCTTGTCAACGTCCGCATCAGAGCAGGTACAGACGCCGGCGGTGTAGTCGGGGAACGGTTCGAGCGCGAAAACGCGCTCATTCGGGAAGATCGGCACTTCCCTGTCCCGCAATGCGACGGCGCTGATCCCTGCGCGCTTGCATCGGCTCTCCCGCTGCACCCAGATGCGCCAGAAATCAGCGTCGTTTGCCGCGTGAAAGCGCGTGCGCATCGCGCCGCTCACAGGGCGAAGACACTCGATATCCGCGCCGATTGGCTCGTTGTGAACAGCCAGCAGCGCAGCGCCGCGCGTGTGGCTCAGGCTGAAATGAACGTCCGGATGCGAAGCAAAGTACGGCTTGCCGTGCTCGCCGCAGGAAAGCTGCGGTAAGTCCTCCAAGCCGTAAAGTTCATGCAGTGCACGGCAGAGCAGCGCGTAGGCGCAGAGGGGGTCCGATGTTTTGATGCGGTCTTGCCGCTCAGGTGGCAGAAAACGCGCGAGCGTGGACCGTTCCGCTTCTGAGAGCGGTCGATCTAATTTTACCGCATACAACCGGATATTCACGATGTTCCGCCCCCTTTGCGCAGCGATTCCTGCGGAAATTATAGGAGAAATGGCACGGTCTGTCAAATTTTCTCCGCGCAGAAAAATTTTTTTGGAATTTTTCCGTCAAAAAAGAGGAAAGCAACCATTTTCGGCGTATATACACCATAGACAGAAAAATGTTCCGTGCGCAGAAGTGAGAAAGGAGGACGCCATGGCCTTTGACCGTCAGTTTTTGGACGAGCTCATCGCCCGCAACGACATTGTCGACGTTGTCAGCAATTATGTCTCGCTCCAGCCGCGCGGCGGGAGCCTGTGGGGCTGCTGCCCCTTTCACAGCGAAAAGACGCCTTCGTTCCACGTGCTGCCGGACAAGCAGCTGTGCTACTGCTTCGGCTGCAAAAAAGGCGGCGGCGTCATCAACTTCATCATGGAGGAGGAGAACCTTTCCTTCCCCGATGCGGTGCGCTTTCTCGCGCGGCGCGTGAACATGCCCGTGCCGGAAGAAGAGCACAGCGACGAGAGCCGGCTGCGTTCGCGCATCCTGTCGCTCAACCGCGACGCGGCGCGCTTTTACTACGATCAGCTCTACTCGCCCAAGGGTGCGCCGGTGCTCGAGTATATGAAAAACCGCAAGATCACGCGGCGCAATGCAACGAACTTCGGCCTCGGTGCATCGGCGGACGAGTGGGACGGCTTACTGACCGCGATGCGGAAAAAGGGCTATGGCGACGGCGAGCTGCTTGCCTCGGGTCTTGCCATCCGCGGCAAGAACGGCGGGCTGTACGACAAATTCCGCAAGCGCCTCATCTTCCCCATCATCGACGTGCGCGGCGATGTGCTGGGCTTTGGCGGGCGCATCATCAGCAAGGACGATCCGGGCGCGAAGTATATGAACACGCCCGAGACCATCGTTTACAGCAAGCGGCGCGTTTTATACGGGCTGAACCTGGCCAAAAAGAGCAAGCGCAGCAACATTATTTTGGTCGAGGGCAACATCGACGTCGTGATGCTGCATCAGGCGGGATTCGACAATGCTTGCGCCTCGATGGGCACAGCGCTGACGACGGAGCAGCTGCAATTACTCAGTCGCTACACGAAGGAGATCGTGCTCTGCTACGACAACGACGACGCGGGCAAGGTCGCGACGCAGAAGGCGCTGACGCTTCTCAATAACACCGACTTTCAGGTCAAGGTGCTCGAGCTCCCCAAGCGGCTCGTCGACGGAGAGTACATCAAACAGGACGCGGACGACTTCATCAAGTTCCAGGGTAAGGACGCCTTTGAGCATCTGCTTTCCGGCAGCGAGAGCGGGATGGACTTCCGCATGGCGCAGCTCAAGTCAAAGTTCGACCTCAAAAGCGACGAGGGACGTATCGGCTTTGCCGAAGCGGCAGCAGGATTGCTCTCCACAGTGCCGAACGCGGTTGAGCGCGAAATTTACACCGTGCGCGCGTCCGAGGCCGCAGGCATCACGCCCGACGCGATGAAGCTCGAGGTCGAGCGCGCGCGAAAACGCGCCCGCTACAAGGAAAAGCGCGAGCAGGAGCGGCGGGACCTGAATCCCGCGGCGTCCGCCCAGCCGCGCGAGCGGTCGATCCGCTACACCGACCTTCGCTCGGCGCTTGCCGAAGAAGGCGTGCTGCGGCTTTTGACGCTGGACGATTCCCTCTTTGGCGAGAATCCGCCGATCCGGGAAGAGGACTTCTCCTCTCCCCTCCTGGGCCGGTTCTTCACGGCGCTGCGCGCGCAGCTGCGCGAGAGCGGGCAGGTGAACATCCCAGCGCTGGCGGAATTTTTCACGTCGGAGGAGATCAGCCACTTGATCGGTATCCTGCAAAAGCCGGAATCGCTCAAAAACGGCGCACAGGCGCTGAAGGACTACTGCACTATCATTTTAGACGAAGCGCACAAGCGCGCGGCCGTCAACGAAGATCCCCTGATGGCCGCGATGGAAAAGAATAAATATAAGGGTAACGGAGGAAAGCAAACATGGAAGAAAAACAGCTGACCAGCAGAGAGCTGGAGGAACAGGCCAACGCGCTGCTCGCCGAGGCGGATTTTGAGGAGATCAATCTGCCGAAGAAAGCGAAAAAGGCCGCAGCGGCCAAGAAAGCGAACGAGGATACCGCGCAGGCGGAAAAGCCCGCGGAGAAGTATCCCCCGCTGGATGAAAAGCTGGTCGCCTCCCTGCCCGCGGCGGCGCTGCTGCAGGGCAGCGAAAAGCTCATGGAGATCTTTGCCAAGGGCAAGGCCAAGGGCAAGCTCAGCTCCAGCGACCTGATGGAGACCATCGACGAGATGAACCTTGAGAGCGAGCAGCTCGACCAGATCTACGACTCGCTCGAAACGCTCGGCATCGACATCGGCACCGCCGAGGCCATCGACAGCAGCATCGACGATGTGGAGCCGCCGATGGAGGAGATCGCCGAGATCGAAGAGGAAGAGCTTGTCGACCCGAACGAGCTGGTCGACAGCTTCTCGACTGACGACCCCGTGCGCATGTACCTCAAGGAGATCGGTAAGGTGTCGCTGCTGTCGGCGGACGAGGAAATTTCGCTCGCGACCGCGATGTCCGCGGGCGTGGAGGCCAAGCAGAAGCTCGAAGAGGCCGAAAAGAACGGCACGGAGCTGAGCGAAGAGGAAATGAAGGCACTCAAATCTGCCGTCAAGAAGGGCGAGCGCTCCAAGCAGCGCCTGGCCGAGGCAAACCTGCGTCTCGTCGTGTCCATCGCTAAGCGCTACGTGGGCCGCGGCATGCTGTTCCTCGACCTCATTCAGGAGGGCAACCTCGGCCTCATCAAGGCCGTCGAAAAGTTCGACTACACCAAGGGCTACAAGTTCTCGACCTACGCAACGTGGTGGATCCGTCAGGCCATCACTCGCGCCATTGCTGACCAGGCGCGCACCATCCGTATCCCCGTTCATATGGTCGAGACCATCAACAAGGTCATCCGCGTGTCCCGTCAGCTCTTGCAGGAGCTCGGCCACGACCCCTCTCCCGAAGAGATCGCCGCCGAGATGGACATGCCCGTCGACAAGGTGCGCGAGATCCTGAAGATCGCGCAGGAGCCCGTCTCCCTCGAAACGCCGATCGGCGAAGAGGAAGACAGCCACCTTGGCGACTTCATCCCCGACGAGGGTGCGAGCGAGCCGAGCGAGGCCGCGTCGTTCACACTGCTGCAGGAGCAGCTCGTCGACGTGCTCTCCACCCTCACCCCGCGTGAGGAGAAAGTCTTGAAGCTGCGCTTCGGCATCGAGGACGGCCGTCCCCGCACGCTCGAAGAGGTCGGCAAGGAGTTCAACGTCACGCGCGAGCGCATCCGCCAGATCGAAGCCAAGGCGCTGCGCAAGCTCCGTCACCCCAGCCGCAGCAAGAAGCTCAAGGACTTCCTGAACTAAGCCAATAACGACAAATAGAGGGCACACCCTTCAGGCGTTTACAGCGTCTGGATGGTGTGCCCTTTTTCATGCAAAGCGACGTGCCGTGCATTGCACATACGCATAGTCAGCGGGCAGAATATAAGTTATTCTGTTCAATAAGGTCCCGTCAAGATTTATGCGCAAATTTATTTGCAGGCTCCGGCTGAGTGAAGTCAGCCGGCAATAGAGGCGTCGTACAGAGCCGCCTCCAAGTGCTTCATGTTCATGTATTTCTTGTTGCCCCACTGGGTGCCCGCCACATGGCGAAGGCGGGCGCAGACCAGCATCAGGGCGGAGTTGCCGTCCGGGAATGTCCCCACCACCCGCGTCCGTCGGCGGATCTCACGGTTCAGCCGCTCAATCACATTGTTGGTGCGAATGCGGGTCCAATGCTCACTGGGAAAATCACAATAGGTCAGTGTCTCCTCGATGCCGTCCTCGACCTTCTTGGCGGCCTCCTTCAGCTTCATGGCGCGCAGCTCGGCGACCACGGCTTTCGCCTTCTCGCGGG
>CDZK01003632.1_pt1 | contig 30627 bp, 23 predicted proteins | sample 557401 | NCBI WGS metagenome assembly CDZK01 (sample SAMEA3182108, study PRJEB8094) | gut metagenome | biome: human; feature: gut; material: Stool; isolation source: human stools | place: Canada | collected 2013-04-25 | reverse complement strand
GTGTAAATTTTACCGGCGCGTAAAGACAAACTCCCTTGGATTATTCGCAGCAGTCGTCGTTGAAATACAATTCTACGGTGACCAAAAGTGGCTTTGCCATATTGTACGGCTTTTCAACTCTCATTTCAAAAACTATATCAGTATCGCTGTCGCCTTTTTTAAACGGTATTTTATACTTCTGATATTGTGATATGTATTTTTCACATCTGACAATATAGTACCCGCTACATTTGGCCGCCGAAGTGCCTATGGGACGCAGATATATGTAATCCCCCGGCCGGCAGACCAACAGCCTGTCACCCAGAACCGAATAATAATTCTTGTAGGATCTTACAGGGCGAAATTCGCACACTCCTGATGAATAATCGTTTTTATTCATATAATAAGTCTTCACTTTCACAGTGACGTTATTATCATCCCTGTCGCCGAAATAAGACTGGGCTACGGCTGGAACGCAGAAAAACGACGCTATGACAGACATAGCTGCCGCCAGTATTGATTTTCCGTACATAGCCATGTGATTAAAAAAACGATTACTATTCCTCCTCTTCGGCCTTTGCCTTTGCTTTTTCGTCCATATCCTGCTTACATTTGATAAGGGCGTTGATAAGGTCCAGATCGGAAGCCTTGAGTACCCATTTAGGGTCCTGCTGGCAGTAAAGGAGCAACTCTTCCAGTTCTTCCTGTGTCATTCCCAGTGCATTGCGCAGGAAATCGCGGTCGTAGCGTTCAGCCAGCATATTGGCCACTTCGTTTTCTTCTTTCATCTTGCGCAGTTTTTTATCCTGCGAGAAGAACGAATTTATGAACTCCACCGGATTGAGCGGGTTGAGCCTTTTGGCCGCGGAAAGGTCTATGTTTTCCGAAGTCTTGATGTTGGCAAGTTTTACCGCTTTGCTTTCAAAAACAGGGTCTAGCGACCTTATATCCACTTCAAGTATGCCTGTAAGATGATTCGAGCGTATCACCACTTCGTCAAGGTCATATACCGTAGGAGAGATGTAAAAAGGCGTATATTCCCTTTTGAGCATATTCGGGGATACCACCACGTTGGTGTTCTTATACCCTACCGAAGATATGTAAAGAGAGTCGTTCTGTGCCGCTTCGATACGGAAAAAACCGTTTTCGTCGGTTGTGGTGCCGAAAAACGTGGTCATGTTTATCACGTGTACGTTTTCAAGAGGCTTGCGCGTATACAAGTCTATGACACGGCCCTTTACAGGTTGAAGACGGTGCTGGGCATACGAACTGAACGCACTGCCGGATAACGCCAGAAACAAAAGAACAAGTGAAGTTATTTTAAAAATCTCATATCTGTTCATACGGGACCTCTCGGTCTGCCGCTCACATACTTTAAAAGATACAGGTCTGTCCATTATCCCCTTTCGAAAAAGTGTTTTTCTTTAGTGTTATTGTTACATACGTACAGTGTACGTACACCGATTGGTACAAAGTAAGTTCAAATTTTACAAACGGCAATATAATTGTCCCCATTTTTATGAATTAATTATGAGCTTTATGAAAATATTCCGTTTCAAAAAGGGCAAATCATAACGTTCGGGGAACATTTTTTAACCTTAAATCGCTAACTTTGTAGCGCAGTTTTCCGGGCATAACTTGTTTTTTTCTTTTTTAGCGCCGGAAACGTATAAAATACTTAAAAAAAAATGAACAAAGCAGTTTTCGTGGCCACATCGCACGCCCGCAGCGGAAAAACGTCCGTATCGCTCGGGCTTATGAACATTCTGGTGGGCATGGCAAAAAAAGTGGGCTACTTCCGCCCAGTTATCTCGGACCCCGAATCCGGAGCCAGGGACGAACACATCGAAACGTTCCTCTCGTATTTCAATATCGACATGGAATACGACGACGCTTTCGTATTTACTCGCTCGCAAGTCGAACGATTAATCAACCAGGGCAAGTCCGATCAGGTGATAAGCCGTATAATATCACACTACAAGGCCCTGGAGGAGAAATTCGACTATATATTGGTGGACGGTTCGGACTTTTATCCCGAAGGCTCGATAGTCGAATTCGAACTCAACCTCGAAATAGCCCGCAACCTGGGCATACCTACCGTGTTGGTAGAAGCGCAGAATGAACTGTCCGAAGAAGAACTCGTAACCAACGTCAGCATAATATACAAAGAGTTCAGCGAAAAGGACGTTGACGTTATAGCCGTCGTTGCCAACAAGACGTCGGAAAATACGAAGAAAATACGCGAGGACATATCGATAGCCATCGAAGACGACGCGGTACTTACAGCGGCCATACCGTCCAACAAACGCCTGGACTGCCCTACCATAGACGAGATACGCCGCGCGATAGGAGCGCGGGTGCTGCTTGGGCACGATTACCTGGGCAACATAGTGGAAAACTCGCTCGTAGGCGCCATGCAGACGCCTAATTTCCTGAAAGAAGTACAGGGCAACAGCCTTATAATAGTGCCTGGCGACCGTTCGGACATACTGATGGCCGCAGCTCTGGCCAACCAGTCCCCGCATTATCCAAATATCGCCGGCATACTGCTTTCGGCAGGGATATTGCCGGAAAAAAGCGTAATACGCCTGTTCGAAGGCAGTTTCATAAACATGCCGGTGATGAGCGTACAGGACAACACGTTCGATGCGGCGATAACCGTCAGCCGGGTCAATGCCAGGATATATCCCACTAGCATCGAAAAGATCGAGTTCATGATACGTTCGTTCCGCGATGCCATAGACACCGAGGCCTTGGAAAAGAAAATCATAACGTTCAAGACGGAAGGCATGACTCCTAAAATGTTCCTGTACAACCTGTACAAGAAAGCCAAGGTACAGCGCCGACACATAGTCCTGCCGGAAGGCAACGACGAACGTATCGTAGCCGCAGCAAGCCGCCTTCTGAACCAGGATCTGGTCGATATGACCATTCTCGGCACCGAGGAAACGGTCAAGGAAGCTGCCATGCGCGCCGGAGTGGAGATAGACCTGACCAAGATCAAGGTAATAGACCCCGTAAACAGCGAATATTTCGAGGATTTTGTAAAAACACTGTACGAGCTGCGCAAATCCAAAGGATTGACCGAAGAGGCTGCACGCGACCTTATGGCCGACGTATCGTATTTCGGTACGATGATGGTGTACAAGGGACTGGCAGACGGCATGGTGTCCGGTGCGGCTCATACCACGCAGCACACGATACTGCCGGCATTCCAGATTATAAAGACCAAAAAAGACGTTTCGGTAGTCTCGTCGGTATTTTTCATGTGCCTGCCCGACCGTGTTTCCATTTTCGGCGACTGCGCCGTCAACCCCAACCCGAACGCACAGCAACTGGCCGAGATAGCCATATCGTCGGCGGATACGGCCAAAGATTTCGGCATAGAGCCGAAAGTGGCGCTTCTGTCGTATTCTTCCGGCACTTCTGGCAAGGGAGAAGATGTGGACATCGTGCGCCAGGCTACTGAAATAGCACGCACCAAACGTCCCGACCTGAAGATAGAAGGCCCGATACAGTACGATGCGGCGGTGGACATGAAAGTGGGACGCAGCAAGATGCCCAACTCGGAAGTGGCGGGCCAGGCTTCCGTACTCATTTTCCCGGACCTGAACACAGGCAACAACACTTACAAGGCCGTTCAGAGGGAAACAGGCGCACTGGCCATAGGACCTATGCTCCAGGGGCTGAACAAACCGGTGAACGACCTGTCGCGCGGATGCACGGTGGACGACATACTCAACACCATAATCATTACCGCCATACAGTCGCAGGACAAGACAGAAGGGACAAAAGACAATTAATTAAAAAATATAGTATACGCGCCTCTACCGGATTAAGAAAACGTTTTTGAAACAGGAAAGAGGATTAACGTAACAGTACACACAAGATGAAAATATTGGTTTTAAACTCGGGAAGTTCGTCAATAAAGTACCAGCTTATCGACATGGACACCCGCAAACCCGTCTCCAGCGGACTTGTGGAACGCATAGGCCAGGCAGAAGGTGTTATCACCCACAAGTACCTGCGCGGCGGGAAAATGGAAAAAACACAACAGACATTCGCGATACCGGACCATAAGACAGGACTCCGCCGCGTGGCCGAACTGCTCACCGACAAACAGGTAGGAGTGATATCCCATCCGGAGGAAATACGCGCGGTCGGACACCGTATGGTACACGGAGGCGAATACATTTCCGATACATGCCTGATAACGCCTGACGTTGAAAACAAGATAAAGGAGCTGTTCCCTCTCGCCCCGTTGCACAACCCGCCTGCCTATCAGGGGTACGAAGTAGCCCGTCAGGTATTTCCGAAGGCAGCGCAGATAGCAGTGTTCGACACCGCTTTCCACCAGACGATGCCGCCTGTGGCCTATCGTTACGCTATTCCCGAAGATTTGTACACGAAGCACGGCATTCGTAAGTACGGTTTTCACGGCACGAGCCACAAATACGTGTCTGAAAGGGCCGTTGAAATGCTGGGCGGAAAAGAAGGTTCGAAAATAATAACAGTACACCTTGGCAACGGATGTTCTATGGCTGCCGTCAAAGACGGTAAGTGCGTGGATACGTCTATGGGAATCGGCCCGTTAAGCGGTCTGGTCATGGGTACGCGCAGCGGCGATGTGGACCCTTCGGTGGTATTTTACATGATACAACAGCTCGGCTATTCCCTGGAAGACGTTGTGAGGATATTGAACAAGGAATCGGGACTGAAAGCTCTGTGCGGTTCGTCCGATATGCGCGATGTCGATGCGGGTATGAAAGCCGGCAAAGATGACGCTTTGTTCGCATACGAACTTTACTGCTACCACATAAGGCAATTCATAGGCGCTTACGCGGCTTCTATGGGCGGGCTGGATGCCGTTGTCTTTACGGCCGGTATAGGAGAAAACGCTTCGTATATACGCTCCGGAGCTTGCCGAGACTTGGAATTCATGGGAATAGACATAGACGATGCTAAAAACACGGCCCCTTCCGACCAACCGCGCGAGATACAAAAAGACGGAGCGAAGGTAAAGGTGTTCGTGATACCCACTAATGAAGAACTGGAAATAGCCACGCAGACGTATAATCTGCTGCTTAAACAGGGCTAATGATATTATATTTTCAATGGATATAAACGGACTTAATACACTTCTCAATCGTGTAAAAGGAATCCTCTACAAACAAGATGTTTCGTGGCAGGAGAGCCGGTTGCGAGGCGAACAGTTCAACCTGTTCCACACGTGCGGAGTTAATCATTATGAAGTTACTCATTCCGCTATACTTGCCGAATTGCTGAGTCCCGACGGTACTCACGGACAAAAAGACGCTTATCTGAAACTGTTTCTGGATGTTGTAAAAGGGGCTGTGGACAGGGAAGATGAAAAAACGAATTTATCTCTTTTCGACACCTCTGCTGCAGAAGTACGGACGGAGTATTCAATCAGTAACGGGCGTATAGATATCCTGATAACCGACAACGTGCAACGGCAAGCCGTTATCATTGAAAACAAGATTTACGCCGGCGACCAGGATGAGCAGTTGAAGCGTTACGATACATTTGCAAAAGAAACATATGGGAAAGGAAAATACATAATCCTGTACCTTACTCTTTTCGGAGAAGACGCAAGCGAACAAAGCGGAGAGGGAGTTCGATACACGAATGTTTCCTATGACAGGGATATTCTCGAATGGATAAACCGTTGCATCGCACACAGCGTATCCATGCCTTTAATAAGGGAAACGCTGGTTCAATACGCAAATCACATCAAAAAACTGACAAATCAGAATATGGAAAGCAAATACGAGGAAGAGCTCTTCAAAATGATGATTGCCAATGCCGAAGCTACAGACGCAATTTGCGATGCACTGTGGGAATGCAGAGAATCTGTTTTTAAAAAATACGTGTCGAAGGCCTTGTCTGATTTTGCATTGGAAAAAGGACTCAAATATAAAGAATACGAACTATTCGACAATTCAGGGGAACATGGTTTTTATTTCTATAAACAGGAATGGGAAAACAGCGCAATATGGTTTTACTTTGAAACCCGCTCTTTTGTAAATTCTTATTGGGGAATATCGAATTATCGCGGCCATGAACTTAAAGTGGAAAAAAGGCAGATGGAATGTATGTCCGAGCGTCCTACCGACTACTGGCCATATGGTTGGGAATACCTGAAACCTTATGAGAATTGGGATATGAAAACCATAGCCGCTATGGTAAATGGAAAATACGCAGATATGATTAAGCGGAATGTGGAAACGATACTGGAAGAGATTTCCCGGACAGAACTTCGCTTACCTTAAATGTTGTATATAAAGCACGATAAAAAATCCCGTCCATGAAAATGGACGGGATTTTTTTATAGTTATCATTATTCGTTTTTCTTTTTTTCACGCGAAAAACATATCAGTATTTCTTCTTGCGGCCCAACAGGAAGTTGTATTTAACACCGGCGACGAACGAGGCTCCGGGGTTTGTCCTGATGTACGAAACATCGTAGAACTTCTGGTTCAACAGGTTCTGCGCGCGCACATATATCCAAAAACGGTCGGAAGGCGCTTTCCACGTAACAGCAGCATCGAGCAAAGAATTCCATTTGTAGCCAACAGTATCCGTCGATTCGAGTACCAGATGAGAATTTGCACGGTGCTGGAGAGCATAGTCGGCGTCTATGTACAGGTTTTTGAACAACTTGACGGTAAGGGCAGCCTGTGCATTGTGTTCCATATAGTTGTTCGTAAGAAGGCTGTACGCATCCAGATTGTTCGTATTATAGGCATAGCCGAGCGAAAGGTTGGTCACCGGTATCACGCCTTTGGTAAGTTTGTCGATATTTATATCGTAGCCTGCTTCAAATCCGCGTACGGCTATGTTAGAGGTGCTGTAATTGGCAAAGGAAAAATAGGTCGAGTTTTCATACTTCTGCATCACTATGGCTTCCTTGCGTGACTGGGTGTAGGCAGTCAGGCGGAACGCACTGTAATCGTTCCTGTATTTTATACCGGCGTTCCACGCCATAACAAGTTCGTTCTCGAGTTCGCTATCGCCGTGGAAATTATCGTCGTAAACATACTGTTCGAAGAACGTAGCGTTTCTGAATGAGCGGTTCAGGCTCACGAAAGCTTTGAATCCTTTGGCTATGTTGAATCCGAGCTCGCCGCCGTACCCGAAGGTCAGTGTACCGTATTCTCCGGATCCGTTCATGCTCAAACCGGCGTTAAGATACCATTTTTTAAACTTAAGGCTCATATCATAATAAAGCCTCCATGTATCGCGAGAACCGTAATAACGGTAGAAATTGTAAGGCTTGCCGGGTACTTTTTTCCAGTAATCCAAAGGATCGCCGAGAATATTGCTGGATTCGAAATACGAAGATGTATGGTTGAATCCGAAGTAAACGTCCACCATGCGCGCACGGTACGAACCTCCGAAGTCTATCACCGAGTTGCGGTAGCGTGTGTACTGTACTTTATTCAGCTTGTATTGGGCATACGGATCGTCCAGAGGCGTATCCCTCATATCGAACGGGTCGTACTGTTCTTTGAAATTGGAATAGGAATAAAGTGCGAACAGGTTAAGTTTGTTGCTTATGGGAAACCTGAAACCAGCGGAACCTTTGAAATTATACGTATTGTCCATCTCCGTAGCGGTATTTGAACCGAACAGGAACGGGGCTTGGTATTTGTTGTACACGAACGAGCCGTCGGCCACGAGTTTTACCCAAGGTGCGATACTGTAAGATGTCTGAAGATATGTCTTTACATCGGAGTGTTCATCGTCCTCGTCCTGTACGTTGGAACCGGATACGTTGGCCGTGAGGTCGAATTTGCGCTTGTTCAACGCGCCTGTCACAGAACCTCCGTACGAGGTCAGACTGCCTCCGTATGCGTCCACCATCATACCGGAATTTTTAAGGTCGGTCCTGGTTATTATGTTTATGACGCCGTCTGTGGCAAATTCGCCGAAACGCTGGCTGTCGCCGCCCAAACGTACTTCTATGCTCTCTATCATGTCGAGCGACACGGGAATGTTGTCAAGAGTATATATGCTGCGGAGCATACTGTTTATCCTCTGCCCGTTCACAAATATGGCCACCGTATTGCCTTCGCCGCCTCTGACATTTACCTGTCCGAGGGAACCCATCGGGCCGTACCTGCGTATCGAAATGCCCGGAACGCGGGACAAAACGCCTTCGAGCGTCTGAACCGGACATGATTCTATGTCCTGTCGCGTTATCACTTCCGTACGTCCCAGTTCCGAGAACCAGTCCGGAGCCGTCTTTTCGGAAAACAGCCCTATGCGGCGTATTTTCAAAGAATCATCCCTTTTTACGGAATCCGCTGACGCCTGTTCCATAGCAAACGCTCCCGAAGACATGCACATGCAGATACCTAAAATAAAAATATTTTTCATCCGAATAGATTATTGTTTTTTTGTGGCGGCCCATTGCCCCGCACCCCCATCTCTCTACGGAATGCGGATGTCCGTTTTATTACCTGCAAAAGTAGGCATTTAAACTTTAAGGCAATTATGGCCGGGGCAAGTTTTTACACCCAGGGGATGAAATTAATAAAAAATTAAGATGTTTGCTTTACTTTTGCCGTACGTTTTATAAATGATTAACAAACACCGCGCAAAGAATGTCGCGGATACGCCGATGACCGATATTTTAAAAGACAGGCACTCCTCTATCCCGCAGGGACAGGCCGTAGTGGAAATACTGATACGCAAAGGAATACGACACGCAGTGATATCTTCGGGTTCGAGAAATGCACCGCTTACGATAGGCTTTTCGCGCAGCGGCATAAAATGCTATTCGGTAATAGACGAGCGCAGCGCAGCGTTTTTCGCCCTCGGCATGGCAAAGGAAACAGGCCGTCCTGTGGCGCTGGCATGCACATCGGGATCGGCCGTGCTGAATTACTACCCAGCCGTAGCCGAAGCGTATTACTCGCGAATACCGCTGATAGTCATATCTGCCGACCGCCCCGCTGAAATCATAGACCAGGGAGCCGGGCAAACGATACGTCAGCACGGAGTATTGTCCGCACATACGGCATACAGTACATCGCTGCGCGAAGGGACCGATGAGAAGACACTCAGATACAACGCCCGCGAGATAAACACTGCGTTCGACAAAGCCGTAGCCGAAAGCGCCCCGGTACATATAAACGTGCCGTTTTACGAACCGTTATACGGCACATCGTCCGTAACGGCGTTCGGAGATTACCAGGAAATAGAAACGTTGCCGGTGGAAAATACGCTCTCCCAAAGGGCAAAGGACGAGATAAGCCGCATATGGAACGATGCAGAAAAAAGGATGATACTTGTAGGCGTTCATAAGCCCGACAAACGCCTCGAAAGCCTTTTAATGGGTATTTCCCGTCAAAGCGGAGCCGCAGTACTGTGCGAAACGACATCGAACCTGCATGGCGAATGCTTCGTAGAAAAGATAGACCAGGCTATTATCCCGTCCGGACAGGATACATTGCGCGAACTGGCTCCGGAATTGCTCATAACGGCAGGAGGAATGGTCGTATCGAAAAAAATAAAGGCCATATTGTCGTCCATGAGCCCTAAATACCACATTCACGTGAACATGTACGATTTCCCGGATACATTCGGATGCCTGACACACAAGGCACAGGTGAGCGACTGCGTTTTTTTCAGCCATATTGCCTCTCTTGGGTCCGAAAATACGGGATACTCCGGAAAATGGGACGGAATAAAAGCCGAAAGGGACGTAAAACACCGTGAATACCTCTCGCACGTGCCGTTTTCCGACCTTAAAGTATGGGAAATGCTGACCTCGCACATCCCGGAAAATACGACCCTTGAAATATCCAACAGCGCGTCGATACGCTACAGCCAACTTTTTTCGCTGCCATCGGGAATTTCCGTATCGTGCAACCGTGGAACCAGCGGCATAGACGGCTGTACGAGTACAGCTGCAGGGGTTGCGGCGGCATCTCAAAATCCTGTCACACTGATAACAGGAGATCTTAGCTTCATGTATGACAACAATGCCCTGTGGAACGGTTACCTGCCTTCGTCATTTCGTATGATAGTCATAAACAACCACGGCGGAGGCATATTCCGCATACTCGACGGCTCACGTAAAACCGATGAATGCGGACGCTTTCTGGAAGCGCGCCACGGGCTCAGCGTGAAATACCTGGCAGAAATGCATTCAATAGAATATGCGATGGCAAACGACGAAAAGAGCTTAAAAGAAACCTTGGCTACTTTCTGGGGCGAATCGCAAAAAGCGCGCATACTGGAAGTTTTCACCCCGGCGGATATCAACGGTGATATATTGAGGGGTTACTTCGAATATTTAAAATAAAACGCTATTTTATAAGCAGATAAACAATCTTATTTAAAGCAATACATAAATTATTCAAAATCCACCGGGTAGTTTATTTCACAACCTGTCTGGGGACATTTTTCAGTATAGCCTCTCATGAACTTCCCGCCGGCATCCAATGTTTCGATACCGAAATAGGCCGACAAGTCGCCTATGCTTTCGATAACGCATCTCTTAAGCATCGAATTTCTGTCGGGAGCTGGCTTTTCGTCGAACATAACACCGATATCGACAATGGTCTCAATCCCATTAAGCGCTATTTTCACGTTTTTCACCAGTATATCGAGCATTTTCTGGCCGTTTTCCGGTATGGAAAAGTAATCTCCGGTCATGGCTTCGTCATGTCCGCATCCTGAATTCACATATTCCAAAGCAGCTAAGATAGCCGTGAAATTACACAAACGCGCAGTCTGACGTTCAGGATCGCCTGGATACGTTCCGCTCTCTATCAGCATGGTGACAAAACCGTCCTTCTGGAAATTGTCCCCAGTGGCCGTAGGATAAAATTCATCGGAATAACGTCCAACACATCCGGGAATTATGTGCTGAACAGCGGCATTCATTGCTGCTATAAGCGCCATGGAACGCTGCCGGTTCATGGTAACGGCCCTGTCCGGTCCTTCTGCAGGAGCGAGAAATGATATTGTAGCCGTTTTCCCAGTACCGCATACGTTGTAAATATTCCTTTGGTCATGCAGGTTAAAACAGTAATGCGGACTAAAGTTATCCCTAGCGGTTCTCAATATACGGCTTTCAGGAGCCGACAAAGCTCTGGCATCGCGATTGAGGTCTATATCCATAGCGTTTGTCCTGCGATAGAGCAGGGCTCCGTCGGGATTCAGCATGGGTATGAACATCAACTGAAACTTATCGAGCAGCGAATCCGTAAACCCGGTGAAAGGCCCCGGGTTGTTAAGGAAATTAAATATATCGAAAACCGCACCGGTTGCCGTAGGCTCGTTACCGTGCATTTGTGTCCATAAAAGAACTTTTTCACTTCCGCGTCCTACCGAGAAAGAGTATATATCATGCCCCATAACCGATTTTCCCAATATTTCCACACCGGTATCCAGCCTCTTGAGAAGGCATGAAACCTGTTCAGGGGTAACTGTACGGCCTTTTATAGACTGTTCTTTTATAGAAGCATAGTGCTTTATTAACTTTTCTATATCCATCATATGAGTTTGGCACTTGAAAAGTGTCGCATTTTTAAAATAAAACCAACATTACAAATGTACGTCTTTATCTGTTTACATTAATATACAAAAGTAATCGCAAAACTCATATTTACTTTTGTAACAATACAATATTTTTACAAAAATAAATTCAAATTTAATAGCTTAATTTTACATATGTTTGTGTTTATGTTTACAAATATATGATTGATACGTATTTTATCACACGTTGTTTTATTTTAAGATTAATCTTTAAAAACCAGCTATATAATATTTGTTATATAATGTTATACTTTATCAAAATCAGTGCTTAAATTACAGATGTTTTACGTATTTTACATTTATATTCAACGATAAAAACAAATGTATTGTTACAAGTGTGCTTGCTTTTTTTACTTTTTGTAATTACATTTGTAGAAGTAATAACAATTGTCAAACAAGGCGTGAAATGTCAAAAAACAGCATAAACGACAGGATATCCGAGCTCATAGAATTTCTGGACATAACCCCTACTGCTTTTGCTGATGAAATAGGGATACAACGCTCAGGGCTGTCACATATCATGAAAGGGCGTAATAAGCCTTCACTGGATGTTGTGCAGAAGATAATAAACCGTTTCCCGGAAATAAACATACTGTGGCTCGTAAACGGTACGGGAGCCATGTCGAGTTCCATTCCTAGTGTTATAAACCTTCAACAGAAACCGCAAACGGTCAAAAAAGAAGAAGATAATGCGCTGAAAAACACGCTTTTCGACACGGATAATACGTCTTTTGAAACACCGCTTACCTCCACTGCCCCAACCCATATCACTAAACCCCAGGGAAAATACACGCATGAAGATTACGTTGTGGACGATGCGGAAAATAATGCCATACCCCCACAGGATATCCGCCGGTGTGGTGCGGAAAATGACGATATGCAGGAACTACGCAATAATGTCGGGAATATGGCCGGTACTCGTAAAAAAATAACGAAGATTGTGGTATTTTTCGACGACAACTCATATCAGGAAATGCACTGAAGATAAAAAAATCCGTACGGAGGTATTTGCCTCCATACGGATTAGTATTTTCAAATAAATGTTAACCGCTATTTGTGCGATTGTTTTTGCACTTTCCAGATCCCCTCTATTAATTCAACGAACTCCTTTCGGCTTTTTTACGTTCGGCTTCGCCAAGGATTATTTTACGCAGACGCAGGTGATGTGGCGTTACTTCCACGTATTCGTCCTTTTGTATGTATTCGAGAGCTTCTTCGAGTGAAAATTTTACTGCCGGAGCTATTTTTGCCTTGTCGTCGGAGCCTGCAGCACGCATATTCGTGAGTTTCTTTTCCTTGGTTACATTTACCGTAATGTCCCCGCCGCGTGTGCTCTCTCCTACTATCTGGCCTTCGTAAACGTCCTCTCCAGGATCGACGAAAAACGTTCCACGGTCCTGAAGTTTGTCTATGGCGTAAGGAATGGTTTTCCCCTGGTCCATGGAAATAAGGGAACCGTTCTGACGGCTTGGTATGGGGCCCTTGAACGGCTCGAAAGCTCTGAAACGGTGCGATATTATCGCTTCGCCGGCCGTGGCCGTAAGCACCTGATTGCGCAGGCCTATGATACCGCGCGAAGGTATATCGAAACGGCAAAGCATGCGGTCGCCCTTCGGTTCCATGCTAGTCATAGTACCTTTACGCATGGATACGAGTTCGACTGCGCGACCCGATACATCGGCAGGAACGTCTATGGAGAGTTCCTCGACCGGTTCGCATTTCACGCCGTCTATCTCCTTTATTATAACCTGAGGCTGACCTATCTGGAGTTCGTAGCCTTCACGGCGCATGGTTTCTATCAACACCGAAAGATGCAGCACGCCGCGACCGTACACTATGAATTTATCGGCCGATACTCCCTGTTCCATCCTCATGGCCAGGTTCTTTTCAAGCTCTTTTTCAAGACGTTCGCGTATGTGACGGCTTGTCACGTATTTTCCGTCCTTGCCAAAAAACGGCGAGTCGTTTATGGTAAAGAGCATGCTCATCGTAGGCTCGTCTATATCGATTGAAGGGAGCGCTTCGGGCGCTTCGAAATCGGCAATGGTATCGCCTATCTCAAAACCTTCTATGCCTGCTATGGCGCATATGTCGCCCGCTACGGCCTCTTTTATACGTGCCTTGCCAAGCCCCTCAAAGGAGTAAAGCTCTTTTATCTTCGATTTTACTATGCTTCCGTCGCGTTTTACCAGACTTACGCTCATGCCTTCGCGCAGGGTTCCCCGGGTCAGCCGGCCTATGGCGATACGTCCTGTATAGTTTGAAAAATCTATCGAGGTAATAAGCATCTGGGTATTGCCTTCGGCAATTTCCATAGGCTGTACGTTTTCGAGCACCATGTCCAGAAGAGGCAACATGCTGTCGGTCGGTTTTTTATAGTCCGTAGACATCCAACCCTGTTTTGCCGAGCCGAATATGACCGGGAAATCGAGCTGGTCGTCGTTGGCGCCCATGTTCATCATAAGGTCGAAAACGGCTTCGTGGACTTCATCGGGCGTACAGTTCTGTTTGTCTACCTTGTTTATGACCACTATCGGGTTAAGGTTCATGTCCAACGCTTTCTGGAGCACGAAACGTGTTTGCGGCATAGGGCCTTCGAATGCGTCAACGAGCAGCAGCACGCCGTCGGCCATATTGAGTACGCGCTCCACTTCCCCGCCGAAATCGGCGTGTCCGGGAGTATCTATGATGTTTATCTTGGTGTCCTTATAGCGTACGGATACGTTTTTCGATAGAATGGTTATTCCCCGTTCGCGCTCCAGGTCGTTGTTATCGAGGATGAGTTCGCCTGCGCTCTGGTTTTCACGAAAGAGCTGGCATGCGTACAGGAGCTTGTCGACCAAGGTCGTTTTGCCATGGTCTACGTGAGCTATTATTGCAATGTTGCGTATATTGTTATGCATTAAAAAATGTTTTTATTTCCTTTGTTCCGAGGGGCAAAGTTACGAAAAATGCTCCAACTGTGTTTTTCTGCAAAGCATTAATTGATAAAAGCCCCTCAAAAAAACAGGCCGCTTTTAAGCGGCCTGTTTTTAAGGTGAGTATCTACTTTTTACCAGAAGCGCGCCTTTGCTGGCGGTTCTGCTGCTCCTGCGCCTGTTTCATCATTTCATCCATCTTGCGCTGCCATTTGGAAGGGCCTTTTGTTTTGGCGTTCTGTTTGTTTTCCTGTATTTTGGCGTGCAGTTTGTCTTCGTTTATTATGTATTTCTTTATCACCCAGAACTGTATGATGGCTATAAGTGTGGAAACAGTATAATAATACGAAAGCCCCGAAGCTGCCGTATTGAACCACAGGAGCATCATCACCGGCATCAGGTACAGCATGAACTTCATGTTGGGCATACCGGGTTGTGACGGCTGGTCCATGCCTCCGCCTGCCATCTTCGTCTGTATGAGAAGAGTGAGTGCCATCAACAATGCAAAAAGGCTTACATGATCGCCGTAAAGCGGTATGTTGAACGGCAGGTTCAGTATGGAGTCGTATGCCGAAAGGTCATCGGCCCACAGGAAAGACTGCCCGCGCAACTCTATCGAAGCCGGGAAGAAGCGGTACATCGCTATCAGCACCGGCATTTGTAACAATATAGGCAGACATCCGGCAAGAGGGTTCACTCCGGCCTTGGAATAGAGTTCCATAGTAGCCTGTTGTCTTTTTGCAGGATCGGCATCTTTATACTGCTGGTTTATAGCCTCCATTTCCGGTTTCAAAAGGCGCATCTTGGCCTGGGATTTATAACCGGAATATGTAAAGAACGACAATATGAGCTTTATCACCAGCGTCATTATGATGATGACTATACCCATGGTAATCCCCCAGTTATAGAACAAAAGGTCGAACATCGGTATTACGAACCAGCGGTTTATCCAACCGAAAATACCCCAGCCCAGCGGTACGAGCTCGTCTATGTTGTTGCCGTATTTTTCGAGCGTGTGGAAATGGTTGGGGCCGAAGTATAGTTTCATCGGCATGTTGAAATCGCCGTCCTGGGCTGAAAGTTCCACATTTGCAGAAAAATTCTTAGTATGCAGCGAATCGGCCGATATATCCTGCGACTTGAGCGTAGCCTTATGCAGGCCTTCGGTCAAAAGTATGGTGGAAAAGAATTGCTGCTTGAATGCAAACCACGACAAATCATTTATCGTTTCCTCGTCCGAGCCGCCCATCGACAGATTGTCTTCCTTCTGTTTGGCTCCTTCGGCATAAGCAAGGTAGGTGTACTGGTTTTCGTATTTCAGTCCCTTTTCAGTGTGGAAAGCGTCTATGCTCCAGTCCAAGACAGGTTTCTGGCCGTTTTTGAGTATTCCGGAAAGTCCCTTGGACAAAACCGTGTAATCGAGCATGTATTCTCCTGGGCGCAGTACGTAGCGGTATTCCAGATATGCGTCTTCTGAGGCTTTCAACTTCATGGACAGCACCTGGTTTTCCCCGTCCTTTTCAACCGAAGGCTCGAAATACATATCTCGGGTGTCGAAACGGCGGCCATCAGACGTGTAGAACGTCATATTGAAATCGGCATTACCGTCCTTTACTATGCAGAGAGGTTTTTTCCAATACGTGTCGTACTTTTTGAGCGTGACTTCGGACGGTACGCCGCCTTTGTTGGCCACGGAAATAATGAGTACATCGTTTTCTATGGTGGTAGCTTCCTTGCCGTTAGCGGCTGAAGGCAATGTTCCCGAATATGCGAAATCTCCGAAAGCACGCACCAAAGCAGGCGAAATGCCGGCAGAATCGCCCGGGAGGGTATCGGCTGCGGCCGAGGCAATGGCTTTCAAATCCAGAGTATCGGCTTTTTCAGCGGCTTCCTTTGCCTGTCGCTCGGCTTCGAGACGGACAGCCTCTGCCCTTTTAGCCTCCAGTTCCTCCTCCGAAGGCATTGTAAACCACATATAACCGATGAAAAGCGCACCCAAAAGCGCGAAACTTATCAGTGAACCTGTTCCGGAATTGGAGTTGTTGTCTTGTCCTAACAGCATCTAAAATCTATTTTTCTGTATTTATAAATTCGTTTCTTTGCCCGCAAAAGACGGGATATTATTTTTTCGCCTTCACCGCCGCACGGACGAAATCGACGAACAGAGGATGCGGGTTTTCCACCGTAGAACGGTATTCGGGGTGGAACTGTACGGCCACGAACCACGGGTGGGACGGTATTTCCACTATGTCCACAAGACCTGTTTCGGCATTGCGGCCGGTGGCTTTCATTCCGGCTTTATCCAACGCTTCGATATAATCGGAACTGAGTTCGTAACGGTGACGGTGGCGCTCCATTATACTGTCCGTACCATAGATAGAATACGCTCTGGAATCTTTTTCGACAGAACACTGCCATGCTCCGAGGCGCATCGTGCCTCCTTTGTTGGTAACGTTTTTCTGCGATTCCATAAGGTCTATGACCGGATAAGGAGTTTCCGGGTTTATTTCTTTGGAGTGAGCATCCTTAAGGCCAAGTACATCCCTGGCAAATTCGACCACAGCCATCTGCATTCCAAGGCAGATGCCGAGGAACGGTATGCCGTGTTCGCGGGCATATTTGGTGGCGGTTATCTTGCCTTCTATGCCTCTTTCACCGAAGCCCGGAGCGACAAGTATACCGTCAACGTCCTTGAACAGTGAAGCGGCGTTGGATTCGTTGACATCGCCTGAGTATATCCATTTTACGTTGACTTTCACTTCATTGGCCGCACCGGCATGTATGAACGATTCGACAATCGATTTGTACGCATCGTGCAGGCTTACGTATTTTCCGACCAAAGCTATCGTGACTTCACCTTTAGGATTTTTGTACCTGCGGAGGAAATCGAGCCATTTGTCCATTTTAAGCGTATCGGGACACGGCAGGCCGAGGTCTTCGAGAACTACCCTGTCCAGTTGTTGCTGTTCCATCAGGATAGGCACATCGTATATCGTTTCGGCGTCTATCGATTCGATAACGGCGGCAGGGCGTACATTACAGAACTGAGCCAGTTTGTTTTTCACTTCCTGCGGCAGATGGTGTTCGGTGCGGCATACCAACACTCCGGCCTGCACACCGGCCTGCATGAGGGATTTTACAGAGTGCTGCGCCGGTTTGGTCTTAAGTTCGCCGGCAGCGGCAAGATACGGCACCAGCGCCAGGTGTATCACCAAGGTATTGTGCGGACCGAGTTCCCACTTTAACTGGCGCACTGCTTCTATGTAAGGCAGAGATTCTATATCGCCGACAGTACCTCCTATCTCGGTGATTATTATATCGTATTTACCTGTGTTTCCGAGTATTTGTATGCGTTGTTTAATCTCATTGGTTATATGAGGAATGACCTGCACGGTCTTGCCGAGGAACTCCCCGCGGCGTTCTTTTTCTATCACCGACTGGTAAATGCGGCCCGTGGTAACGTTGTTTGCCTGGGAAGTTTCGACGTTGAGAAAACGCTCGTAATGCCCCAGGTCGAGATCCGTTTCCGCACCGTCCGTGGTTACGTAACATTCGCCGTGCTCATAAGGGTTGAGAGTTCCCGGATCGACGTTTATGTACGGGTCGAGTTTCTGTATGGTTACCGAATATCCCCTTGCCTGAAGAAGACGTGCCAGGGATGCCGAAATGATTCCTTTACCCAAAGAGGACGTAACCCCTCCGGTGACGAAGATGTATTTTGTTTTGCTGGACATGATTTTACAAAAAAATATTCGTGCAAATTTACGAATTTTTTTGCGTCATATCCCGCCCGGACGACACTTTTGTTCACATTAAAAAGAGACTGTCTTTCAAACGAAAAACACGATGTAAACCAGTGCGAAAAACAGAAGAGTTACGGCAAAGGCCTTGAAATTGGAACCCATAACGTTCCTTATGGCCGCAACGGACACTTTTTTCGTGGTAAAAAGTATCATCATGCCGGTAAAAAGCGACAGGAAAAAAGCACCGAAAATTATATACGGAATTACCGGAAGCGCGCCTTAAACTGCAAAGGGAGTAGGAAAAAAGCACCGAAAATTATATACGGAATTACCGCCAGTATCCATTTGCCTACCGATGCCCATACCACGAGCGTTATCAGGGCAAGCGATGTGAAATAGCTGAACACACCGAAGTATTTTTTCCCGGTAATGCTTTTTTCCTGCTCATCCATTTTTTTAATATTTGGAAGGATTGGATTCGTGCATCATTGCCAATATGCCTTCAGCGATATCATCGACGTTAGGTTTGGCGTAATAATCACCGTCGTCGGCATACGTCGTACGATGGGCTTTGGCCGTTATCAGCAGCGGTTTGCTGTCGAGCCAGCGGTATCCGTCCTGCGAGTTCATTACGTTGTCAAGTATGTAGGCCGAGGCCCCGCCGGGAACGTCCTCGTCGGCAATGACAAGACGTCCTGTTTTTTTCAGGCTGTCTCCTATCACGTGCGTGAGATCCAACGGCAGGAGCGACTGCACGTCTATAAGTTCGACGTTTATGCCAAGGCTTTCCAGTTCGCGCGCGGCTTTTTCAGCCACTGCAAAAGTAGACCCGTAGGATACGAGCGTCACGTCAGCGCCTTGTTTGACTACTTCGGCTACACCTATCGGCGTGCGCAATTCTGACAGGTTTGATGGCATTTTTTCCTTTTTGCGGTAGCCGTTTAGATTTTCCACCACAAGCGCCGGAGTGTCCACATCGAGCAACGAGTTGTAAAAACCTGCCGCTTTTGTCATATTGCGTGGTACGAGTACGTACATGCCTCTGAGCAAATGTACGAGCGCCCCCATCGGAGAGCCCGAATGCCATATCCCTTCGAGGCGGTGTCCCCTGGTACGTATTATGGCCGGTGCTTTCTGGCGTCCGGCAGTGCGGAAACGCAACGATGCGAGGTCGTCGCTCATCGTCTGCAAACCGTAAAGTATATAATCTAAATACTGTATTTCAGCTATGGGACGCAGGCCGCGCATGGACAACCCTATGGCCTGCCCTATTATCGTTGCTTCGCGTATGCCGGTATCCGACACCCGTGTCTGCCCGTATTTCGCCTGCATGCCTTCCATACCCTGATTCACGTCGCCGATATGGCCGGTGTCCTCGCCGAAAGTAAGCACTTCGGGATGCGAGGCGAATATGAGATCGAAATTGTCGCGCAGGATTATGCGCCCGTCCACATCCTGTGCATCGGGAGCGTAAACCGGTTTTACATCCGGCGACTGTGCACCTGTTTTATCGGACTGGCTGTACAAGTGAGTTCCGTAACGCTGTTCGTTTCCGGCAGATACCTTGTCTATCCATTTTTTTAGCGCATCCCTTGCCGGTATATGTTCCGCAGCTGTCATGCGCATGACACGCCTGGCCAGGGAAAGGCCGTCCTTGCGGAAAAGCGGCATTATGGTATCCAAGGCCCCCGATGCCGCGTTTATATCGTTCTTGTGTGCGGAGGAAGAAGCTATTTCGGCCAGTATGCCCTGAAGTTCTTTCATTTCGGCCGTTATCGGCGCCATTACGGCTTTCCATGCGGCGTTCTTTTCATCGCGGACGTATTTTACAGCTTTATCTTCCAAGGTTTTGAGTTCGTCATCCGTCGCTATGCCGCTCTCGGTTATCCACTGGCGCATCTTCACATTGCAGTCGAACTCGGATTCCCATTGCAGGCGTTCAGGTGATTTGTACCTGGTATGTGAGCCGGATGTTGAGTGTCCCTGCGGCTGTGTCAGTTCGGTTACGTGTACCAGCACCGGAACGCTTTCCTTACGGGCCGTCGCCTCGGCTTTGCGGTAAGCATCGACAAGCGCGGGATAATCCCAGCCTTTGACAGTAATTATCTCTATACCGTTTTTTTCAGGTGTGCGGCGGAATCCCTCCATCGCTTCCGATATGTTTTCCTTTGTAGTCTGGTATTCGCTGGGAACGGAAATACCGTAACCGTCGTCCCATACGGACACGACCATCGGAAGCTGCATGACGGCGGCCGCGTTCATAGTTTCCCAGAAATGGCCTTCGGATGTGGATGCGTTGCCTATCGTTCCGAAAGCCACCTCCCGCCCGTCCTTAGAGAACAGGCCGTTGTCTTTCAACTCAGGTACATCACGATATACTTTCGAGGCTTGCGCCAGTCCCGTAAGGCGCGGCATCTGCCCGGCGGTGGACGATATGTCTGATGCCGAATTGTACTGTGCGGTCTGGTCTTTCCACGACCCGTCGGGATTTACGAGCGGAGTGGAAAAATGGTTCACCATCTGCCGTCCGCCGGCGAAAGGTTCGGCTTCGATGTTCGTATCGGCATAAAGCGCGGAAAACATGTTGGATGGTTTCATCAATCCTTTGGCCAGCATGAACGTCTGGTCGCGGTAATATCCTGAGCGGAAATCGCCCTTTCGGAACACTTTCGCCATAGCTATCTGAGGCAATTCCTTGCCGTCGCCGAAAATACCGAATTTGGCGCGCCCGCCAAGCACTTCCCGGCGTCCGGTAAGGCTCATATTCCGGCTTACCAGAGCCGTATAATAGTCGTCCAGCACCTCTTTTTTGTATTGTGCCGCAGGAATTATTTTTTCGTTTTCCATATTTTTTAGCTTTTACACTTCGGATTTATCAAAAATGAGGCTGAAAAAGCCTTTCTTTCTACAAAGATAACAATTTATGCATATGTCTATCCTCTCATGCGGTTATTTAATTTTACTTTAACGGCTGAAAAAAAGCCCCGGCGCAACGCGCCGGGGCAGAAATTTCACATATGCTTCCGTTTCACGGGAATAGCTATCTCAATTTGCCTTTCACATCGGAAGGCACACCGTCCTTATGCAGGACGATGCATATCGTCTTGTAACGCACGTAAGCCTCGCTGACGTAATACATTCCGGAAAAACCCTTTTCCGTTCCCCAGGAATTTTTGACGATATAATATTTCTTGCCGTTCACATCGCGTGCGATGCCGGTTATGTGCATGGCATGGTCATCCACCGTCGAATAATCGTCGAATGCCTGCTGACGCATCTGTTCGGTTATTTCCTTTTCGGGTTTCGGGCCGTCGAAAAGAAGCGAGTCCTTCGGGTTTTGCGGCACCACGGCTATGCCAAGAGGCACGGAAAAACCGTCTTCGGTCATGTCGGCCGACCACATGGCCGTATATCCGTTATCAAGGGCGTAATCGAGCGTGCGCATCATATCGTCCAGAGGAATGTTATAGTATTTCTCCCATGTCCAGTTATCCGGCACAAGCAAATGCGACTTCTTATAATAAGGCTCATAAGTCCAAGACATGAAATACATATAGTCCGACGGATTTATACCTACAACCTTGTCTGCAAAAGTCCGCGGCGTGTACTTCTTGCCCCGATACGTGAATTCGAAAGGAAGTTCGCCCAGATAACGGTCCAGTATGCCGTCGAAACCTTTTTTCCAGTCCCCGCGTATGACTCTGGATGCGACTACGCTCTTTACATAAGCGGACAACGCTTTGTGCAGTTCTCCGTGGTCGTTGGCCGTTTCGCTGCCAGTAAGCCCCATATACGCCTCCTGCGGCATAGCTCCGTACATGCGTATCACGTCAAGCACGTCCGTACCCTCTCCTCCGGGTGAAAACGGCATGTTGCCGTGCATACGGACATATTTGTCAGCTTTTCCCTGATAGGCTTTGTATGCTACGTACATCTCGGACAAATCGACCGGTTTTTTGCCCATGCGGAGCATCTCGGACTCGACGAACGATATACCGGCGTAGTCCCAGCACGTGCCGGATTTAGCCTGGTCTTTTACAGGAGTGACAGGAAGCGACTTTACGGCAGCAAATCCGAATTTTTCCTTCCACTGCTTCTGGGTGGCTGTGTCGGCTTTCTGGGCCGCCAGAGTAAACGGGAAAAATGCCGCCATAAACAAAGCGGCGAATGCATGTTTTTCCATGACGTAATTTCTGTGTGTTTTATTTGAGTTTTTTAGTTATGTCGTCCGGAACGCCGTCCTTATGCAATATTATCGACGTGGTTTTGTAGCGCACGTAAGCCTCGCTCACATATACCATGCCGCCATCGCGTCCGCGTTCGGTACCCCAGGAATTTTTCACCAGATAGTATTTTTTACCGTTCTGGTCTTTCGCCGTACCTATTATGTGCATTCCGTGGTCATCCTGTGTGGTATAATCGTCGAATGCCTGCTGGCGCATCTGTTCGGTTATTTCTTTCTCCGGTTTAGGGCCGTCGAGCATGTCCTCGGCTTCTATCTGAGGCACTACCCCCACGCCCAGTTTTGACGAAAATCCTTTTTCGGACACGTCGGCCGCCCACAGTATGGTGTAACCGTTGTCCAGCGCGTGGTCTATCGTACGCATCATATCGTCCAGAGGTATGTTATAAAACTTTTCCCATGCCCAGTTGTCCGGTACGAGAAGTTGTATTTTTTCATAATACGGCTCACAGGCCCACGAGGTGATGTAAATATAATCGTCGGGGTTTATACCCACCACTTTGTCGGCAAATGTGCGCGGTGTGTATTTTTTCCCCTGATAAGTAAACTCATGAGGCAAGGAACCGAGATAAGCGTCGAGTATGCCGTCGAAACCTTTTTTCCAATCCCCGCGTATGACTTTGGACGAAGCTACCTCCTTAACGTATTCGGCCAGCTTTTTATCCATTTCGTTATGGTTGTTCGTGGTTTCGCCGGGAATAAGTCCTTCATACACTTCCTGGGGGACTATTCCGTATTTGCGTATCACGTCGAACACGTCGGAGCCTTCCGCCCCTGGAGCGAATGTGAGGTTCCCGTGCAGGCGCACGTATTTGTCGGCTTTGTCCTGGTACACTTTGTACACTACGAACATCTCGGCAAGGTCGGCAGGTTTCTTACCCATGCGCAGCATTTCCGATTCGATGAGCGAAAGGCCGGAATACGACCAGCACGTGGACGATTTAGCCTGGTTTTTGACGTCCGTGGCAGGCAATTTCTTATCTACTGCGAACTGGAATTTTTCCTTCGCCGCCTCGTCGCCCTGACTGGTTTTGGCTACGAGGTTTTCCTGAGCGAAAGACACGAGGCTCATAAGGACAAATGCCCACAGAGCCAGCATACGGCGTAATTTTACCATTTTGATTGTGCTTAAATGCTTTTGGTTATGTATATTATGTTTATAAATTTCCGTATAAATAAATCGTACAGCCGCCAAAACGGCAACGTACAAAAGTAATGAAAAAAACATATACCGGCGGGATATGTCGCCTGAAAAAGCCCGGCATGTGCACGGCGGCACGCCGTCACGGAACCTTAACAACGATAATAATACGACGGAAATAATTACATTTGCACAGTACGGGAGTCGCGCCTGACTATTTGAAAATGCCATGGCATCCGCCATATTTTAGCAATATGGGATGTACCTCGGAATAGCTCAAGCGAGCTTGGCTCTTCTCCCCGCATTCGCTATATTTGCACGGTAAACAAAAAAATCACGACCTGATGTCGAGACGCCATCCCAAAGACCTCGTATTAGAAAACTTAGAAGTAACCGACGCCGCAGCACAGGGCAAATCGGTAGCCCACAGCGAGGACGGCCGCGCCGTACTTATACTAGGAGCCGTACCGGGCGATATTGTCGACGTGCGTGTTACGAAAAAGAAAAGCAAGTATTACGAAGGTACCGCGGAACGTATCGTAAAACCTTCGGAAAAACGCACGACGCCGCCATGCGCGCATTTCGGGGTGTGCGGCGGCTGCAAATGGCAAAACATGGACTACCGTTGGCAGCTTTTCTACAAACAAAAGGAAGTCGGGAACAACCTGCGCCGTCTGGGGGGACTGGACATGCCCGATCCGTTGCCGATAAAAGGCTGCGGTAACGAATATTTTTACCGCAACAAAATGGAATTCTCGTTTGCCACGCGGCGGTGGTACACCAGGGAGGAACTGGACATGGCAGGCGACATAGGCGACGGCGAACCTGGACTCGGTTTTCACATACCGGGCCGTTGGGACAAGGTTCTGGACATAAAAAAATGCCACCTTCAAAGGGACCCTTCCAATGCCATACGCCTTGAGATGAAAAAATACGCGACGGAACACGGTCTTGAATTTTTCGATCCGCGCACCAACGAAGGCTTTTTAAGGACCATGATGGTACGCACGTCGTCCGTATCGCCCGACGTGATGCTGATGGTGCAGTTTTACCGCGAGAATAAAACGGCGCGTGAAGCCCTGTTGGAACACATGCACCGCACTTTTCCCGAAATCAGCTCGCTGTTGTACGCCATAAATCCGAAGGTAAACGACTCGATATACGACCTCGATATAAAAACGTACTACGGGCAGGACCACATATTTGAACAAATGGAAGGGCTTCGTTTCAAAATCGGCCCCAAGTCGTTTTACCAGACCAATTCGGCACAGGCGTACGAACTGTACAAAACGGTACGCGAGTTTGCTCACCTCACGGGTAGCGAAACTGTTTACGACCTGTACACAGGCACCGGAACCATATCGCAGTTCGTTAGTTCCGGCGCAGGAAAAGTCATAGGCGTGGAAGCCGTGCCTGAGGCCATTGAAGCTGCGCGCGTAAACGCCGCGATAAACGGCATAACCAACTGCGAATATCTGGTAGGCGACATGAAGGACGTGTTCGACGACGGATTTACGAGCCGTTACGGGCGTCCCGACGTAGTTATAACGGATCCCCCGCGCGACGGAATGCACAAGGACGTAGTGGCGCAGCTTCTCCGCCTTATGCCGCAGAGGATAGTCTATGTGAGCTGCAATTCAGCCACACAGGCGCGCGACCTTGCCATGATGAAAGATTTTTACGAGATAAAAAAATCACAGGCCGTCGATATGTTTCCCCAGACGTTCCATGTGGAGAACGTTGTATTGCTGGAAGCGAGGGAACAATTAGGGTTAACGGACGATAAAGAATGAAATACGCAAAAACACTTTACATACCGGTTATGGCGGTGACCGCGGCGCTCATGTTCTGGGCATGCGAAAAAGACGACATATGTCCCGAAAACTCGCCTAAGACGCCCGATGCGAGGGTAGAATTCTACGTCATGACTGACGGGCGGCCGGAAGAGTCGAAACGTACCGCACTGAATGTATTCGGACTTGAGGGTAAGGAACGTAAAGAGTCCATAAAAATACTTGGCAGCGGGGAATACGTAAATCTGCCTGTAAATTTCGAAACCGGCCAGTCGCGGTATCTTTTCGAGGAAGGAACGCTCACCGACACGCTTACGCTTTCATACGAACCTGAAATGACGTTCGTATCGAAAGCATGCGGATACCGCTTCACGTTCCTCAACGTAACGGTATCGTGTACCACCGACGGGCCTGTGGAAAGTTTTTCCGGCGATATAGAGGAACAACCCGCCGATGGCCACCTGTTCAACACGGCACAGGTCACGGCAAAACTGGTATTCAAGAACAATACGCAGTTGCCGGAAGACAACCCAACCGCAAATCATTATTCCGGACAAAAATGACAGGCGCCATGAAAAAACACATATCCGGATACGGCATCATCGTACTGTGCGCCGCCGCTATGACATTTTTACCCCGTCCTGCCTCTGCAGGGCAAATACTCGGATTCCGGGCCGACACTACCCTGCTGACATCCCGCACGATAACGGCTGCCGATTCCCTCATATCAGGAAAAGCGCCGTCAAAGGACTCGCTGCTGAAAGCGGATTCCCTTTCTCTGGATACAAAACAGGCCGTTCCATCGGATACGGTGAGGAAGGATTCTCTCCAGGAAGTACAGCACGCACTGAGGATAGGATTCGATATCGCCGCACCGCTGATACCAGTCATAAGCGGAAAAGACTACGATAAAGGATGGATGATACAGGCCGATTTCCGTCTTACACCTAAATTGTATGTTGCGGCGGATTTCGGATACTCAAAACGCAGGTTCGATTTTTCGGCACAAAAAATGGATATAGACGGGTGGTTTGCCCGCGCCGGCATAAATTACTCGCTCATGCGCGGCATATTCAGTTACGACGATATGATGTTCGTGGGCCTTAAGGCAGGATACAGCCAGTACGACCGCCGTCTGTACGGTGCTTCCATAAACGACGATTACTGGGGAGGCACTGAAAATATCGATATAAACGACAGGCCTTCGGCCATATGGGGTGATTTGTCGCTTGGAGTTATGGTGCGCGTGGTTAAAAACGTTTACCTGTCCATGCAGGGAGGGTACGACCTGATACTATCATCCACAAAACCTAACGGCATAGGCCCTCTGGCAGTACCGGGGATGGGCCAGGTGTACAATTCTTCGGCAGGATTTTCGTTTTCCTATACCATTTCATACCGCATACCTCTGTATAAAAAAATGCACAGGGTAAAAATAAGGCAAAAACCAGAAACCGAGGAAGACAGACAGAAAGCTCAGCAGGAACGCGAAAAAGAGAAACCGCTGGAACCTGCATACAACCCGGTGGAAATTCTGGAGGAATGACGACGACATATAAAGTGAAACGTTTGTTTGCCTGATGTACTTACCGGGAGCAAAGATTTCGATGTATATTTTTCCAGCGTTTAACGTTATATAAACACCTGGTAACAGAAAACAACAAAAAGGCCGGCCCATACGGGTCGGCCTTTTTGTTGTTCATAAAAGTCCTGTAAAGACAGTCCCCTTACATGCGCGCCATTATAATGGCTTTAAAGTCGGCAGCCTTGAGCGAAGCTCCGCCTATAAGTCCTCCGTCGACATCCGGTTTCGCAAACAGCGAAGCGGCATTGGAAGGATTGCACGAACCGCCGTAAAGTATAGATACTTCTTCGGCCAGTTCCTTGCCGTACTTCGACGCTATCACCCCGCGTATGTGGGCATGCATCTGTTGAGCCTGTTCCGGAGTAGCCGTTTCTCCTGTTCCTATTGCCCATACAGGTTCGTAAGCCAGAACTATATTACTCCATGCCGATGCCGGAAGATGGAAAAGAGCGTTCTTTATCTGGTCTTCCACCACTTTGAAATGCTCGCCTGATTTGCGCTGTTCCAACACCTCGCCGATGCAGAAAATAACTTCCATGTTTTCAGCCAGAGCGGCATCCGTCTTTTCGGCAAGGAACTGGTCAGTCTCACCGAAATACTGGCGGCGTTCCGAATGTCCGAGGATTACCTTGGACGCACCTGCGGACTTGGCTATCGGAGCCGAAACCTCTCCGGTGTAAGCTCCGGAAGCCTTCGGATATATGTTCTGCGCAGCCACGGCCACGCCTGTTCCTTTCAGTTCCTGTGCCACGGCGCTTATATTGGTAAATACCGGCGCTACCACCATCTCGACACCGCAAACGGGCATATCGGCCATAGCCGCTTTCAGATCCTTGGCCAAAGCCACGCTGTCGGTGAGCGTTTTGTTCATTTTCCAGTTGCCTGCTACGATTTTACGTCTCATTTCTTCTTTTGTTTTTGATTTATTTATTCAGTTTTATCTTTTGTCTATCTCCTCATCGTCCATACGCACGAATAAAAGCCGTTAAGAACGTATTCTTGGGTCGAGCCACGCATAAACCACGTCCACTGCCATATTTATCAGTATGAAAATAGTGGCTACCACCAGCACCGCCCCCATTACCACCGGCAGGTCCATCGAATTGAGCGCGTCCACTATCGCCTTTCCCAATCCGTTCCATGCGAAAATATATTCTATGAACACCGCCCCCGCCAGCATCCCGGCAAACCATCCGGAAGCGGCGGTAATGACAGGGTTCAGCGCATTCCGCATGGCATGGCGCACCACCACCGATGCCGTACCGAGGCCTTTGGCACGGGCAGTGCGTATGTAATCCTGGTTCATGACATCCAGCAACGAGCCGCGCATAAGCTGAATAACAACCGCCAACGGACGCATACCAAGGGTCACAGCCGGTAGTATTATCGCCGATACGGTGAGAAATTCCCCCCGTCCGAGGTTGTCTATCGTGTAGAGATTGCCTGTCATCGAAAGCCCTGTATAACTGTGGAGCAGATATCCGAATATCCAGGCTACTATTATAGCCGCGAAAAACGAAGGCAGACTCATACCGAGGCTTCCGAGTACCGATACTGCACGGTCGAACAGCGAATCCCTCCACAGAGCAGCCAGAACGCCGATGAAAATACCTATTATCATGGCTATCGTCATGGCTACCACGGCCAGTATCACGGTATTTGGCAATGTCTGCGCTATAATGTTGCTGACGTTGAGCCCGTCCCTCTGGTACGACTGGCGCAGGTACGGCCATTTGAGTATGAGGCTGTACTTGCCGAAATCCAATAGTTTTACATAAGAGTATTTGCCTTCCGGACAGGTATAATCGCCAGGAGTATTGCTGTTTACCGACAAAGGCAGAAGGTCGTTGATATAATAGACGTACTGCATCGGCAGCGGTTTGTCAAAACCGTATTTTGCGCGTATGGCTTTGAGTTGTTCTTCGTCTTCCCTCTGGTCCAGCATCATGCGTGCAGGATCCGAAGGTATGGCCTGGAAAAGTACGAACAATATAGTGGCAAGCCCCCACAGAGTGACAAGGGCCTGTAAAATCTTTTTAAACGCCAATTTAAGCATTATGAACTTCTCTTCTTTTCCCTACCTGATATTAAAATAGCTCCATTTTCCCTCCACCGTGCCGCGCCTGAGCTCCACCACCCCTGGGTTGGAACGTATTATCGTCTTGAGCGTAACCGGATCGGCAAAATATACAGGAATCTTTATGCCGTACATATCGGCATACTTATCGTCCGTGGAATTTGCCAGCACGATGACCGGATTTTTTGCGGCTGCGGCTTTCGCATTGATTTTCTCCCATTTTTTTGGCGAAGACGAGGCTATATCGTAAGACACGATCACGAACACGCGTTCGAGAGACAGTATAGAATCCGTAACGTCGCGGCCGTCGCCGGTTTCTATGGAAAATCCCGTTATTTCAGGCTCAAAACCTTTTTTCACCAGTCTTGTGGTGCGGCTGACGAACTGCGCGCCCGGTATATCCCATGGTTCGTCGGCATCGGTATATTCTTTTTCCTCGCCGTCCACAGAATACACCCATGTGTTCTCGTACACCGGTTTTTCGGCATCATCGGGTACTTTCATGGCATCAGGGATGTTCACACCAGCTTTATACGGTCTCAAATCGACGAAAGGTTCATTGTGAAAAACATAATAGGCCGTTCCGAGAGAAATGGCAAAAATACCAGCTACCACGCTCATGGCGGTACGGAAACGAGCTGTCGGTTTTATGAATCTCTGCCATACGATAAGCAGGATTATCATGGCCGTAAGCGCTACGTTCTTGAAAAACGAAGGCCAGGGCTCCATGTGTACGGCATCGCCGAAACATCCGCAGTCGGAAACTTTTCCTGTCAGCGCCGAATAAAAAGTAACTATTGTAAAGCCTGAATTAAGAACAAGCAACGTCCACAAAGTAAAAACCTTAAATCGTCCCATCAGAAGCGATGCGCCGAGTATCAGTTCCAGTGTTATAAGCGCTACGGCAAATTCCGTTGCCAATGGCGCTAGGAACTGCATGTTGAACACTCCCGGAGAGAAATATTCCTCGATTTTAAATGCCAGGCCCATAGGGTCGTTAAGCTTTATCAGCCCGGAAAAAAGGAACACGACCCCGAGCAGTATCCTTACCGCCAGTGCCGCCGTTTTCTTTCGGCCGCGCAAAGCCAGTTCTGCATCATTGTTACCACTCATCGTTTTCCATGAATTTTATAAGTGCGAATATCGAATAGTTCAGCATGTCGTAATAGTTGGCATCGACGCCTTCGGATACTTTCGTCAACCCGCCGTTGTCCTCTATCTGTTTCACACGCAGCAGTTTCTGAAGGATGATATCGCAAAGCGACGATATGCGCATCTCGCGCCAGGCTTCGCCGTAATCGTGGTTCTTACGCATCATCAGTTCTTTGGCCTCGCGGGCGTATTTGTCGTACAACGCTTCGACTTCTTCATGCGACATGTCGGGCCGTTCGGCTACGCCTTTTTCAATCTGTATCAGCGCGATTATACAGTAGTTGACTATCGCTACGAACTCGCCGGCTTCGTCCTCGTCGACAAGGCGTGTTTCTGCCTGTTGTATCGAACGTATGCGCTGGGCTTTTATGAATATCTGATCCGTAAGGGACGGAAGACGCAGAATACGCCATGCCGGACCG
>CDZK01015071.1_pt1 | contig 30770 bp, 21 predicted proteins | sample 557401 | NCBI WGS metagenome assembly CDZK01 (sample SAMEA3182108, study PRJEB8094) | gut metagenome | biome: human; feature: gut; material: Stool; isolation source: human stools | place: Canada | collected 2013-04-25 | reverse complement strand
CTTTCACGGCTGGGAAAAAGCTCTGCCTCAATGAGGGGAGTTATTGGTCCTGGTGGACGTGCGACAGGGATTTTAACGGGGCGGCGGATTTTGTGGACGGCCTGACGTCTCCGGCGGATTATCCGGAGCATTTTCATAAGGGCGTGATTTGCCATTCCAATACGATTACCTGCAAGGGGACCTGGAAGTTTTGGTGCAGTAAGGAGTGGTATGGCACGTATGCCGTGGAGCGGCGTTTTCCCGATGAGGATTGGCAGCTGCTGGGGACGTCTACTTCCATGGTTGGCTCGGCTTCCAATTTGCAGATTACCGGGGACGAGAGCGAAGAGGAGTGCTACCTGCGCCTGATGTTGTATGAGTCCCGGCTTTCCAGCGGTTCCGATCCCAGCCAGGGGTTTCCTCCGGACAGCTGCGGGAATAAGCTGGTGGTGGATGCTTATAAGAAGGATGTGGTGCTGCGGCTGCGTTCCGGCTCCCGGCCTGCTTCCATACAGCGGTTTTCGGTTCCCGCCACGCCGGCGTTGCGGCATTTCCTGACCTGTACGGCGTCTTCCATCCGGGCAAGCCGCGTGTGGGTGGATGAGGTGGAGGTTACGGGGGCGTCCGCCGTGCTGACGCTGGGGCCCGACGGTGTTGACGTGACGCCCAGGGGGCTGCCCGCGGATGCGCTGGAGGACGGGCAGACGGTCCGGTTTGCCTGGACGGAGCCGCGCAGGTCCGGGGCGGTGACGCTGGACGCCCGCGGGATGAGGACGGATTTTTGGCCTGCCGGGGCGAGGTTTGACGTGAATGTGACGGGGAACGCCCTGACCGGAATGGGTGAGGGCGCGGTGGTTCGGTTGACGGCCTGGTCCGCCGGGGATGCGCAGTTTACGACGGTTTGGAAGAGCAGTGCGGATGTGTATACCGCGCCGGCCAGCGGGTTTTATACGGTTAAGGTTGTCCATGATAAGGGCAGTACGCTGGAGGCTGCCGAGTGTCAGGCGGAGTTTTCCGGGGTGGCTTCCGGGGTGGTGAAGCCGGAAGTCCGGGAGGAGATGTCCGCGGCGGGGTTGTCCACCAGCGACGTGTTGAAGTTGACGCTGCCTTTGGAGGGCGATGCGTATGATTATTGCGTGTATGCCGGGTTGCCCGCAGTGAATGCCCTGGTGGTTGACGGGGAGCGTTTTTCCGGGGAGTGTCCGTTGTCCAGAGAGGGGCGGACGCTGACGGTGAGGCCCAGGGGGCTGACGACGGATGATGTGGGCGCCGGGAGCATGGTGCGCCTGGAGTGGACACAGACGGCGGAGTCCGTCAATAAGAGCGGGAACGGGAATGCGGCCAGCATTTTCATGAGCCGTTTTTTAACGGCGGGTACGGTGGTGACGCTGCAGGGATGGAGGTCTGTCCAGTCGGGGATGGAGATTGTGCTGCCTTCCACGATCAAGGGGATGTCCGGCGGCAGGTATGCGGAGGTGTTCAGCGCGATGGAGGAGGCGTCTTACACGGTGCCGGAGGATGGTTTGTTTTTGATTAGCGTACAGGCATGGACGGAGAGTAATGTGAAGTTGCGTTCCCGGGTGCGGGTGGAGGTGCCGGCCTGCACGGCGTGGATGGAGGCGGAGGCGGCCGAGGTGACGGCTTCCGCGGAGTATTCTCTTTGGGATAATGTTTCCGCGGTTCCGGAGGGGGTTCCTCCGTCCGGGGAGTCGTTGATGTGGAGTTTCGCGGCGTTCCGGGGGGTGTACGGGTTTCCTTCCCTGGTGGATGTGTTTCAGCAGCGCCTGGTGCTGGCTGCTACGCAGGCCCAGCCGCAGACGGTGTGGTTGAGCAAGACGGATGACCTCAACAGTTTCGAGGTGGGGAAGCAGGATGATTCCGCGCTGGCTTTGACGTTGAGCACCACAACGCAGCACAGGATTTGCTGGCTGATGGCACAGAGTTCCCGGCTGCTGCTGGGAACGGCGGACGCGGAGTGGGCGGTGTCCGGTGGCCAGGGGGTGATGACTTACGCCAATGCGCGGGCGGATAATCACGGGTTTGTGGGTTCTTCCGATGTGCCGGCCCTGATGGCGACCGATAAGGTGCTGTATGTGGAGAGGGGCGGCGGACGGGTGTATCAGTACGGGTATGATTACGAGAGCGACGGGTTTGTGTCCCGCGATTTGACGGTGTTTGCCGATCATGTGCTGGCCGGCGGCGGAGGGGTTACTTCCGGGGATTTTATGAGGAAGCCCCACCCGCGGGCGGTGATGACCCTGGCGGACGGCACGATGGCGTTGATGACTTATAACAGCATGCACCAGGTTCACGCCTGGCACCGTCACAGGACGGAGGGGCGGATGTCCAATGCCGTGGTGCTGCCCAATGGATCCGGGGATGATTTGCTGTTTGTGTCCGTAGAGCGTGAGGATGGGCGGTTTGTGGAGGTGTTTGATCCGGACGGCCCGTTTGTGGATGCCGGCGCATGGGATTTTACTTCCACGGTGGTGACGAATGCGCTGGATGTGACGGAGTCCCTGGGCAGGGATAGACAGGCGGCGGCTGTGCGTGTGTTTTTTGCTTCCGATACGGCCCCGGCCGGTATTGAGGTGTCCAATGACGGGAGCGCCTGGGACCGGTTGAGCAAGACCAGGACGATGGAACGGGGATGGCATGAGGTGCTTCCGTCCGCCATGTGGAAGCGGGACGTGCGGTTTGGCATCCGGGTTTCCGGTGACCGCCCCCTTGAGTTTTTAGCTGTTGATACGCAATGACGGAGCCTGCGAAGACGAGACCGGATTGGAAGGAGCTGCTGGCCGACAGGTGGTGGCGCCTTAATCATTTGTATTGGATTGAGGATAAGGAGGGGCGGATGGTGCGCTTCCGCCCGAATTGGGCCCAGGAGGAGCTTTTCCACGGGCTTTGGTTCCGCAATACGATTTTGAAGGTTCGCCAGCTGGGGATTTCTACGTTTTGCGCCATTTATATGCTGGATCTTTGCCTGTTTGGGAGGAATCAGCATTGCGGGATTATTGATAAGACGCTGGAGGACGGGGAGGCCAAGCTGCGCAAGATTGCTTTTGCTTATGAGCATTTGGATTTTTTGCCGGAGAATCCGACGATGGAGGACCGGGCGCTGGCTGCTTTGGGGAGGATGGTTAAGGAGGGGTGCGCTGTGGTGGAGAAGAGGGCCACCCGCATGGCCTGGTCCACGAACGGGTCTGTTGATGTAGGGGTTAATTTGCGCGGGTCCACTCTCCAGTTTTTGCATATTTCCGAGTTTTCCTATACGGCGCTGCATGATCCGGCCAGGGCCAGGAAGATCCGCACGGGCGCGTTGAATACCGTTGGCAAGAGCTGCGTGGTGGTGATGGAGTCCACCCACGAGGGAGGGAAGGCCGGGCTGGCTTACCAGTTGATGGAGCAGGCTATGGAGATGGTGGGCAAGCCTCTTTCCAGCCTGGATTTCAGGTTTTTCTTTTTTTCCTGGATTCAGCATCGGGAGTATTGCCTGGAGGGGGTGGAGCCGAGGCTGGATGATTTTTTGCGGGATTATTTTTCCGATTTGAAGAGGCGTTACGGGATTGAGTTGTCCGAGGGGCAGAAGGCGTGGTACGCTACCCAGTACAGGATTAACGGGGCGGAGGTGAAGCAGGAGTTTCCCACCGTGCCGGAGGAGGCTTTGCAGACGTCCGTGGAGGGGGCTATTTACGGGAGGTGGATTTCTGCCCTGCGGGCCGAGGGGAGGATCGCAGCCGAGTTTGAAGTGGATGACGTGGCTCCGATTTATGCTTCCTGGGATTTGGGGTTGAGCGATTTTATGGCGATTTGGCTTTGGCAGGTGGTGGGCGGCAGGTATTACGCGCTGGATTATATTGCCGGGAATAATCAGGCGGTTGATTATTACGTGGGGCAGATCCGGATGAGGGAGAGGGAGTTCGGGCCTGTCGCCCTGCACCTGCTGCCGCACGATGCGGCCAGGAGGGATTTTTCCAAGACTTCTTTTGAGTCCGTGCTGCAGCGGGCCGGGTTCCGCACGGCGATCGTGCCGCGCACGTCCGATGTCTGGACCGGGATTAACGCGCTGCGGAATATGCTGCGTTTTTGCGTGTTTCATGAGCGCTGCAACCGGCGCCCGGAGATTGACGGGCAGAAGTATGTTTCCGGGGTGGGTTCCCTGGAGTATTACCGCAGTTTGCCGCCGGGGTCCAACGGGTGCGTGCGGGAGATGCCGCTTCATGACGCCTGTTCCCATGGCGCGGATGCGGCCCGGACGTTTGCCGAAGCGGTGAGCCGCGGCCTGGTGTCCGGTCATGCCGGGGAGCCGGAGAAGGTGAAGAGGCCTCACAGACGCCCCGATGCTCTGGAGGGGATGCTTTATTAGAATTTTTTCAAAAAATATCATTCCTCACATTTGCCAAGTGTAAAGAATGATATGAAATATACTAAAAGATTAAAGTATAAGTTATTATTCATCATACTCGAAGCAGCCCTTGAATTGGTGCTTGAAGCCTGTTTTGAGCCAATTCCTAAAATGATTATTTTCGCAATCATTAAAATATTCATTGATTATTATTTTCCCGGCGAAAAGTAGTGATTCTCGCCAACTTGAAGGAAGTCCGCCCTCATGCGATTGTTGGGGAATGGATAAGCTGACGTTTTTTTCACAGTGCCTTTCCCTGCTGGGGGATCAGGAGTTTGTGATGGATTCCCCGGCGGCCAGGGCTTGCGAGTTGTGGTTTCCTTCCGTGATGCTGGAGGCCGTTTCCTATGGCCCGTGGTCGTTTGCCACGAAGGAGGCCGTGCTGGCGTGCCCGGAGAGGAACGGCCGGTTTCCGCTGCCGGAGGATTGCCTGAAGTTGTTGAAGGTGGAGGCCAGGCGCTGGCGCATGGCCGGCCGCGTGGTGATTTGCGAGGAAGCTCCTTCCCTGCTGCAGGTGCGGTTTTTGTCCAATGAGGCGGCTTTGGCGGAGATGCTGCCGGATCATGAGCCTTTGTTTGTGGAAGCCGTGAAGTGTTTGCTGGCTTCCAAGGTGGCGGCCACGGTGACGGGCAAGCCGCAGAATGTGGGCGTGTTTTTGGAGTTGTACAGGGGGTATGTTGCCGACGCCCTGTATCACGATGTGAGCCAGCGCGGGAGCAATGACCAGCATCCGCTGAAGGATATTTTGGATCGTTCCATTTTGTAGGGTTATGGGCAGTATCGGTTCTTATGTGACGAACAGGGCCAACGCGAAGAGCGCTCTGGCACAGGGACGGGCGGCGCGGGATGCCGCGTATGTGAATGCGGCCAATACCGAGGCGGAGTCCGCTTCCGCTTTGCGTCTTGCCGCCGAGAATATGGCGACAGCCAGGCGCAATCAGACGGCCGCCACGGCTTCCGTGCGGGCTGGGAGGGGCGCTTCCGGGTTTACTTCCGAGGGGTCCGGCAGCCAGGCGGAGCTTGCCGCGGCCGAAGTGCTGGAGAAGCAGATTTCCGATTTGGCCCTGGGCGCGGCGATCAGCGACCAGAGCAAGCGCCATGAGGCGGCGATGCAGCGCTGGGAGGGGGATTCCGCGCTGGTGAGCGCGCAGAATCAGGCGGCGGCTTATAAGTCCGCCGCTTCCGGGGCCCTGGTGTCCACGGGGCTTCAACTTGGCGGAGCCTTGATAGGCGGCATTGGCGCCGGAATGGGGGCTTTCGGTTCGACGACGGCCGCCCAGGGGGCTTTTGCCGGTTATAATTTAGGCGGTTTGGCCGGGAGCGTGTTTCCCGGGTCTACGGCGGATCCCCGCCAGGGGATGATGACGCTGGGGGCCTGGGCGGCGAGTCCGGAGAAGAGCGGGTTTTCTTTTTACGATTACCTGGGCGGCCAGAAGTGGAATCCTTACAGGAGCGTGTGGCGATGAATGCGTTTGATGCGACCGTGAGCGCTTATGCGGAGGTGGGCCGGGATTTGTGGACGGATGTGAAGGATTGCGCGTCCTTGGGGCTGGCATTCGTTTCCCCGGAGGAGGTGTGCCTGGCTCTGCCCTCCGAGAGGCTGAGTGAGTTGTGTTTTCCTCCTGTGGGCATGCCGGATCTTCCGGAGAGGTGCTTGTTTGTGTGGTGGGCGGCCGGGGAGCCGCGTGAGCTGGCCCGGCTGGCCCGGCAGTTTTCCCGCAGAGGTTTTACGCATGTGGCCTGGCAGCGGTTTTTGCGCGGGCCGAAGGTGCATGTTTTTTCCATTGATCAACTTACCGGTTTTATATCACGATGAGCGAGTTTTCTTTATACGGCGGGCCGTCCCTGCAGACGGCCAAGGCTGATCCCGGCGTCGCGGCGCGGGCCGCCAATGGCGATCAGGGTCAGGTGCTGGGCGCGTCCGTCCAGAAGGCCGAAGAGGCGGTTCAGGGGAGCGCGGAGGCGTTTGCCAGGATTTCCGATTTCGGGGAGATGCAGCGGCAGGAGGTGGAGCTGCGACGCATCCGGGACGAGTCCGACGCGAAGTTTTCCAGGATGCTGGCTTTCGCGCCGGGCACGAAGGAGAGCGTTTTTGAAAAGGACGGTTCCATCCGGCAGGGGAAGCTGAAAGATTTGGCTTACGAGTTCGGCCAGAAGATTGACGCGCTGGGAGGCAGTTTTTTCCACCCGGAGAGCGCCATGAAGGCGGAGGCTGTCAGGGCTTCCGTGAGGTCAAGCCTGCCGGAACGTTATTGGGGGCTGGCTGCCAAACATCAGCTGGGCGTTGCCAGACAGGCTTTCGATACGAGTTTGAAGCTGGCCGAGGAGAAGCAGGATTGGGGCGGTTACGAGAGGTCTGTTGATGACGCCGTAGCTTCCGGCACGATTTCCCGTGACGAAGGTGAGCTGCGTTTATTGAGAGGGAGGAAGGTCAGATATGAAAAGCAACAAGAGAATCTGAAAACAGCCCTGTTTTCTAGCATAGCGGCTGATCCTGTTCGCACGGCAGCGGCCATTAACAAAGGGTTGTATAATGATCTGAATACCATTGACCTAGACAGGGCCAAGCAGGAGATACGCCGTCGGCTAGCTGATATAGCCACCCCGGCCCCCCTGTCTGCAGAAGACCGCCGTAATATTCAGAAGAAGAATATTGACGCTCTGAAAAAACAGCTTCCTAACGGAGCTACCGAACAGATGTGGAAATGGGCCCGCAATGCTCAAAAGAACGGAGGACGGATCACGGAACAGGACAAGGTGGAGATACGGGGAGCGTTCAGCATGGAGCTGGATAAATTGCCTGTCCCCAAGGATCGGGACGAAGCGAGACAGATTGCCTCTAGAGTAGTACAGAAGTGGGCCAAGCTTGGAGCTTATGATGGAAATGAAGAATATATCCGAGCCGTGGTGATGGATAAATTGGATTCCCGGATGGATGCCGCCAAAGGTGCCCGCAGGAATGATATTGGGCTGGTGTTGCGCCATATTCCGGATGATGCATATATTCCGAACAGATCCGCTTCCGTTGAGGAAGCGTACAGGAAAGGCGATAAGAAAAAGATTCAGGAGAAGGAGGCTGCCAGAAATCTGGTGGAGAGCCAGATTGAGGAACATGTGCGCGTCCAGATGGCGTATTGGCGAGAACGGAATCCTGAAGCGAGCATTCATGATGACCGGATGCAGATTTTCCTGCTTGCGGCCGAGAAGGCCAGGGATTTGAACGAATACAATCAGCAGAAGAATTTGAGTATTGTCGAAAAGTCCAGGGAGATTTCTCGTGCTTTCGACAGCGAGGCCCAGGTGGGAGATACCAGGGAACAGGCACTGGGTTCCGGAAAAGATTTCATCGACCGGAAAAACAAGGAGTGGAAGGATTACCAAGAAAAACAAGTTCCCTACACGCCGCAGGTAGAGGTAGTGAAGGACAGTGCCCCCTTGGCCGTGTCCATGTCTTTTGTGACAGGCAGGCGTGCCGGGGCCTATGTGCCCAAGGAGATGTACCAGAAGCTTGTTCAGAAGTACGGAAGCCGCCCCTGCCTAAAAGCCACTATGGACCAATCCAAAGCTTACAACGAAGTTCCTGTGGTAGGGTTTTATGAAGGCCCCAACAGGGGCATTGAATTTTCCGGCGACGAGTACGGCAACCGCCTGATCATGCTTGCGGGGGATAAAGGGAATGCGACCGTCCGGTTTGCTCCAGAAGAGGTTCCCGGCATGATCGAACCCGGTAATATTGATTTAAGCTCCCGCCCCGTCGTCCGCAACTCCGACGGCTCCATTAGCACAGTGCGTTCTATTTCCGTGGAAATGGACGGGAAAGAATACCTGATTCCTACCGTTTCCGAGAACGGCAAGGTTTTTTCCGATGACGATGCCGTGAAGCAGTTCAAGAAGACGGGCAAACACTTGGGCGTGTTCGATTCTCCGGAGGACGCTACGGCTTATGCCAGACAGCTTCACGAGGATCAGGAGAGTTTTTATGCTCCTCAGCGACAAGGCGCAATCAATGTGCTGAACCAACCTGTTTCCTCCCCTCAAAAGGCCGCCCAAGTGCTTTCCCCCGCTCTTCAGCAGTACGAGCCCGCTTTCCGGCGGGCCGGGGAGAGGTACGGCGTGGATCCTGATTTGTTGATGGCTATTGCCATTCATGAAACGGGTAACGGAACCAGCTCTGCTTTTCGAAACAAGAAGAATGCCATGGGCGTGAGTCCGAACGGAGGAGGCCCGCGGTCATTTGAAACGGTCGAGGCCGGCATTGACTACATGGCTCGGCAACTCGCCCGCAACTACCTGGGCCAGGGGCTGACGACGATTGAAGCCATTGGCAAGAAGTACGCTCCCCCCGGAGCTTCCAACGATCCCAAGGGATTGAATTCCCACTGGGTGAAGGGAGTTTCCGAGTATTATTTTCAACTTAAAGCTTAACAGATAACCATGTTTGAAACAGATTTTTTTCCGTTGGCGCAGGAGGCGAAACATTCCGACCTTCTTCCCGAGTCCCTTGACCATTTGCAGGAGAATGACGCCCCTACTTCCTTGCAGGACTGGGGACAGGTGCCGGGTTCCCGGAAGCTTCCGGAGTTCCGGCCCGACGAAAGTCGCCTGAAGGTGTTTTCCGCGCTAGCCTTGGGGGATGACGCTGACGAAGAAGCAAAAGGGTTGGTGAAGGCAGAAGGCTTGAAAATTCCTACTACCTCCGATGAAGAAGCCTGTCTGGGGCTGGATGTATGCGTTTCTCTGTTTGGGGTGGATCAAGCCGCAGATCCGTATCTGTACTGGACCCGGCAAGGCAAGGAAGCGCCGCGGTTTAAGGATATGGGGGAAGCCCACCGCGCTGTGTGGCAGGATTTTTCCGAGAGAACACGCATAGAGGATGCCGCCTACAAGGAACGGACGAGAAGAGTCCAACAGGAGCAGGAGGAGATTTCCCGCCGGATGGTGAATTGCGTAGCCGGGAAGGAAGGATCCTGGGACGCATGTCCTGCCGATTTGCTGAAGTATGCCGAGAGGCCGCAGGAGGTTGCCGATTCCATCATGAGGGCGCGGCGGGCATATGCTTTTGCCGAGAGGCGCGGGTTTGAGGATGTCTGGCGTTCCGACGCTCTGGACATGGCCGACCTGCTCACGGTGAATGTCAACGGGAATGAGGTGCTGGACCAGCAGGCGTTGAGGCTGCTGATGACCGCGGTTGACCGGAAGGTTCAGGAGAGCCAGACGGATTCCATTGCTTTCTGGCGCAATTTGTACGGGAGTTTTGCCGATACGGTGCGCGGCGTAGAGAGTATGGGGGTGAAGGCGGTTCAGGCGGTGAGGAATATTCCCGGCATGAGCGGAATGGAAGAGTGGTATTCCAATCATATTGCTCCCTTGCAGGGGGCGAAGGGGACGTTTGACGGACAAAGACAGCTCTTCAACCGTTACGAGCAAAGGCGCGAGGCGCTGAATACGATGCAGGATGTGATGCACGAGTTCGGACAGCGGATGCGGGGCACGAGTCCCGACGCGTCCTGGTACGTCAAGGCGATTAACGGGTTCGGCAATATTACCGGGCAGAGCCTTTCCTACATGGCCCCCGGAGGGTGGGCCCTGGCCATGGCCGGGGATATGGGGCACGCAGGTAACGCCGCCTCCCGCAACGGGGATTCCCTGGTGGACGTGACGATCAACGGACTGCGGAATACGGTGGAGGAAAAAGGGTTCGGGGTGTTTTCCGTGTTCGGGCGCATGGGGGCCATCAACAAGCTGATGACCAAAACAGGAACCGGCGCTCTGGCGAGGCTGGCCGCGAAAGTGCCGGGACGCACGTTTTTTGCCGGGACGAGAACCGGCAAGATGCTTTCCACCCCGGCGTTTGCCTACGTGGAAGAGATGGCGGCGGAACCGCTGGCCGGGGAGGTGTTCGAGTGGACGGCACGCAAGCTTTCCGGCCTGGTGGGCGCGGAGGTGAAGCCGAAGGATTTCGAGGTGGTGGGGCCCGTGCTTCAGGCTATGGGGGATGTGGAGCAGTCCGGCGGGTGCGCCTTGTTCGTGGCGGCCATGGCCGCCGGCCACGCCCCCAGGATGAAGCAGGAGGTGGCGGCATTTGTGATGGATGCCCAACGGTCCCAGCTGGCGGGCTATACGAAGAAGCACGCCGAGGAAATGGCTTCTTTCTCGACCATGGAGCACAGGGCCGCCCTGGCCCAGCGTTATTTCGAGACCGATATTTTAAAGGATCCCGAAGGAGCCGCCGAACGGGCGCGAGAGGCCGGCGCCGAGCTGGCGGAACGGCAGGAAGCCCGGCTGTACCAGATGTCCGGAGCTCTGGACAGGGTGCTGGAGAGGGCCAATATCGGCAGCATCCGCAAATTGGAAGGAACAGACAGGTACGAAGTGAGCCTGCGAGAAGGCGCCGAAGTCAACGGCGTACGGCTGGAGGAAGACAGAACCATGGAGATGAGCGAGGAGCAGACGGACGCCCTGGTTCAGGTAGTGATGCAGGGGGCTTATTTGAATGGGGTGCGCGTGATGCAGGATGCCGTGCTGGGTAATGCCGCCGTTTCCGAGGCTGGGAAGATGGATTTTATTGAAACGCTGGATATGTTGTCCGAGGAAGCTCCGGCGGAGTACCGGAAGGCTGCCGCTGAAACAGGCGGGATGACCGTTCCCGGGTTCATGGATATGGCCGCCCGAGCCCAGGCGCGGATTGACGCGATTGTCCGTGAAGAGGGCGTGTCCGTCCAGGAGGCCGGAAGAAGGACGGATGCCGAAGTGATGGCGAAGGTGCAGCTTGGTTCCATTGCCGATTTGGCGGCGGCTTTTGAGAGGCGGCTTGATCATGCGGAGCGGTCCGGGGAGATTACGAGGAGGAGGGCCAAGGAGATCAGGAGCGGCACGGCGGCGGCCAGTTCCGTCCACCGGTTCACGATGGCGGCCGATCCGGGGAGTTCCCTGCTGCTTTACGCCGGGGGCCATGCCACGACGGCCAATGTGATGGAGGATGTGCAGGAGTCTGCCCTGGTCCATTACATGAACCTGACCGGAAAGGACTGGCAGGATTTGTGGGAGCATTTGCAGGCGGCGGACGCCGTGCTGGGAAGGTATGGCATGAACCTGGGGACGTATGAAGGCCCGGCGAAACATGCCGAGGATGTTGTGGAGAGTTTTTCCAACCTGTCCCTGTCTTCCTCCCTGGCGGATATTGAGAATTTGCCCGTGCCCCAGTGGGTGAAAGATACTGCGGAGTTTGCCTTGAAGAATCTGGAGGATTCCGCCCGCATCATGCGCATGGGCGAGCAATGGAACGAGTTTGCCGCCACGGAAGAGGGAAGGCAATTCATGAAGGAGCATGGCGGCCTGGCAGACGCGCTGCAATCCGTTGGCGTGAGTACGGAGAACGTTTTCCGCCAGGCGCGGATGGATGCCGCCCAGAAGATGGATGTGGAGATGGTTCATGCAGACCTTGCTTCCCGGAGGGCTCCGGGGGATGCCACCCTGACGCTGGGGGAATTGGAGGCTCTGGAAGAGTCCATGGCGCGGATGGATGCCGCGGAGGATGAGGAAGGAGCGCCCCCCGTTGCCGGGAATCCGGTTTCCCCCGCTCCGCTGGTGGAGGATGCCGACGGCGCCCTGGAAGGGGTGGGGGAAGAGGCCGAACACGACGAGGAGGCCGGCGCGGAGTTCCGGAACCATGCGTTTGTGCGGATAGCTCCGGATTGCGTGTTTGCCCAGGTGCGGGTGGATGCCCTGTCACTGGCTCCGGACGTGGAGCAGTTCAAACAGGGAGACCATAATGAACGCGGAGCCGTGAAGGGCCGCGAGCTTCAGGGAAGGTTCCGGGAAGACGCCCAGCCCGTTTCCGTCTGGCGGCGCAGGGATGGAGCCCTGCATGTGATTACCGGACGGCACCGGTTCGATCTGGCCGTGCGCAACGGGGTGGAGTTTATTCCGGCTTACGTGTATCAGGAAGATGAGGTGCATGACGCCACCTGGGCGAAGATGCACGATGTCGGGCAGAATATGCTGGATGGTCAGGCGTCGGCTCTGGAGGTGGCTTTTTTTGTCAGGAATTCCAATATGGGCCGGGACGAGATGGAGGCCCAGGGGTATTTGCGCCCCGGTTCCGCCAATGTGATGGGCTGGGATATTGCCACCCTGGCCGGGGATGAGGTGTTTACCCGCCTGAAGAACGGGGTGATTACGGATCATGAGGCGCACCGTATCTGCCGGATGTCCGGAACGGAGGCGGGGCAGATGCTTGCCCTGCAATTGCGCGAGAAGGGGAAGCCGTGGGATTACGTGGCAGCCTATGTGAAGGAGGCCGACCGGGTGGCTGCGGAGAAGTCCCGGGAAGGTGAGGCGTTTGATTTGTTCGGCAATGATACTTCCTGGCAGGAAGATTGCGAGAAGGTGGCCCGCTTTACGGCCAGGGGGATTGCCCTGATCGCCGAACGCCTGTCCCTACTGAAGAAGTCCAGAGGCATCAGCCGGCGGAAGGATTTGGCGGGAAGGATGGGCATCCGCCTGGAGACGGACGCCGACCTGAACGCAGCCATCCGTGATTTGGAAGCGGCCAAGGGGGCATGGCAGTCCCATGATCCGGCGCTGCGCCTTCATGACCGCGCCCTTGCCTGGGACGGCACGAGCGAGGTGAATCCGTTTGAGCATGTGCCCGTTTCCGGGGCAACGTTTTCCGTGGTTGCCATGGATAGTTCCGGAACTGTCCTGGGGCCGGATACGTTCGTCACCCGGGAAGACGGAAGCCCTGACTGGTTTGTGATTCCGCGACGCAAGGGGCAGCCCGACATGCCGGTAAGACTGCTGGTAGGTTCCGATGTTGGGGAACACCGAGGCTACGGCCTGACGCATATCCTGGCTTCCCGCGGGTTTTCCTTCTGGAAGGACCGTTCCCCAGAACATTATATCAGTTCCATTCTGGCGAACGTGAGCGAGCTTTACGAGGTGGCGCCCGGGCGTGAGCTGCTGGTCAAGGGAAGGCAGCCTTCTTCATGGATGCTGCTGCAATTGGACAGGAAGGAGGGGTTTTATTCCATTGTTTCAGCTTATCCGGTGCGGCAGGGCAAGAAGCCGCTGGGAAAGAAGCTCCCCCTTGCAGAGCGACAACCTGCAAACACGAATAGCGGCACCGCGCGCCTAGGTCCAGGATCGGCAAGCAAGGCCGCTCTGCCGTCCCAATCCGCTGGCGGGGGAGATGGTTTTTCCCTACCACAAGGGGCGCGTGTTGTCAACGTGAATGAAGTGGAATGCCGGTTTGACGACGGCTCCATTGTTCCGGCAACGTTTTCCCTGTCTCCGGAAAAAGAGGCAATCAAGAAGGAAGCTGTGGCTGCGGGCACGTTCATGAAGGCTCCGAATGGGAAGGATACGAATCTGACAGAAGACCAGTGGTTGTCCGTGCGCACGGAGGCGTTTAAGAGTTGGTTTGGCGACTGGGAGCATGACCCGCAGAATGCCAGCAAGGTAGTTGACGAGAATGGGGAGCCGAGGGTGGTGTATCATGGGACATACGGTGATTTCACGGTGTTTGACAAGGCCAAGATTGGATCTGCTACTGATTATGGTTTATGGGGCAGAGGATTTTATTTTACCAATATGGAGAATACTCCGTACGGGAACAAGAAGTTGGCTCTGTTTCTGAATATCAGGAATCCTTTTATTTTTAATGATTACAAGTCTGCTGAAGAGATAGGCGATTATTTAAATATTTGGGATGGAAATTTTCATGAAGATGACAGGTTTGGAATATTCCGGCCGTATGCGACAGGAGCGGCCCAGATAGCCGATAGTGCTCAAGAAAGAGGACATGATGGACTCATTGCTGTACTGGGTAAATGGACGGAGTACATCGCCTTTGAGCCGAATCAGATCAAGTCTGCCACGGATAACCGGGGGACGTTTGACAGCGAGAACCCGGATATTACGTTTTCCGTGATAGGCCCGAATGCTGCCACCTGGGAGAAGTATGCCGAAAAGGCTTTCGCCGGAAGGGATGACGGTAAGTTGCGGGCGGAGATTGACGCGAGCCAGGCACAGCTGAAGACTGCGCCTGGAATGCCTTATCTTTCCAGACTGGATCTTTTGGCGGAGGATATACGCTATTTGAAGAATCCAAGGAAGGAAGGCGTTTTGTCAGATTATTTGGATTATTCCGAGTTGTATGATGCCTATCCTCGCTTGAAGAAGATGCCTGTTTATGTGTTTAAGGATCGCAACCGGCAGGAGGCAGGATGGTATGATTCACAGGATGACTCCATTGCCGTCAATTTGTCCAGCCTGGGGCCGCTTTGGAATCAGCGTTCCACGTTGCTTCATGAGATTCAGCATGCGATTCAGGAATATGAGGGTTTTGCCGAGGGGGGGGATTCTGGCTTTGCGGAGAGGGTTCTTAGCTATCAACGCAACAGGATCACAGGGGATATTATTGCGAAGACGCGGCGCAGGAGTTGGCTTTTAGCCCGTGATGCGGCTTTGGACGCTTTAGGCCGGATACGCAGGTTGATAAGGAATCCGAAGGCTATTAAGAAGATGTCCGAGCGGTTTGCCGTGCGTGAGGTGATGGATGTGGATGTGATGGCAAGGCAGGCTATTGAGTTGCTTTTGAAGGAGTATAATAAGCTTGTCGCACAGGATGCGGAGTACGGCAAATTAACGATGGGGAAAGATGCCGAAGGTTGTGAATTGCCGCTTTGTTACGCCGGGATGTTGCTTCACGGCGGGGTGAATGTGGATGCTGTCACCATAGAGCAGATAGACCGGCAGATTGAGATGGTGAAGGCAACGGTTTCCCGCAAGATGAGGTTTCCCGGGGAGGAAAAGAGGATCTGGCAGGAGCTGGAAAAGCTCTACAGGGGGAAAGAAGCTGTTGTGCGGCAATTGAAGGATTTGGAGCCGTTTGACCTTTACCAGCGTCTGGCCGGGGAAATAGAGGCAAGGAATGTGGAGAAGCGCCGGGATATGACGGCACGGGAACGGGAGGCTGTGCCGTTTAATGATACGCTGGAGTTTCCAGGTGAGGCGATTGTTTCTTTTTCTATAGCCTCAGCACAGGAACAGGGCCTGTTCCGGGACGGCCATTTTGAGGCGGATAACGCTGTCATCACGGAACCGGGGGTGACGTTTTCCATTGCCGCCCTGCATGCTTCCCCTCACAGTTTCCGGAAGTTTTCTACGGATTTCATGGGTAAAGGAGAAGGAGCGCAGGCGTATGGCTGGGGGCTGTATTTTGCAGAGTCAGAGAAGGTGAACCGGGATTATATGAACTGGTTCGCGCAGGATAATGCGACATGGAAGTTCGGCGATGTGGAGACTTCCAATATGGAGGTGATGCATCAAGCCCTGGATGACAGGTTGTTGCCGAAGGATGCCCTGCCGGAGGTGAAGGAAGATGCGAGTGATATGATCTGGACTGTTCTCGGCGATTTGTCTGACGCCAGAGGGGATGAGAGAAAGATAGAAGCGATTAAGAAAGAGTTGCGCGAGGACATTCAACATTCCATGGAATACGGGAGGACGTACCACCAGACGCTGGAGAAGATGGTCCAGCTGCACGGCGTTTACCGTTCCCTGATTGATCTTCTGGACGAGATAGAGGTCAGGCCGGGCATGCCTTCCAATTACAAGGTAGAGTTGAATGTGGATGATTCCGAGTTGATGGGCTGGGATTACGTGGACGAGACGGTTCTTGCCTTGTTGAAGGATTCCCCGGTGGAAGAGGTGCGGTATGCTTTGGAACGTGCCGAAAGACGGGCGGATTACCGCGGAGAAAACGTGAGCGGCAAAGACGTTTATCAGGAGTTGTTTGATGCTTTTTGGGATGGAGAAGATGGCACGAAACAGGAGGCACAGAAGGCCGCCAGCGTGTCTTTGCTGTCCAGCGATATTAAAGGCATCAGGTACGCAGACGGCTATACCCGCGGGAAAGCGGAGGAAGAGCAGACGTATAATTACGTGATTTTTGACGGTCACGATATTAAGATTACGGCGTTTGCGGATGAGTCCACCGGGGGATCGTGGGCGGATTATGAGGATCCGATGGCGAGTTTTTCCCTTGCTACAAGAGAAAGTATCTGGGTGACGCTGGAGCGGGAGGCGCAGAAGAACCGTTTGGAGGTGCTGCGCAGCCAGACGGCAAAAGCGTTGGAGACATGGCGCCGGGTTTGCGCGGCCAACGATGTGAAGCAGGGAGACGGCGCGGAGGCGTTCGGAAGGGTCATGGCCGTGGTGGCTTCCATTTACAAGACGCTGCCGGAGGGGTACAGGTTTGGCCTTTACCCTTACATGAGGGCTGCCGAGAATCTCGCCACCCGTCTGGAGGACGGTCAGGCATGGCTTTCCGATGAGCTGAAGAAGGAGACGCTGATGGACAATACCAGCGAGCGCATGGATGCCGTGATTGACAAGCTGCTGGCCCGCACGCTGGAACAGGCGGACCGGTATGCCGTCGACCAGATGAGGGCGGAGATGGTTGCCCGCATCAAGGCCGTGCAGCCGACGAAGAAGGCCAGCGGGAAGTTTAACAAGGGCAAGTTGAGCGCGGAGGACTACAGGCATCTGCACGGGATTGTCGCCATGATGAATGCGGACCAGGAGGCGAAGGAGAAGCGGATGCTGGAACTGGAGGGCGTGCTTTCCAGCAACCAGTCCACCGACGAGGAACGGGATGCAGCCGAGCTGGAATTGAAGGATTGGCACACGTTCGGGCATCTGGCCGGGATGGGACTGGAACAGACGCGCGCCTGCATGCGTGCCCTTGCCCAGTTTATCACGACAGGACGGACGGCCTGGTCTGCCAGGCTGGATGAGGAGAGGCGCCGGACGAAGTTCAAGGCCGAGAAGATTGTGGAAGGGCTTGGGCAGGCAACGCCCCAGGGAGGACGTGACGCGGAAGAGGATGCGAAGGCATCTACGAGAACGAAGGCGGCCAAATACCTGAAGTACGGCTTGCAGTCTTATTCCCAGCTGTTGAATGGATGGAAGAAGATTCCCGCCCTGCGCGGTCTGGCTCATGCCGAGGTTACTGCGATTGCCGAGGCGAATGTGGCGTTGAGGAATATGAAGCACGCGCGGGACCGGGAGGTGACGGCTTTAGTCAAGCGGTGTTTTGGCGTTCAGCGCACCAAAGATGTGGCAAGGGTTCTTTCCGATTTCAAGAAGACCGGGGATTCCGGAGTGGTGCTGAATCCTCTGGTGAAGGTGGAACGCACGGTGAGGATTGCCGAGGCCCGCGAGTGGGTGGGGTTGTCTTTTGAGGAGAGGGAGGAACGCCGCAAGGCGATCAGGAAGGAGTATCATGACCGGGGGCTTTCCGACGATAAGGCGTCCGTGCCGGAAGCTCTTATTCCGGAGATGCGCCGGCAGCTTGCCGAGCTGGATGAACTGGTGAAGGCCGGAGACGGACGGGCCAGGAGGAGGAAGAATATTACGGCGAAGGCGGAGGTGGTGCGCCCGGGCAGGAAGGGAGAGACGTTGAAGGTTTCCCGCGCGCAGGCAATGTATGCCGTTTTGCTTTACGAGCAGGCCGAGTATGTGGAGACGATGCGGAATGAGGGGATTGGAGAAGCGGAGGTTGCCCGCCTGCGTGAGTTTGTGGGCGCCGAAGGGCTGGCGTTCGGTTACGGACTGCGGGAGTTGATGAACCGGCAGGGAAAACTGCTGGCCCGTGTGTATGAGGAGAGGGAGGGGGTTCCCTTCCCTGCGGTGGAGAATTATTTCCGGGCCGTGTTCCGGGCGGACCACAAGCTTGATACGAAGGCGTCCTTCGGGGAGCAGACGAATGCCGTGGTTGGCGGAGCGAAGTACGGGATGCTGATTCCCAGGCGGAAGCATAATTTGCACCTGGCCTGGAATATGGATTGCGAGGCCGTGTTCCAGGCGGCGAGCGCCGAGGTGGAGAATTATATTTGCACGGCGGATATTACTGCCCGCTGGCGCGGCATCCTGGCGGACAAGGAGGCGGCAGCGTCTCTGAAGGAACACATGGGGCGCCACGGGATTGATTCCCTGCGGCACTGGCTGGATGTGATCGACGGGGCCGGAGTGATGGAGGGGGGCGCCCTGCTGGCCGGAGCCCAGGCAACAAGCCGCTTCCAGAGCGCCAAGGCGGTGGCCCTGTTGGCCTGGAACGTTCTGACGATGCTCAAGCAGACCAGCGGCCTGATGCACGGGATGTTTGCCGGGGAGGTGGGCATGGGGAGTTTCCTGCTGCACCTGGGGCAGACGATGTCCATGACCGGACGCATGGGGGTGTTTGAGATGATGAAGACGGAGGCTTTCCGGGCGAGGACCAATGACGCGCAGGCGGAGATGGTGAGTCAGTTGATGGGGTATGCTTCCGATCAGAATTACAACGGAGCGATCAGGTTTTCCATGGCCGGCATGAGGGCTATTGAGAAGATGGACGTGTGGAGCAATACCGTGTCCATGACCGCCCTGTATAACGCGAAGTGGGCCGAGCTGGAAGAGGCAGGCAGAAGGGCCGGCGCCCCGATGACGGAGGATGAGATGCACGCCCTGTGCATGCAGAGCGTGACCCGGGCGCTGGAGCTGGTGGCCCAGCCGCTGACGCAGAGCCAGAAGAGCATGCTGGGGACATCCACGAGCCTGTTTGCGAAGATGGCCTGTTTCATGAGTTCCGAGGTGCTGAATAAGATCGGGATGATCGTGTCCCATGTGAGTGCCGGGAATTGGGGGCAGGCTCTTGCTTTATATGGGGTGATGTCCGTTGCCGAACAGACGGTGATTGCCCTGTGGCACGCCCTGCTGGATGACGAGGACGAGTGGGAGAAGAACGGCGGATGGTTCGGCTCCATGCTGGGAGCTCCTGTTGCCATGATTGGCGGCGTGCCGATGTTGGGTGCGGCGGTGGAGTTTGGCTACAAGCAGGCGACTGGCCAGCGTATTTACGCAGGCACCGCGTCCGGAGTGATTGATTATTCCGCGATTTACCGGGCGGCCAAAAATACGTGGAAAGCCGTCACTGGGGAGAAGGAGATGACGTTTGCCGATTGGGCGGAATTGATTCTGCTGGATGCCAAGGCGGCGGCCTATTTTGCCGGAGCCGGCGCCGGGAGCCGCAGCAAAGCGGCTGATTCCGTGGCGTCCTGGCTCTTGTCCGTGGCTGGGGTGGCGAATTTGTCCAAGCTTGGGTTTAAGCTGACGGAATAAGATTGAATGTTAAGGAGTGTACGGTGTATGTTGAGTTTACCATGCGCACTTTGCTCTACACTTTTTCCATATTTTTTACTGCTATATCCTATGGAATAGATCGTCCTTTAACAGACTTTTTTCCGTTGGCGCAGGAGGCGAAACATTCCGACCTTCTTCCCGAGTCCCTTGACCATTTGCAGGAGAATGACGCCCCTACTTCCTTGCAGGACTGGGGACAGGTGCCGGGTTCCCGGAAGCTTCCGGAGTTCCGGCCCGACGAAAGTCGCCTGAAGGTGTTTTCCGCGCTAGCCTTGGGGGATGACGCTGACGAAGAAGCAAAAGGGTTGGTGAAGGCAGAAGGCTACCAGGCCCCAGCCACACCGGACGAGGAATATGATTTAGGATTAGGCATTTTCACTGCTTTATTTGGAGTAGAGAACATTAAATATCCATATCTTTATTGGAAGGTCCAAGGGAAGGAAACTCCTATATTCAATAATTCTAAAGAAATTTTTCGTACTGTTTGGAATGATTTTTCAAACAAAGTGCGAAATGCTCACGAAAGACGTATTAATGATGTATGGAGGCGTATTAAGCAAGAAAAGTACAACACGAAATCTCCTTCTGAAGCTCTTGTGCTGCATTTCCAAAGCGTCGTGAAAAATAATCCTGGACAGGCATGGCTGGATATTCAGTCTGGTGCATATCGCCAATTTGGAAACACTTTTAAGGAGAAGGCAATTCGTGAAATAGTCACAGAAATAAAATATCATATTAAAACTGATGAAAAGAAAAAAGCCATGCTTGACGCAGTAGCTTTAGATGCTCTAAAGCCATACAATCTATGGAAAGATGAAACAAGATTCTTTGAAAAGTATCGAGATGTTGCAGGTGTTTTTGTAGTTAAATTTATTCTTGGAGATAAATTTTTAGACTATCCTTATTGTTATTGGATTATGCAGGCGAAACCTATTCCTGAATATAAAACAACATATCACGCACTGGCTGATATATGGGAAGATTATAAGAGGCAAGTACAACTATTAGATTTGAAGAAAGCGCAATAATGTTATTTAACAAAAAAGCCCCTAGCCCGAAGGCCAAGGGCTGAACAGGAGCACTTTTCTGAAAGGATGCTAATACCTACCCAAATTAGATTTTTTTTCACTTATTGAGGATGTCCTAAAGTAATTAGGAGCCTCTGGAGAAAGAGCTGTTTCTTTTTCGGAAGAACATGCAGAAGGGATAAATGGAATTGAGAATTGAATTCTCTGAGTACACGAAGTTTGTATATTTGTATTTTTGCCTATTTCGCCATTTATTATTGTTGGTATTTGAATACTGATTCCGCCACCGCCTTTTTTCTCTTCTGTAGCAACAGCACAAATATCAAAATGAATCATTTGGACACTTTCATCTAATCGTACCCCCTTAATCGCAACAGGAGCTACAGGATCGTTTTCTTCTTTACAGGCTTCCTTGGCTTCTTTTATCCCTGTGCAAATTTGCTTAATAGTTTCTGATACAAATTGTGATATATCCATATAATTTATGTATTATTAAATTTTTTCCCACCTGTCCAGCGTTTCTACGTAAACACCGGAGATCTTGCCGCCGTCCATGGGTTCGATGTCTCCGAAGTCGGGGTTAATAGGATGAAGGGTATATTCCATTTTACCGGTTTCCGGGTTTTTCCTGCGGACCAGTTTTTTGAGCGTCACGCCGCGTTCATCATGGTATTGAACAATGGTTCCGGGTTTGGGGATGGGGGGGATGGTGTATTTTTTCATGATGACTACGGAGCCGTCCGGAATGGAAGGTTCCATAGAGTGGCCGTTCACGCGCAGCAGGTATTCTCCTTTTTCCAGTTCACGGTATAGCCGGATGTCCTGCGGAATGGTGTCTCCATCCGCCAGGTTGCCGGCGGCAATGTTGCCGATGATTTGTCCCTGGGCTTCCAAGACCGGTTCTGTAAATGCTTCTACCAAGGTAAATTTCTTACGGGCGGCTTCTTTTTCTTTGGCGGCGTTTTGAAGGGCTATATCCGCAAACTCTTTGAGCGCGTTACGGAAGGCACTGTTGATAAACTCCATGAACGTTTGCTGGGTGGCGGTCATGGCTGCGCTTATTACCTCCCATTCCTCGTCCGTGAAATCAAGTTCTACCTGGGGAGAAATGGGAGAGGTTTTTTCCGCCATAAGACGCTGAATGATGAGGAGGGCTTTTGAGGGCACAGGACGAGCCGCGCTTAACCAGTTGTCAACTTGCCTTTTGTTAACACCGCACTGCTCTGCAAGCCATTCACGTGACTTCCTAGAGGCTTTGAGCCATTTTTTGATGTCGTTCTTACTTGGCGTCATGCGTTGATAATACAGCATTTTGGTGATATGTCAATATTCTCTTTGATAGAATATTCAGCAAATGCGGAAAATATTTCTTGAAAAATGTCAGCATATACGGAATATTGTATTCATCAAACGCAACACGCCATGTACTCAATCATCAAATTCAGCGAAATGGAGGACGGCATCAAGAACTGTCTGCTGGCCTATGCCGAGCAAGGAATACGTCCCAAAGAAGTAATGAAGTCCCTTCTTATCCGAGAAGCTCAAAGGCGTGGGTTTGTACTAACCCCGGCCCACGATCTCCCCCGCCCGAAGAACCCCAAGAAGCCGGCAGCATGAACATAGTACCTTTCCAGAATACCGCCCTGGGCTTTTCCGTCCGGACGGTCACCATTGACGAAGAGCCCTGGTTCGTCGGCAAGGATGTGTGCGCTGCCCTTGGATATGCCAACGAAACCGATGCGATGAATCGTCATTGCAAGGGGGTCGTGAAACGCTACCCCCTTCAAACATCTGGCGGACTCCAAGAGATTCGCATCATCAACGAACCGGACATGATGCGTTTGATTTGCGGCTCCAAGCTGGAATCCGCGCAACGGTTCGAGGCATGGGTTTTTGAAGAAGTCCTCCCCTCCATCCGCAGGCACGGCATGTACGCTACCGACCAATTACTGAAAAACCCGGATTTGGCAATTAAGGCTTTCACGGCTCTGAAAGAAGAGCGGGAAAGAAGAAAGGCTCTTGAGGCCCAGGCAGAGGAGAACGCTCCCTACATTATCTACGGAAAGTCTGTAGAGGTGGCAAAGGGCAGCAAGAAGGTGGGAACTTACGCAAAGATACTTACCCAGGGAGGAATGATCATTGGAGAAAGACGGCTTTTCGCTCTTCTCCGTGAACTCGGAATCCTCGGCAAGGTTGGCGCATATCACAATGAGCCCAGTCAGTATTGCATTGAGCGGGGATATTTCCAAATTACTCACAGAGAAATCACCCATGCAAGCGGCATCAAGGAGCCCAAGATAACTCCCTACCTTACACCCAGGGGAAGAATCTGGCTCACCAATAAGTTCTACAAGTTGTGGAACACGACTCCCGAAGTCTTTACGCCTTTTGTCGGGAAAGGATCCTGCCTCCGCCCGGATATGAAAGACTATATAACACATGCAGACGTGGAGGATTAGATATGCCAACTATCGAATACGACGAAGAAATGGGCCTTATCTGGGCAGATGATCGCTGGATGACCCTTGACCAGGCTAGCAAATATGCCGACACGTTGCGGAGCCAGCTCATTGACTTGGTCGATGCCATGTCTGAAATGGCTCGTTCCCCACACGCAAAAAGCTGCGGACCTAACCCTGACGGCCATATCGATTGAACCATGGAAGAAGCCCTGATTGAAGAATTGAAGCTGCTCGGCTGGCACGAGCTTTAACAATGAAAATATTATGACTTATCCGGAAACAGAATTTTTCAGCTGCGTCACGCTGGCGCGTATGTATGACTCCTCAAGGGACGAGATAAAGAAAATGGTTTCAGATCTCAAGGGAAAGGGGCATGTGATTGAGGTGATGAACTGGGGGAAACAGGGAAAGATGAAGGTGCACGGCAAGCAGTTCCGGGTTGCCCTGTTGAGAGAGTACGGAGCGAAATGAACAGATTTTACAGCGAATACCAACGTCAGAAGAAGGAGAAGACGAAAGGGGGCTGCGGCATGAAGAGTTTTTTCAAATTTCTGGGAGCCTGCTCCTTTGGTTTTTCCGCTGTAAGCCTGTTCTGGCTGGCGGTGGAAATAGACAACGCCGAGCTGCAGGCCGGCAAGAGTCCGCATTCCGGGTTTTGCCCGGAGTCTCCCTCCCCCATGAAAGCTTTTGACGGTTTTTCCAAACCGTCCCGCTCCACGCGGATCGTGGAAAGCAATAACCAATAGAAAATACATAATATAATGATTACAAGTAATATTGATGCAGCATCGGAACCTGTCCAGGCAAAGCCTTTCGATACGGGCGACAGGGTGATGTTAAATTTCCAGCTTATCATCACTATGCCTAATCGCGGCAGAACCTACCGTTTTGCCCCGGAAGACGAGTTTATTGTCGTCCGTCGCAAAGATGAGAGAAATTTCTATGTCGCTTTCATCAAAGCTCCCTGGCTGGGCGTTTTTGAGTTGGATGACGAAGGCTTCTCCCTGGCCGAAGAAGACTAGTGATTCCTTCCCGCCTCCACCCGGGGCGCGTCGATTGATTCTGACAGACAAGGTAAAATAGTAATAGTTAATTGATAATAAATAAAAATAGAAGAAATACGATTATGATCGCTATGAATACAGCACTACTGACAAACGAAGAACCCCTCTCCCGTTGCAGCGGGAAAGGGGCGGATGTTGTGAATAATGGCAAGACGACTGATCCTATCATTGCTCACAAGCCAGTAAGTACGACAGACGGGAAGCCCTGTCAACCTGCAAAGGCTGCCAGGACAGTCCGAAAGCCCGCCGCCCCCAGGAAGAAGCGGTATGATGAAGAGGATTTGGTAGCTTTCGGAGAGAATGCCTGCATGCTCCGGGGCGCGGCCGAAGCCATTCTGGATATGTTCCACGCCCTGTATTACTGCGACGACGACCAGAAGCAGATTGTCGACAGCGTGAAGGAATCCTTTCTGGATGCCGCCATCGTTCTGGCGAATGCGGCGGAGCTATTTGAAGAGAATATTCCTTTCAAGGTTTTGGACAAACGAAGAAAGACTTTCTCTGCTCTGGTTGAAATAGATGAAAAAGACAGTGATGTTCTTGCCGCGTTTACTGCCATCAATGCCGGCCGTATCCAGTGGGATGAAGGAAAGGTTCACATAGACCAGACACGCTATTCTATGGCGACAGAACTACTCAACCATGTATTGGAAAGCGCCAAGAAGTCCTTCTACCTTGCCGCCGACGCGACTTCCAATCCCTCCCTTGCCGCAACACTTGCTTCCATGAAAGGAGGGACGAGGTGATGAAGGTTGTTACCTTGAGAGTTCCCATCTGTGACAATTATTGGGATGTCGCGGAGATAACCAACGATGAACAGGGTTTTGCCTCCGAAGAAGAGTATCTTGCGTACCTGGCATTGAAGGGTATTTGTTCCTCTTTTCAAGATGAAGATACCGTCCATCAAATGAGTGATTATTTCAAAGAATTGGTACGCATGACTTATAACAAGGATCTTGCCGGGGAAACCCGGCAAGATTCCAAGGAAGGTCAATGCGAAGGCTGCATCTGTGCGGATTGTTGTGAATGCTCACGCGGAATAACCGACATGTACACTCCCAAAAAAGGAAGGAGGGACCGGGCATGACGCCTGAAGATATGGAGAAAAAACGCCGGATATGGAGAGATTACAAGCTCCGCAAAAAGGCAGGGCTCACGAAGACCCAAGAGCAAGCCGAACGAGAGTCCATGGCGATTTTGCGTGCCAATCAGGCGGCCGAAGCTGCCAGAAAGAGGGAGGAGGCCGCCAGGCGGAAGAGGGAGAAGGAGAAAAGGGCGGCAGAAGAACTTGTTGCTCAAACCGAGCTTGAAACCCTTAATCGTGTTTGCGGAACCCGTTTTTGTTATGGCCAGTGTGTTCTGGTAACGTGCGGCAGGAGAGCCCGTGTGAAGGGAGCTACTCCCAGTAGGTTGCTGGTGCATCTTTTTAGCGGGGAAGTTTTGTTGGTTTCCCCCCATGATGTATGGTCCATGGTGGAGTTGAGCAAGCAGGCCGTGTTCGAGTTTGAAGAAGCTCCTGGGAAGATCTCTAAGAGCGGTTCCGTGGACGGGGCCGGACGGGTAAGGCACATGGTAGCTCCAGGTGGTTATGTTTGAATAAGAGAAGAAAGGAGGAGAAAAGTGAAATCCACCTACATTGACCAACCAGGCCGCGGCATCCGTGCTGGAATTGAAAATGAGACAGCTTGTTTTCCTATGGAAACACCAGAACAGGAAGAGCGCCGTTTCATTCAGGAGCTTTGCCGTATTAAGGGGGAACTGGGGCGTACAGGCCGCTACAGCGTGTATTTTGACCTTACAGGCCCGGAAGTAGAGTTTTGGGTAGAAGAGTTCGGCAAACCGGGCTTTCTACTCCACATCAAACACCAGGACGCCGGCACGGTGCTGGATTACGTCCGCAAGAGGTGTGAAGAATTGCATTTGATTGAACCATAATCATGCCCAATAGAATCATCAGGGAAGGATTTCTGACTTCCGACAAAGTCGATAGGCTGAGTTGGGTGGAAGAGTGCTTCTATCACCGTCTTTTGCTTGCTGTAGATGACTATGGACGGTATCACGCCGATCCGCCTCTACTGATCGGAAAGATAATGCCTCGCAAAATTGGCAATGTCAGTAACCAGGACATAGAAAAGTGGCTCACCGCTTGTGTGACTGCGGGTCTTGTAAGGGTGTACGGTGTCGACGGGAAGCGTTATCTGGAGGTATTGCAATTCGACCAAAGAACCAGGGCTAAGAAGAGTAAGTTTCCTGCCCCTGATGAAGAAAAAACTGACGCTTGTCAGTCAAATGACGGTCATGTGTCAGACATATGCCAGTCACGTGACAGTCATCCGCTCGCCTATACGGAGACGAATACGGATACGTATACGAAATCGAAGACGGAGACGAAGACGAAGACGAAGGAAGCTGCGCCTGACGGCTCGCTTGATTTCCCCCCACCCTCTCGATCTTCTTCCATGGTTCCCTTGCCGGAATCCGTCGAGGAAGTGGAGGAATACATGCGGCAATGTCTTATCCATCCCCTCGACCCGGAAGCATTGAGAAGTTCCGCGGAGAGGTTTTACGATCACTACGTGGAGCAAGGCAACTTCATCCGAAATTGGAAGTCCCGCGCCACGATTTGGGCAAAGGACGACGCCTACAGGGAACAGGACAGGAAACGCCTGGAGAAACAGAAGTTCGGCTCTGACCCATTCCCGGATAGCGCCGATCTTGGAAAACAATTTTCATAACAAATATTCAATACTTGATGCAACTTACAGAAACACAACTCAACGCCGAGAAAACCGTTCTTGGCAACTGTATTGACGGTGCCGACAAGGTAGCCGCCCTGATCGAGCAAGGCTTCACGAGGTCTCATTTTACCCTTCCAGCCCATCAGAAGGTATGGAGCGCTTTTGAGGCGCTGGCCAGGACTCCGGAAAAGGTCAACATCACCGACTTGATCCAGCACCTGGAAGCTGCCGGTGAGCTTGAATCCGTAGGAGGTCACGCCGGGCTTGTCGAGCTTGCGACGAGTTTTGCCTATCATTTCCAGTTCGAGCCTTCCGTGAAGATTCTGACGGCATCCAGGAAAAAGCGGGATATGGAAATCATGTTCATCTCCGGATTGGAAAAGCTTCAGGATTTGACCTCTACCGCGGAAGAATCTCTGGCGGAAGCCGAAAAGGTGATGTCCTCCCTGCGGGAAACTTGCGGAATAAAAGCCGTGGTCAACATCAGCGACGGCATTCAGCAGGTGATTGAGAACATGGAATACCGCATCAAGCACCCCGGACAGGTGAAGGGGATTCCCACCGGCTACCAGAAGCTGGACCGCGTTTTGGACGGTCTGCAGGATACCGCCATGATCGTCATTGGAGCCCGGCCCGCCGTAGGGAAGACTTCCTTCATGACCAACATCCTGCTTAATATTGCCAATTCTGGAATCCCGGTAGGCATGTTTTCCCTGGAAATGTCCAAGGTGCAGATTCTGGAGCGCATCATGTTCGGACAGTCCGGTATTGACCCTATGGCGTTGCGGCGGGGGCAGAAGCTGACCACCTACCAGCAGGGCGCCTTTACTGGCGCTGTTCGTCGGGTAAAGGGGATTCCCTTCTTCGTGGATGACAGGCCCGCCTTACGGATTGACCAGATCCAGGCGACCGCCCGGCGCATGGTGGCGGACCACGGCGTGAGGTGCATCGGCGTGGATTACCTGCAGCTTGCCAATCCTACCGGACGCCAGGCGTCCCGGGAACGGGAGGTGTCGGAGATTTCCGCCGGCCTCAAAGCCCTGGCCAAGGAACTGAATATTCCGGTGATCGTGCTGGCCCAGTTGAACCGGGAGGTGGAGAAGCGGGCAGGAAAAGATGCCGGGGTTCCCCGCGTGTCCGATTTGAGGGATTCCGGTTCCATTGAGCAGGATGCCGACCAGATTATGCTGCTCTACAGACCCTTTGCCAGTGATCGGGACGCCGATCCAAAGGAAGCGAAGGTTATTATCGGCAAGAACCGCTTTGGAAGCACCGGGCACATCAATCTGGAGTGGGATGCTGCCGCCACGACTTACAGGGAGGTTTGATATTATGAATAATAAATCGTCTGATAACAAGAATCTATTAAGGAACATTATACACCGGAAGGTGAGTCCGTCGCAGCTGCTTATTCTGATGGAAATCCGAGACCATCCGGGCAGGATGTCGCGGGAGATTGCCACCCGTTGCCATTTGGATCCCAGCAATGTGTCTCACCGGCTGGATTATCTGGTGCAGGCCGGCGACGTGATCAGAACCGGCACACGGCCTTGCGTGTTTTATATCAGCAGGCAGGGGCGTGATTTTTTAGAGAGTCTTGAGGATTCAAAGCCAACAGGTTGATTGTCCCGGGCAAGAAGTATTGATTCTCACCAAATTGACGCGCTGAAAATCAGGAGGGTAAAATATTGGTATGAGAAGGAAGGATAACAAGACCAAAGTGACCGAGAAGAAGAAGGAGTTTGCGAGGCTTCTGGTTGCGGAAAAGTTGTCCAAGGCGGACGCCTATCGTAAGGCTTACAATCGCAAGGATATGAGTAATGACGCAGCCAGCAAGGCGGCATCCCGTTTGTCCAAAGATGGCGAAGTTTTGCGAATGATTGACGAATTGAATAAGCAACTGGATAAGTCTGCTGTGCTGACCAGGCAGCAGCGCATGGAATGGTTGTCCCGCGTGGTGACAACTCCCATCGGCAATGTTGATAGCGCATCCGATCTCTGTCAGGAGGTTTCCATGGACGAAACCGGAGCGAAATTTAAGATGCCCTCAAAAATCGCCGCTATTGCCGAGCTTAACAAGATGGATGGCGCATACACTCCGCAGAAGATGGAAGTGGATGCAGGAGAGAATTTTATAACCCTGCTGTCCTCCCTGCCTTTTGAGCCTCCCGTGAAGCAGGGATAAAAACGTTGATTCTCGCCAACTTGCATTTCCCGTGTTTTGTGGCTCATGATTGAGTCATGTTAAATTTTCTGGGAATGACGCGCCATTTGTCCACGACGGCAGGCTATGCCAAGCGCATAGGCTGGCTTTTGTTCGAGGATGTGACGCAATCTCCGTTCCCGGTAACAGGAGTTTCTTTCACCGGTGTGGTGAAGACGGAACAGGGAGACTTGCCCGTTGTTATTGAACACGGCGAGCAAGAACATTGTTTGGAGCTTACTTTTCCTGCCCTGCCTGTTGGCCGCTGGCCGTATGCCATTCATGCACAGGATGAGTCCGGAGAGGATTTGAGGCTGTTTTCCGGTTATATTGGGGCCGTGGATTCTGTGGCTCCTGTTGAGTCGTCCACGGTGTACGATATTCCTGCAATGGGTATTACGATACCTGTTGAGGCAAGTAAGACGATCAAGGCCCAGTGGCTTTCCAACACGGCCTCCATTATCGCGGCCCAACAGGCGCAACAGAATGCCAACACATCCTCCACCAATGCGGAAACGGCGAGCCAGGCAGCCAAGACGGCAACGGATGCGGCAGCCACCGCTGCTGCACGGGCCGAAGAGGCGGAAGGCTATGCTGGTTCTGCCTGGGCCTCCAAAAGTGCTGCCGCCGATTCTGCGACCGCCGCCGGCACGTCCGCAACTAACGCAGCCCGTGACGCCAAGAGCGCCAATGACGCTAAAACGGCTGTGGAGTCGCTGGCCGCCACCTGGCCGGAAACGGTCAACACCGGGAAGCAACAGATTATTGAAGCCAGGAATGAGGCTGTTACTGCCATACAGGATAAGCAAGCGGCGGCCGTGCTTGCCGTGGGACGTGCCTCACAGACCGCGCAGCAGAATATAGCCGGCGCGCAAAGTACCGCTGTTCAAGCCGTCCAGACAGCGCAGACGGAAGCGGTGGGAGCGGTCACGCCCCTTGTTCAGCGCGCCGAAACCGCCAAAGAGGCTATAGATCAGGCGGAGGGGCGCATCAATACGGCGGAGTCTAATGCCGAAACATCCGCCATCGCCGCGGCCAATTCCGCCACGACGGCCCAACAGGCCCTTGAGGCCATACCACAGGTGGACGCCTCCGGCAACATGACGCTGGCCGGAGGCCTGACAGCGGCGGGGGCTATTAACGCCAACGGAGGCATCAACATCCCGCTTGCCGTGGGGGCGGCGACGGATACGTCAGCGGTCAACCGCCTGTACGCTGCGGGTATGGCCGGCGTGACGGGCATCCTGACCTCTAATGCTTTCCTCAATACGGATGCCATTACCGCATCAGGATCTTCAACGGTTACTAAAACAGTCCCCTATCATTTGGCTGGCATTAAGATCCCCAAGGGTACTCATTCGACCATTCAGGCGAAATTTGAGGTGAGCAATCCTCAATGGAATTATTCCAGTTTCGCCGGGTTCTCTTTCCTTTGGCGCGCTACCAATGCCGCAAAGTTGTCTTTTGGTATCGGCCGCGGCACGAAGACGATTCGTCCCGACCTATCTATAGATTCTTACAGTATTATCCCGGCAAACGGTTTGGCTTATAATCACGGCGAAATTCTGGATATTACTTTTGATAACGTGAGAAATACGGAACGCAACGGTTATACGGTGCGGGTGCGTGAGATTTTTGCGCTTAATAATACGGACAGCTGGCAGGTTAAGACTACAACCAGCTTTATTCCGGCCAGTCAGAATGAGCC
>CDZK01045796.1_pt1 | contig 30815 bp, 30 predicted proteins | sample 557401 | NCBI WGS metagenome assembly CDZK01 (sample SAMEA3182108, study PRJEB8094) | gut metagenome | biome: human; feature: gut; material: Stool; isolation source: human stools | place: Canada | collected 2013-04-25 | reverse complement strand
CACAGGCAACAAGCGACAAACCACGGGCAGCAAGCGGCGAACAGCAAACAGCGGGCGACGGACTGTGGAGGCGGGCGGAGAGTAGGCGGCGAACAGCAGACGGCGAACAGCAGACGGCGAACAGCGGGCAAGAGAAGGCCGGTGACCGGCGGTGCGCTGCGGACTTTTTGCAGGGCCGCGAAGGATGCGGCGACCGGGCTTCGGAAATTGCCGAATTTAACGTATCTTTGTACCATGCGGCGGAAAAACGAACGATATAACGAGCCTGTGGTCCGGGGCGTGGTCGCACAGCTGCGCGAACTGCGCCATGCGCGCAACCTCTCCCAAAAGCAGGTCTTCACCGACACCGACATCAATATCGGCCGGATCGAATCCGGACGCGGGAACATCTCGGTCTCGACGCTTGCCGACCTGTGCGCCTACTACGGAATCCCGCTCCGGGAATTTTTCGAACGGCTCGAAGCCGGAATCGCTTCCGGAGAATGACACCCCGCATAGGAGGGCGGCCGCGGGTCGCGGCAAAAAGACGAAAATCCCGCTTCCGACACTCGGAAGTGGGATTTTTCATTCAGGCCGGGATACGACTTATTTCTTTTGAGCCGCAGCGTCCTGCACGGCGCGGAACTCGGCAAGCAGCTTCTTGTCGTCGTAGAATTTCAACTCCTCGCCCTTGATCTCGTAGCCGTCCACCTCGTCGAGCATCTTCACGAAAGCGTCCTCGTACTGCATCTCGGGACAGGCCATCCGGGTCATGCCGAGATTCTCGAACTCAAGCTTCTGCCCTTTCAGCTCGTACTTGCCGAAGAAACGGTTGCAGTTGGTACGGCCCGACACGAGCGTATCGGCGGCGCTGAACTGCAGGGTGAAGAAATCGGCCTCGGCGTCGATGGCCTTGGCGGGAATCGCCTCCATTTTGGCAAGTTTCCACGTCGTGCCCTCCAGCGGAAGGGCCTCTTTCTGCGATCCGCCACAGGCGGTCATGGCTAAAAGCAGCGCTGCGGCTGCAAAAATCTTTTTCATAATTTCAAAATACGTTTGTTAACCGAACAATTCATTCAAAACACGCGCCAGACGATAACCGGCTGCCGGCACCTGCCCCTCGGCAGGAGGCTGTACGGCCATCAGACAGGCGTCCGCCCGGGCTTTGTCGAACGCATCGCCGGGTTTGATCCAGTCATGGACGGCTCGGCAGCCGCGGGTGTTCCCGTCGGCCCGTCGGCGGGGCGTGCCGGCGGCAAGGGCGCACGGCGTGCATCCAATCCGCAAGGCACAGCAGACGATCAAACGGCGGCGAGCAGAGAAAAGCGTTTCTTCGCCTCGGGCCTGTTTCCGTCAGACAAATATAGGCAATATATTCGGGTTGCGCAACAACCGGCTGCCGAAAAGGATGAAAGCACGGCCTTCCAACGCCGGCGACGCTTCGGGCGTTCGCGGAATACCGCCCAAAAAAGGCCGCACCCCGTGTGGGATGCGACCCTTACAGCGGGAACAGACGGTTAGTACTCCATCTGCGCGAGACGCTTGTAGCCGTTGTAACGCCACTTGGCGTTCTCCTCCGCAGCGGCGAACAGTTCGTCGGCCTCGGCAGGGAACGACTTCTGGAGCGAGGTGTAGCGCACCTCCTTCAGCAGGAATTCGCGGAACTTCGACCAATCCGGCTCTTTCGAATCGAGCACGAACGGGTTCTTGCCCTGCTCCTCAAGCAGCGGATTGTAGTGCCACAGGTGCCAGTAGCCGCAGGCTACGGCCTCCTTGCCGACGGTCTGCGTGCGGGTCATGCCGCCCTTGATGCCGTGGTTGATACACGGAGCGTAGGCGATCACGAGCGAAGGTCCGGGATAAGCCTCGGCCTCTTTGAGCACGTTGAAGAGCTGCTGCTGCGAAGCGCCGATCGAAACCTGCGCCACATAGACATAACCGTAGGTCATGGCCATCGCGCCGAGGTCTTTCTTGCGGATGCGCTTGCCGCTCGATGCGAACTTGGCGACGGCGCCCACGGGAGTCGATTTCGACGACTGACCGCCGGTGTTCGAGTAAACCTCGGTGTCCACGACGAGGATGTTCACATCCTGACCCGTGGCCAGCACGTGGTCCACGCCGCCGTAACCGATGTCGTAACCCCAGCCGTCGCCGCCGATGATCCACTGCGACTTCTTCACGAGCCAGTCCTTGTGCTCGAGAATCTCCTTGCAGTAGTCGCAGCCGCAGGCCTCCAGCAGCGGGATCAGGCGCGCCGTAACCTCGGCCGATTTGGCCGACGAGCCGCGGTTTTCGATCCACTCCTTCATCACGGCTTTCAACTCCTCGGAGCACTTGGTGCAGTTGGCGATGGCCTTCTCCATCGTCTCCTGGACGCGGTCGCGGAGTTTCTCCACGCCGACGTGCATACCCAGACCGAACTCGGCGTTGTCCTCGAAGAGCGAGTTGGCCCATGCGGGACCCTGGCCGGCGGCGTTGGTGCAGTAGGGCGTCGAGGGAGCCGAACCCGAGTAGATCGAGGTGCAGCCCGTGGCGTTGGCAACCATCATCTTGTCGCCGAACAGCTGCGAAATGGCCTTGATATAGGGGGTCTCGCCGCAGCCTGCGCAAGCGCCCGAGAACTCGAACAACGGCTGTGCGAACTGAAGGTTCTTGACCGACTTGGTCTTGTCGACGACCTGCTTGTAACCGATATTTTTGGTGATGTAATCCCAATTCTTCTGCTGGGGCATCTGCTCCTCCAGCGGGCGCATCACGAGCGCCTTATCCTTGGCGGGGCAGACGTCGACGCAGTTCGAACAGCCCGTACAGTCCATCGGCGAAATCTGGATGCGGAACTTGTACTCCTTGGTCTCGCCGAGGCCCTGCTTCCACTCCACGCCCGAAGCGGCGGCCTCCTCCTCGGTGGCGAGGAACGGACGGATCACGGCGTGGGGGCAGACATAGGCGCACTGGTTGCACTGGATACAGTTCCCGATCTTCCACTCGGGAACGTTGACGGCGATGCCGCGCTTCTCATAAGCGGCCGTGCCGTTGTCCCACGTGCCGTCTTCGCGGCCGTTGAAGGCCGAAACGGGCAGCAGGTCGCCTTTCAGGGCGTTGATCGGGTCGACGATCTTCTTCACGAAGTCGGGACGCGCGGCATCGGCCGTGTGCTCCTCCTCCTTCACGACGATATTCGCCCACTCGGCCGGAACCTCGACCTTCACCACGGCGTTGCCGCCGGCGTCGACGGCCGCATAGTTCATGTTGACGATGTCCTCGCCCTTCTTGCCGTAGGATTTCAGAATGGCTTTCTTCATCTCCTCGACGGCCTTGTCGAACGGAATGACATTGGCGATCTTGAAGAAGGCCGACTGCATGATGGTGTTCGTACGCGAACCCAGACCCAGCTCGGCGGCGATCTTCGTGGCGTTGATGATATAGAAGTTGATCTTGTTCTTGGCCAGGTAGACCTTCATGTGGTCGGGCAGCGTCGCGCAGGTCGTCTCGGCGTCGTGCACCGAGTTCAGCAGGAACGAACCGCCGGTCTTCAGCCCCTTCAGCACGTCGTACTTGTCGACGTACGAAGGCACGTGGCAAGCCACGAAGTCGGGGGTGGTCACCAGATAGGGCGACGTGATCGGCAGGTCGCCGAAACGCAGGTGCGACGAGGTGTAGCCGCCCGATTTCTTCGAGTCATAGGAGAAATAGGCCTGGCAGTACTTGTCGGTCGTGCCGCCGATGATCTTGATCGAGTTCTTGTTGGCGCCCACCGTGCCGTCGGCGCCCAGACCGAAGAAGAGGCCCTCGAACGTGCCGGGCTTCGCGAGCGAAATCTCCTCGCCGACGGGCAGTGAACGGAACGTCACGTCGTCGACGATACCCACCGTGAACTGGTTCTTCGGCTCGTTCATCTTCAGGTTCTCGAACACGGCCAGCATCTGCGCCGGAGTGGTGTCCTTCGACGAAAGGCCGTAACGCCCGCCGATGACGAGCGGCTTGCGGTCGCACGGACAGGCGGCGAACGCCTCCACGACATCCATATACAGCGGGTCGCCGTTGGCTCCCGGCTCCTTCGTGCGGTCGAGCACGCAGACGCGCTTCACACTCTCGGGAAGCACGGCCATCAGGTATTTCACCGAGAACGGGCGGTAGAGGTGCACGGTGACGACACCAACTTTTTCGCCCTTGGCCATCAGGTAGTCGACCGTCTCCTTGATGGTCTCGGTCACCGAACCCATGGCGACGATCACGTTCTCGGCGTCCTTCGCGCCGTAGTAGACGAACGGCTTGTAGTCGCGTCCCGTGATCTTCGAAATCTCCTTCATGGTGTCGGCCACCATGTCGGGAATGGCGTCGTAGAACTTGTTCGAAGCCTCGCGCGTCTGGAAATAGATGTCGGGGTTCTGGGCCGTACCGCGCGTAACGGGATGTTCGGGGTTCAAAGCGCGGGCGCGGAACTCCTTCAGGGCGTCGCGGTCGAGCAGCGCCGTCAGCGCGGCTTCGTCGATCAGTTCGATCTTCTGGATCTCGTGCGAGGTGCGGAAACCGTCGAAGAAGTGCAGGAACGGAACGCGGGCCTTCAGCGACACGAGGTGCGCGATGCCGGCGAGGTCCATGACCTCCTGCACCGACGAGGTGGCCAGCATGGCAAAACCCGTCTGGCGGGCCGCCATCACATCCTGATGATCGCCGAAAATCGACAGCGACTGTGCGGCCAGCGCACGCGCCGAAACGTGGAACACGCCCGGAAGCAGCTCGCCGGAGATCTTGTACATGTTGGGGATCATCAGCAGCAGACCCTGCGAAGCGGTGAACGTCGAGGTCAGGGCGCCGCTCTGCAACGATCCGTGCACGGCGCCTGCGGCTCCGGCCTCGGACTGCATTTCAACGACTTTAACGGTCTCTCCGAAGATATTTTTACGGCCCTGGGCGGCCCACTCGTCCACGAGCTCGGCCATCGTCGACGACGGCGTGATGGGATAGATGGCCGCGACTTCCGAGAACATGTAAGCCACATGGGCCGCAGCGTAGTTACCATCACAAGTGATAAATTTCTTTTCTGCCATTTTAGTTGAAATTTAGATGATATTTGTGTGTTTTTCCTAACAATCCAGACACAGCCCGGAAACACGGGCGATGCAAAGATAGCAATTTCAGCCGAGAATCCGCACTTACTTTTGTTCAAAAAAGCGTTATTTTTCGACATTTCAAATGTGAATCGAATAACAGCCGGGTTGTTATTCAATTAACAACAAACTGCCGGGAAATCACCGAGTTGCAGAACTGGCTAACCAATAGTGAATTACCCGCAGGCGCACGCATCCCGAGGGCGGAAACGCCGCGTCCGGACACGGCGCGCGGCGCGCGGACCGCAGGCCGGACGGACGGAGCCGCAAAAATAAGGTTTATGAATAGGACTTTCGGACACATTGGCCGCAAACCGGGATTTTTTATTAACTTTGCCCTCGGAAACACGTTTGCATTCGTTCTTTAAATATCGTTATTGAAACGGTTATATTGGGGCTCCTGAAATCTGGTAAATTTTTTGTAAACCCACAATGGATCGTACCCGAAGGGTGCGCGCTGATGTGAGGGGTTTACAGGCTTTACCAGAGCCGCAGGAGCCAGGATCTCGGCAGCACTCTTCTCGTTTCTGCCGATGTACCGGTCATGCAGCGGCGGGAGCGATGGATTCCTATCCCAAACTTCTTCATAGTCACCGAATCCATTTTCCGAACAATGAGGCGTCACTTGTATTTCCCGCCGCTGCTTTTTTACGGTCCCCGGGGGCGCGACCGCCCTTTTATCTGCCGGAAGGTTCTACGGGACCACCCCACGCAATCCCGGTTTGCAGCCACCGGACTTTTTCGTACCTTTGCGCAACTATGATTCCATACACCAGAAAAACACTCCCCAACGGGCTGACCGTCGTGGTCAACCGCGACCGGGCGTCGAAACTCGCCGCCGTGAATATCCTCTACCGGGTCGGCGCGCGCAACGAAAACCCCGCACGCACGGGATTCGCCCACCTGTTCGAACACCTGATGTTCCGCGGAACGCGCACCGTGGAGAATTTCGACCTTCCGGTGCAGATGGCTTCGGGCGACAACAACGCCTTCACCAACAACGACTACACGGATTTCTACATCACGCTCCCGAAGGACAACCTCGAAACGGCCCTCTGGCTCGAAAGCGACCGCATGGAGGGACTCGACATCACCCCCGCCAAGCTCGAAGCCGAGAAGAAGGTGGTGATCGAGGAGTTCCGCCAGCGATACCTCAACCAGCCCTACGGCGACCAGACGATGCTGCTGCGGGCGCTCGCCTACAAGGTCCACCCCTACCGCTGGGCGGCCATCGGCCTGGCGACCGACCATATCGCCGGAGCCACGCTCGCGGACGTCGAGTCCTTCTACCGCACCCACTACCGCCCGTCGAACGCCATTCTGTCGATCTCGGCCGACATGGAGGAGGAGCGGATGCTGGAGCTGGCCGAAAAGTGGTTCGCGCCGCTCGCCGACCACCCGTCCGCGACGGCCGCCATCCCGCAGGAACCCATGCAGACACAGGCCCGCCGCCAGGAGGTCGAACGCGACGTGCCGGCCTCGACCGTCACCGTAGCCTATCACATGTGCGCACGCACCAAGCCCGATTTCTACACCGCCGACTTGGTTTCGGACCTGCTCTCGGGCGGCGACTCGGGACGCCTCTACACGCACCTCGTCAAAGAACGCAACCTGCTGTCGAGCGTCAACGCCTACATCACGGGCGACGTCGATCCGGGACTGTTCGTCTTCACGGGCCAGCTGCTCCCGGGCGTGACGCCCGAAGCGGCCGAAGCGGCTTTCCGCGAAGAGATCGAAGCCCTGCAAACGACCGCCGCGACCGCATACGAAATCGAAAAGGTCAAGAACAAATTCGAAGCCAACACGCTCTTCGGCGAACTGAACGTGATGAACAAGGCGATGAACCTCGGGTTCTACGAGATGCTGGGCGACCTCTCCCTGATCAACCGCGAGGTGGACCGCTACCGCGCCGTCACCGACGAGGACATCCGCTCGTTCAGCCGCCGCACGCTGCGGCCCGAAAACAGTTCTACACTCATTTACAACGCCAGGAAATGACACAACCCCGCATAACTCCCTCGCAGGTCGAGGTCGCCGAAGCCCGCCGCACGACGCTGCCCAACGGCATCGGACTCTACACGCTCGCCTCCGACGATTTCGAGGTGCTGCGCATCTCGTTCGTTTTCCGCGCCGGATCGGCCCTCCAGCAGGCGCCCTTCTCGGCGTCGGCCGCCGCCAACCTCCTCTCCGAAGGCTCGCGCGACATGACGGCGCACCAGATCGCCGAACAACTCGACTACTACGGCTCGTGGTACGACGTGAACGTCGACCGCGACTACGCCTACATCAATTTCGCCACCCTCTCGAAATTCTTCGACCCGACGCTCGCCGTAGCGGAGCAGATCCTGCTCTGCCCCGCATTCCCCGAGGAGGAGCTGCGCACCTACGCCGCCAAACGCAGACAGCGGCTGGCGGTCGAGCGGGCGAAGATCGACGTGAAGGCCCGCGAGGCCTTCGCACGGGCGCTGTTCGGGGAGCGGCATCCTTACGGCGTCTCGTCGCACGAGGAGGCCTACGACAGCCTCACGCGCGACGACGTGGCGGGATTCTACCGCCGGTTCTACACCGCCGAAAACTGCTTCGTCGTGTGCAGCGGGCGCATCGGCGACCACGAGCTGAAGGCCGTGGCGGAGCTTGCCGGACGGATTCCCCGCGGCGCGGCCGAAGCGCCGCCCGCCTTCCCCGCGCCCGAGACCACGCATACGGCGTTCGTCGAGTACCCGGGGGCCGTGCAGTCGTCGCTGCGCATCGGCCGCCTGCTGTTCCCGCGCACGCATCCCGATTTTTTGGGCATGCAGGTCGTGGCGACGGCCCTGGGCGGCTATTTCGGCTCGCGCCTGATGCAGAACCTCCGCGAAGAGCACGGCTACACCTACGGCGTGGTCTCGGCGATGGTCAACTTCGAACGCGAAGGCTATTTCGCCATAGCGGCCCAGGTCGGCGCGGACGTGACGCAGGAGGCTCTGCGGGAGATTTACGCCGAGATCGAACGCCTCGGCGCGGAGCCGATGCCGGAAGCGGAACTGGAGCTGGTGAAAAACATGATGACGGGCGAGATGATGCGCATTCTCGACGGGCCGTTCGGCATCGCCGACGTGACGATCGAAAACATCCTCTGCGGCTGCGACAACACGGTGATCGGCAGCAACATACGCCGTATCCGGGAGATGACGCCCGCCGGGGTGCAGCAGCTGGCCCGGAAATACCTCCGCCGCGAAGACCTGGTGACGGTGGTCGCCGGGGCGGAAAAACCGGCCGGCATGTAACGGCAGGCCGGAGCAAAATGCGTTTTCGATTTTAGAGGAACAGATTTGTGCTTAAACGAAGAGCGGCACGGATGGGTAGTATCGAAATACGTCCCATTCGTGCCGCACGAATGCAAGTGCAAAGATGCCCTATAAAATCGAAAATCGCGAAACCCAATTCGTTAGCTCCACGAACTCGGCGACGCCCAGCTGCTCGGCGCGCCGGGTGAAGAAGGGGTGCTCGGCCCCGCCGAAATCGCCGAACACGGACTTCAGCGAGTTGCGGATCATCTTGCGCCGCTGGCCGAAGGAGGCTTTCACCACCTTCACGAACAGGGTTTCGTCGCAGCCGAGACGCTCCGTGGCATTGCGGCGCAGGCGGATCACGGCGCTCTTGACCTTCGGAGGCGGATTGAACACCGTCTCGTTCACGGTAAACAGATATTCGATGTCATACCACGCCTGCAGGAGCACCGACAGGATGCCGTACTCCTTCGAGCCGGGAGGTTCGGCCAGCCGCACGGCGACCTCCTTCTGGATCATGCCCACGCACTCGGGAACGAGATCGCGGTTTTCCAGCACCTTGAAAAAAATCTGGGACGAGATGTTATAGGGGAAGTTGCCGATGATTTTCAGTCCTTCGGGAAAGCGTTCGCGCAGGTTCATCCCGAGGAAGTCGCCCGCGACGAGCCGCGGCGCGAACTCCGGGTAGTGCGCGTGAAGGTATGCGACGCTCTCCGGGTCGATCTCGGCGCCCCAGATCACGATGTCGCTGCGCCGCAGCAGGAACTGCGTCAGCACGCCCATGCCGCACCCCACTTCGAGCACCGTACACGGTCCGCCGACCGCACTGCCGCCCGAAAGCGAATCGCAGATTTTGCGCGCGATATTCAGGTCGACCAGAAAATGCTGTCCCAGCGCCTTTTTTGCCCTTACTTCTCCCATAAACTTTACATTGTAGGCAGCAAAGATAAGAAAAAGCCGGCTCAAAACCGAATCGCCGGCGAATTGCAAAGCACTCCGGCAAATAAAAGCGCCGCTGCGGCGCCAAAGACAGGAATTATCGCTACCTTTGGGTCCATACGACAAAAAGATGAAACGCCTCCTCCCCACCCTGCTCGGTCTCTGCTGCATCGCAGACGCTTCGGCACAACTCAAAGTCCAATCCGTCCTGCCGCACGGCGCCGCGCCGGAGAAAACCGCGCCGGCGGTATACGATTCGACGGCAAACATCCGCACGGGCGGCGACGCCGCCTATTACGAAAGCCTCGTCGGGCAACGCATCCTGTTCTATCCCCGGGACATTCACGCCGATCTCCGCCCGGCCGCCTACTTCAACTTCCTCGCGGAAACGCCCGCCGTCGTGCGCATCGACACGGTGTGGCTGCGCAAACCCCGCAGAAAGGTCCGCCCCGAGGATTTCCGGATCGACACCCTTTACAGCGATACCTACCGTCCCCGGTTCTACAAAGACGAAACGACAGCCGCCTGCGGATGCACGACAATGGAGTCGCACGTTCTCGGACGGGACCTCTTTCCGACGGCTCCCGAAACGGGCTGGTTCACCCCGGCGGAAGCCATCGAAGGAAAAACCTTCGAAATAACAGGTCTCAAGACACACAGAATCCAGGGAGAGGCGTTCCGGGTTTTCCGGCTCCGATCCAAAGAGGGAGAAACACTCTATTGGTATGCACATGCGGGAAAAGACAAAACGAACCTGCGGGACGAATATTACCCGGTCGTCGTCGAAGGGCTGATCGAGAAGTACCGTGCGGCATACGTCGGCAGGGAGTTCTTCCTCACGAAGCGCAAACCCGAAGCTCCGGGATATGTTTCCGGATACTTCGGATTGCAGGCCAAGACCATGCAGGGCGAAGAGAACCGGCTGAATTTCGGCACGGAACTGAAGTGCCTCGACCTCCGGCTGATCGGCGACGGAACGGGTTACGCCGTGCCCGCGTTCGTATTCGAACGGAAAGAGGACAGCGTGCGGATTTACATCCCGCTTTGCCGCTACCCGACACCTTTCGGCGTCGAAGGATACACCCTCGGCAGCGACCGCGCCTTCATGGAGGAGCTGATCTTCACCCCGTCCGAAGAGGTATACGCCCAGCGCGCCGAAGAGGCCCGGAAGCGCGAAGAGGCCCGCCTGCAACAGAAAAAAGAGCAGAAGGAGCGTAAGGCTGCGCTCTACCGGAAATACGGCAAGGCTACTGCCGAGCTGATCCTGGAGGGCAAAGTCCGGATCGGTATGACCCGGGAAATGTGCCGCGAGGCATGGGGGTCGCCCGAAGACATCAACACCATGTCGGGCAGTTGGGGCGTACACGAACAATGGGTCTACGGAACAAACAGCTACCTTTATTTCGAAAACGGAACGCTCGCCTCGATTCAGAACTGAACATGCGCCGGCCGCCGGACAATCTTGTCCGGCGGCCGGCGCATGCAGGGGGAGGCTGATCGGACAGAACCGATGATCCGGAGCAACGCTCCGAGCCGGGATCAACGTCCAAACGACCGGACAAGCGGTCCCGGACGAAAGAGCCGCACGGGACCTGCGGACCCCGGAAAACGATTCCGGCCGGGTCACGAACCCGGAACCGGCAAAACGACCGACATCCTCCGGTTACAGCCCCGGTCAGCGTTTCGAACGGCGGCTGCGCTTCTTTTCGAGCCGCTGCCGCTCGCGATTTTCCCGGGCCACGCGGCGCTGCGTCAGGCGGAACGTATAGAGCAGGACCACGAACCCGATACCGAGCAGCGCAACCCAGAACCACACGGCGATGCCGCGCTCCATGAATTCGATGGCATAGATGACGCCCGCGACAGCCAGCACCATCAGTACGAGGCGCAGGAGCTGCATAAGATTGGTTTTCATGTCAATCCTTATTTTGGGTAACTTTCCTTTTCCGGTGCTGCAACGCGCCGACGGTCATCGCGGCGGATGCCAGGGCCATGATCACGGGAACGTACCAGATGTCCCCTCCGTCGGCGACGGCGACCCGCCAGGCCGAAACCAGGGTCCCTATGAAAAATACGACGGCCATGACGGCCTGAAAACGGTCTATCGCACGCATCGGTCAAGGAATTTTGTGCTTGTTCACCTCATCGAGGTGTCTGCATTTCTTTTTGTTGAACTCGTTATACACCATTCCGACTCCGGCCGCGACGAACAGCACGCCCACGACCAGATCGAACACATTCACGCAGTTGGAGCGCGTCACCCGCCAATAGACATTGGCCCCGAGCCACCCCAGCGCGCAGATCAGAAAAATCACGGCTAAAGTAAAAGTCTTCTTGTTCATAGGCGTCAAAATTAGGTTATATCGGTTAGTTACGTCCTTGCCAGCGGCACCCGAAGGCCAACCCCGTTTCATCTGCTTTTTGATTCCGGAGGAACGGTTTCCGGGCTTCGGACCCGAGCAGAAGCTGCAAAAGCAGGACGGTCCCGGGCCGCAGACGAAGAGCGGAAAACACCCTGTAAAACCGAAAATCAGTTGCCCTGCTCGCACATAAACTTAATGCGCACCAGGCGTATCTCCTCCTCGGTATAATCGGCCCCCAGCTCCTCGATGGCCGCGTCGAGCGAGTCGCTCTCGGCGTCCTCCTTGAAGTAGAGGTAAATGTCCTCGATCTTGTCCTCGTCCATGAACTCCTTCAGATAGTAGGAAATATCGAGTTTCGTTCCGGCGTTGACGATGCCTTCGATCTCGGTCAGCAGTTCGTCGAAGTCGAGGTCCTTGGCGCGGGCGATGTCCTCGAAATCCATCTTGCGGTCGATCGACTGGATGATGAAGATCTTGTTGCCCGACTTGCTGGCCACGCCCTTGACGATCATGTCCTGCGGACGGATGATCTCCTTCTCCTCGACATAGGCCTTGATCAGGCGGATGAACTCCTCGCCGAACTTGCGCGCCTTGCCCACGCCGACGCCCGTGATGTTCTGCATCTCTTCGAACGTGATCGGATACTGCACGGCCATGTCCTCCAGCGACGGGTCCTGGAAAATGACGAACGGCGGCAGCCCGTGCTGCTTGGCGACCTTCTTGCGCAGGTCCTTCAGCATCGAGAACAGCTCCTCGTCGGCCGCGCCGCCCTTGCCCATCGGAGCCACGGACTCGGACTCCTTCTCCTCCTCGTCGTAGTCGTGGTCGAGGGTCACGGTCACCGGGAACGGCAGGGCGATATAGCCCTCGCCCTTCTTGTTGACCGAAATCAGCCCGTAGTTTTCGATATTCTTGTCGATGAGGCCCAGTATCAAAGCCTGACGCAGCACCGCGCCCCAGAAACGGGCGTCGTGCTCGGCGCCCGCACCGAACCATTTCGACTTGTTGTGCCCGTAGCTCTTGATCAGGGCCGTGGTCTTGCCCACCAGAACGTTGACCAGATAGTCGGCCTTGAACTTGTCTCCGATGTCGCGCAGGGCTTCGAGCGCCATCTTGAGCGCAGCCCGGGCATCGACCTTCGGTTTGGGATTGCGGCAGTTGTCGCAGTTGCCGCAGTTGTCCTCGGTATAGTCCTCGCCGAAATAGTGCAGCAGCGTCTTGCGGCGGCACATCGAACTCTCGGCGTAGGAAACCGTCTCCAGCAGCAGCAGCTTGCCGATCTCCTGTTCGGCGATGGGCTTGCCCTGCATGAACTTCTCGAGTTTCTGGATGTCCTTGTAACTGTAAAAGGTCAGGCAGTAGCCCTCGCCGCCGTCGCGGCCGGCACGGCCCGTCTCCTGATAATAACCTTCGAGCGACTTGGGAATGTCGTAGTGGATGACATAGCGCACGTCGGGTTTGTCGATGCCCATGCCGAAGGCGATCGTGGCGACGATGACCTCCACGCGCTCCATCAGGAAGTCGTCCTGATTGGCGGCGCGCGTCGACGCATCCATCCCGGCGTGGTAGGCCAGCGCCCGGATGCCGTTGGCCACGAGCAACTCGGTCAGCTCCTCGACCTTCTTGCGGCTCAGGCAGTAGATGATGCCGCTCTTGCCCTCGTTCTGCTTGATGAAACGGATGATGTCGTGGTCGACGTTGTGCTTGGGCCGGATTTCGTAGTAGAGGTTCGGGCGGTTGAACGACGATTTGAAGACCGAGGCGTCGGACATGCCCAGATTCTTCTGGATGTCGAGCTGCACCTTGGGCGTGGCCGTAGCCGTCAGGGCGATCAGCGGCGCCGAGCCGATCTCGTTGATGATCGGCCGGATGCGGCGGTACTCCGGGCGGAAGTCGTGTCCCCACTCCGAAATGCAGTGCGCCTCGTCGATGGCGTAGAACGAAACCTTTATCTTGCGCAGGAACGCCACGTTGTCCTCCTTGGTGAGCGACTCGGGTGCGAAATAGAGCAATTTGGTCTTGCCGTCGAGCACGTCCTGCCGAACCTGCGCCACGGCGGTCTTGTTGAGCGACGAATTCAGGAAATGCGCGATCCCCGACTCGGCCGAAAAGGTGCGCATGGCGTCGACCTGATTCTTCATCAAGGCGATCAGCGGCGATATGACGATCGCAACGCCGTCCATCAGCATGGCCGGCAACTGGTAGCACAAAGACTTGCCGCCGCCCGTGGGCATCAGCACGAAAGTATCCTTGCCTTCCAGCACATTGCGGATCACCGCTTCCTGGTTTCCCTTGAACGACGAAAAGCCGAAGTACTCCTTCAGCTTGTCATGCAGCAGGGAAGAATCAAATTGTTTCATTTCGCCGATAGTATGCTTTAAAAATCATAAAATTCAATGTAAAGATAAAAAACTTTTCGGAAAAAAGCATAACTTTGTAAAAAAATTATCGAAACGCAATGCGTCTTTACACCAGCGAGCTCGTCAAGAAATACAAAGCCCGGACCGTCGTCGACCACGTGTCGATCGACGTCAACCAGGGAGAGATCGTAGGCCTTCTGGGTCCCAACGGAGCCGGCAAGACCACGACCTTCTACATGATCGTGGGACTGATCAAGCCCAACGAAGGGCGCATTTTCCTCGAAAGCGACGAAGGCCAGGCCTCCGAACTGACGGACCTGCCCGTATACCGCCGCGCCCAGCTCGGCGTAGGCTATCTGGCGCAGGAGGCGTCGGTATTCCGCCGCCTGTCGGTGGAGGACAACATACGGGCCGTGCTGGAGATGACCTCCTTCTCGAAGGAGTACCAGAACGAACGCGTCGAGGCGCTGATCGAGGAGTTCCGACTGCAAAAGGTGCGCAAAAGCCTCGGCATACAGCTCTCGGGCGGCGAACGCCGCCGTACGGAGATCGCGCGCGCCGTGGCCATCAATCCGGCGTTCATCCTGCTGGATGAACCGTTCGCCGGCGTGGACCCGATCGCCGTGGAGGACATCCAGTCGATCGTGGCGACGCTCAAGCACAAGAACATCGGCGTGATCATCACCGACCACAACGTCGACGAAACGCTGGCCATCACCGACCGCACCTACCTGCTCTACGAGGGCAAGATCCTGAAAACGGGTACGGCCGAAGAGCTGGCCGCCGACCCGATGGTCCGCAAGGTCTACCTCGGGCAGCATTTCGAGCTGAAGAAGAGCCATCAGCTGACGCAGGAGATGAAAAACCGCAAGGGACAGGAGGTTAATGAGTAAATATGGATAAAACGGTTCCGCCGGGCCGCGTCAAAGGCACGCTGACGCCGCCCTGTTCGAAAAGCTATGCACAGCGTGCCCTCGCAGCGGCACTGCTCTCGGAGGAGGTTTCGGTGCTGCGCAACATCGAATTCTGCGACGACACGCGTTCCGCCCTGCAATGTATCGAGACGCTCGGCGCGCGGGTGCGCCGGGTCGACCCCACATCGCTCTCGATCGAAGGCGGACTGTCCCCGAAGGGCTGCGTGCTCAACGTCGGCGAATCGGGCCTCTCGACACGTCTTTTCACGCCCGTGGCATCGCTCTGCCCCACACCCGTCACCATCGAGGGGCGCGGCTCGCTGCTGCGCCGCCCGATGCAGATGATGTTCGAACCGCTCCGCCGGCTGGGCGTGCGGGTCCGCGACAACGGGGGATTCCTCCCCATCGAGGTCTGCGGCCCGATCCAGGGCGGAGAGGCCGAAGTCGACGGGTCGGTCTCGTCGCAGTTCATCACGGGGCTGCTGCTCGCGCTGCCGCTGGCCAGGCGCGACACCTCGCTGCACGTACGCGGAGCGGTCTCGACACCTTATTTAGATATGACTCTCGACACGGCCGCGCGCTTCGGCATCGAAATCAGCCAGCGCGACTACGAGGAGTTCTACATCCCCGGACGGCAGCGCTACCGTTCGACCTATTTCAGCATCGAGGGCGACTGGAGCGCCGCGGCGATGCTGCTGGTGGCGGGCGCCACGGCCGGAGAGGTCACCGTGCGCAACGTCTCGATGCTCTCGAAGCAGGCCGACACGGCCATCTGCACCGCGCTGGTGCGCGCAGGAGCCGCCGTGATCAACGAGGAGGACTCGGTGACGGCCCTGCACAGGCCGCTCCGGGCCTTCGAATTCGACGCCACGAACTGTCCCGACCTGTTCCCGGCGCTGGCCGCGCTGGCCGCCGCAGCCGACGGAGTGAGCGTCATCCGGGGAACCTCGCGCCTCGAATACAAGGAATGCAACCGCTCGGAGGCCATCCGCGAGGAGTATGCCAAACTGGGCATCGAGGTCGACACCTCGGAGGAGGATCTGATGAAAATACGCGGCGGAAAGGTCCGCGCGGCACGCACGCAGAGCCACGGCGACCACCGCATGGCCATGTCGCTGGCCGTCGCCGCCCTGCGCTCGGACGAAGCCGTGGAGATCGAGGGGGCCGAGAGCGTCGCCAAAAGCTATCCCGGGTTCTTCGAGGACCTGGAACATATTCGGGTCTAAAACACCAAACCGCCCATGAACCAATTCGGACACAATTTCCGGCTCGCCATCTGGGGCGAGTCGCACGGACACCAGATAGGCATTTCGCTGGACGGCGTCCCGGCGGGCATCCCGCTCTCGGAGGAGGACTTCGCCGAAGACCTCGCGCGACGCCGCAGCGGAGCGCCCGGCACGACGCCGAGGCGCGAACCCGACGTACCGCAGATCGTGTCGGGAGTCTACGACGGCTACACGACGGGCGCGCCGCTGACCATCGAATTCGCCAACACCAACACCCACTCGCAGGACTACTCGACCGTCATGCGCCACTACCGCCCCTCGCACGCCGACCTGGTGGCCTACCACAAATTCGCCGGATTCAACGATCCGCGCGGCGGCGGACACTTCTCGGCGCGCCTCACGGTGGCGCTGGTGGCCGCGGGCGTCGTGGCCAAAAAGATGCTGCCCGCAAGCATCCGCTTCGCGACCCGGCTGACCGAGATCGGCGGCTGCACCGACCCCGAACGTTTCAACGAGGTGCTGCATGCCGCGGCGGCCGACCGCGACTCGGTGGGCGGCATCGTCGAATGCCGCGTGCAGGGCGTGCCCCTCGGCCTGGGACAGCCCTTCTTCGACTCGGCCGAAAGCATGATCGCCCACCTGCTGTTCGCCGTCCCGGCGGTCAAGGGGGTCGAATTCGGCAGCGGATTCGCCGGAGCGCGTCTGCGCGGCTCGGAGAACAACGACTGCTTCACCGACTGCGACGGCACGACGGCGACCAACAACGCCGGGGGCATCAACGGAGGCATCACCAACGGCAACGAGATCGTGGTGCGCGCGGCGCTGAAACCCACGCCGAGCATCGGCCGCGAACAGATCACCTACAACCTGGCGACCAACAGGGTCGAACCGCTGGAAATCCACGGCCGCCACGACGTCTGCGTCGCCCTGCGCGGCGCGGTGGTCATCGAAGCCGCCGTGGCCATCGCCCTGGCCAACTTCATCCGCCAATGACGCGCCGCGGGAGCATCGACGCGCTGGCCGCACGGCTCACGGGACTTTACGACGCACGCGAAGCCCGCAGCATCGCGCTGGCCGCCGTGGCGGAGCTTTCGGGGCTTTCGCCGTCGGCCCTGCTGACCGACCCGGAAGCGGAACTCGCCGTCGAAGGGCTGGAAGAGGCCGCAGCCCGTCTGGCTGCGGGCGAGCCGTTGCAATACGTCGTCGGACACACGGAATTTTACGGCCGCCGCTTCGCCGTACGCGAAGGGGTTCTGATCCCGCGGCCCGAAACCGAAGAGCTGGTCGACGCGATCCTGCACGGGGAGCGCGAAGCCCGGAGGCTGCTGGACGTAGGGACGGGCAGCGGCTGCATCGCGGCTTCGCTGGCTCTGGGGATGCCCGGGACGGAGGTCTTCGCCGCCGACATCTCGGACGACGCGCTGACCGTGGCGGCGGAGAATTTCCAACAACTCGGCGCAGCGGTCACGCTCCGCAAAGCCGATGCCCTGAACGGGCTGGAGGAGGCTTTTCCGGAGCGGTTCGACGCGATCGTATCGAATCCGCCCTACGTCCCCGAGAGCGACCGCGCGGCGATGCACCCCAACGTCCGCGACCACGAACCCGGCCTGGCGCTGTTCGTCCCCGACGACGACGCCATCCGTTTCTACCGCGCCATCGCCCGGGCGGGACGGCAGATGCTGACGCCCGGCGGACGTCTTTGGTTCGAGATTTACGAACGCGCCGCGGCGGAGATCGTCCGCATGCTCGGCGCCGAAGGATACACCGACACCGAGGTCCGCGAGGACCTCTTCGGAAAACCGCGCATGGTATGCACCCGGCTGAAATAAGGAAAAAACGCGACAAAACGCCCGACGAGGCGCTCGCGGCGCTGATGCGCCTCTGCGCCCGCGCCGAAAAGTCGGAGGGCGACGCCCGGCGGCTGATGCGCGGCTGGGGAGTGGCGGAAAAGGATGCCGAGCAGGTGCTCGGCCGGCTGGTGCGCGACCGCTTTATCGACGACAGCCGCTACGCCGAGGCCTTCGTGCGCGAAAAACTGCGGCTCAGCGGCTGGGGCGAGTACAAAATCCGCACGGCGCTCCAACGCAAGGGGGTTTCGAAGGAACGGATCGACGCGGCGTTGTCGCAGGCCGACCGTCCGGCAATGGGCGAGCGGCTCGCGCAGCAGCTCGAACGCAAGGCCCGGACGGTGAAATACGCCTCGCAATACGAACTGAAAACCAAACTGATACGCTACGGGCTTTCGCTCGGATACGACTACGAGGCCGTCATGGACGCAGCCTCGGCAATGGTCAGGGAGACGGACACATGCAACGATTTCTAATACTTTTTCTGCTTACGACGGCCTGCCTCGGGGCACAAGGCCAGCAACTCGACCCCAACGACTACATCTACCCCCTGCGGGAGCTCAAACAACGGCTCTACTCGGCCAATTTCGGTGAAATCCGTCCCGGGCATTTCCATGCGGGCGTGGACATCAAGACCGACGCCGAGGAGGGCAAACCGGTCGTGGCCGCGGCCGACGGCTACGTTTCGCGCGTGGTATTGCAGGCGGGCGGCTACGGGCGCGCCGTCTACCTCACGCTCCGCAACGGCACGACGGTCGTCTACGGCCACCTCCGGCGTTTCCGCGACGACATCGAGCGGCACGTGCGCAGGGAGCGTTACGAACGCCGTTCGAACGGCGTGAACCTCTGGTTCGGTCCCGGAACCTGGCCCGTGAAGCAGGGCGACGTGGTGGCTTACTCGGGCGACAGCGGTTCGTCGGGCGGCCCGCACCTCCATTACGAAATCCGCGACACGGAGACCCAGCGGCTCTACAACCCCGTCCGCGAAGGAATCATCCGCCCCAGGGACGAATATCCGCCGCGCATCGTGCGCCTGCACTACGTCGAGGTCGACACCGTGCAGGGCGTGCCCGTGCGCAGCGTCCCGGAGAGCTACGCCGTGGTCCGCACGGCCGCAGGCCGTTACGCCCTGACGCACGACGGACCCGTCGGCGTGGGCCGCAGGGGCTATTTCGTGGCCGAAGTCACCGACCGCCGCAACGATGTCTGGAACACCTTCGGGGTATGGCGCGTCACGGCCTTCGCGGACGGCATCCCCTGCTTCGAATTCCGCATGGACAGCTTCACCTACGACATATCGCGTTGCAGCGATGCCGTGAGCTGTTACCCGATACAAATCAATTCGCGCAACGAGGCGATCCGCCTGGCCCAGCTGGAGGGCGCGCCCGACAGTTTCTACCCGACGATGGCGGAACGCGGGCTGATACGCACGGCGGAAGGGCAGGTGCGCCGCATCCGCATCGAGGCCGAGGACGACTGCGGCAATGTCTCGACGCTGGAATTCGCCGTCCGCGGACGCGCCGGGGAGTTCCGCGCCGAGGCCGACACCACGGCCGTGACGCTGCGGCCCGACCGGGCTTCGGTCCTGCGCGTCGGACGCGAGGCAGAGGTCCGCATTCCCGAAGGGACGATTTACGAGCCGATCTTCGTCCGTCCCGGACTCGGAGAGGCCCCGCAGGCGGATTCGGGCGTCGTCGTGCTCTCGCCCGCCTACCGTTTCTTCGACCCCGCGACGCCCCTTTTCCGCGCCGTGGAGGTCACGCTCCGCGCCCGCGTGCCGCGCCCGCTGCAACTGCACGCCCAGCTGGCCGTACGCACGCACAGAGGCTCGCTGGCCTGCGTCGGAGGCGCATATGCCGACGGCGCGGTGACGGCTTCGGTGCGGACGGCCGGAGACCTGGCGATCGTAGCCGACACGCTGCCGCCCGCGATCCGTCCGCTCTTCGCCGAAGGCGCCGACCTCACCCGGGCCGAAGGGGTGCGGTTCCGCGCAGCGGACAACTTCTCGGGCATCGCCTCGTGGAGGCTGCACATCGACGGCGAATGGGTTCCCTGCGACCGTTTTCCGATGAAAGGGACGCTGGTTCACTTCTTCGACGCGCCGGCGCAGCGGCGCACCCACGCCGTGCATCTTTCGGTCACCGACGGATGCGGAAACACAACGCATTTCGAAGGAACATTTTACCGTTGACGAACGACGGTTTTGGAAAAAATTTCCTATATTTGCGGGAACTGCAACGTAATACACAATGACAGACAACAATACATCCAAACGTAAGCCGTTGATCCTGATTGCAGAAGACGTGGAAAGCAATTACAAGCTGCTGGAAATAATCCTCAAGAAAGAGTATGACCTGCTCTGGGCGAAGAACGGCAAGGAGGCAGTGGCGTATGCGCTATCGCACAATCCCGACGCCGTATTGATGGATATTAAAATGCCTGTGATGGACGGTATCGAGGCGCTGAAGGAGATTCGGCTCCATACGGACAGTCTGCCCGTCATCATGCAGACGGCCTATGCTTTCGACACCGACCGGCGCGTCGCCGAGGAGGCGGGATGCAACGGATTCATCACCAAGCCCGTCATGCCGCGCGAACTGAAAATGTATCTCGACAAATACCTCACGAAATAGAGCCGGGACCGTTTTTCCGGAGTATGGCGGACCGTCCGGGTCCGGAGCAAGAAATCGGACGATAAGTTTGCAGTTGGCCCGAAATTTCTTACTTTTGCAGCGTTGTTTCAACGATGGTCTCGTAGCTCAGTTGGATAGAGCAACAGCCTTCTAAGCTGTCGGTCGTGGGTTCGAATCCCGCCGGGATCACAACGGACGGATTGGTTTTCAGGCAATTGAATTCAATCCGTCTTTCATTTCCGACCCGCCCCGCAACAACCCGAAGCGGCCCGTCCCATTCTTCCGGACAACCCCGTCACAGCCGTGAAATGCAGTTTTTTAGGGCATTTATTTTGCCGGGCGGAATATTTTCCCTACATTTGCAGGCTTAAAAGCCCGAAGGGGTGAGCGTTTTTTATTAATTACAACAAAATTTTATAGCAAATGGCTGTTAAAATTCGTCTGGCACGTCACGGTAAGAAGGGTTATGCCTTCTATCACATCGTTGCCGCAGATAGCAGAGCGCCACGTGATGGTAAATTCATCGAGAAGCTGGGAACCTACAACCCCAACACGAATCCTGCTACGATCGACCTGGACTTCGGGAAAGCCCTGGATTGGTTACAGAAAGGCGCACAACCTACGGACACCTGTCGGGCTATCCTCTCGTACAAGGGCGTAATGTACAAGAAACACCTGCTGGGCGGCGTCGCCAAGGGTGCGTTCACCGAAACCGAGGCAGAAGCCCGCTTCAACAAGTGGATGGAAGCCAAAGCCGGCAAGATCGAAGCCAAGGCCAACAAGCTGGCCACCGACGCCAAGTCGGCCGAGAAGGCCCGTCTGGCTGCCGAGGCCAAGATCAAGGAGGAGCGCGCTGCCGCAATCGCCGAGAAGAAGGCCGCTGCCGAGGCTGCCGCCCGTGAGGCCGCCGAGGCTGCCGCTGCGGAGACTGCTGCCGAAGAGGCCGCTCCGGAAGCTCCCGCCGCCGAATAATAAGGCGACACAGGGAAGGGACGCGGCAAGACGTTTCCCGATCCGAATAAAAACGGTAAACTTCCCACGGGAAGATTACCGTTTTTTTTGTATTTTTACGCCATAATTCAACCGACATGATCATTCCCGCAGGCAGAATCAACAAACTTTTCGGCACGGAGGGCGGAGTGATGCTCTCGCTCTACCCCGCTTTCCCCGAGGATTTCACGACCGACACCCCGCTGCGCGTCACCATCGACGCGCTGGAGGTTCCGCTCTGGTGCGAGCGTTTCGAACGCCGCGGCCAGTCGGGAGCCACGGCGACATTCGCCGATTTCGACACCGAGCGCAGGGCGCAGGAGCTTGTCGGGCTGGAATTCCGGATCGAGATGAACGGCGAAGAGGACGACGACGAATTTTACCTCGAAGACCTGATCGGCTTCGCGGTCGTGGCCGAAGAGGCCGGAGCCTCGTCCGGAAGGGCGGCGACCGCCGCCGGCGAAACCGGGTCATGCGCCTCCGGGAAACTCTGCGGGACGGTCACCGACTACTACGACAGCGACGCCAATCCGCTGTTCGAACTGGAGATCGGCGGACGGCAGGTGCTGGTCCCCGCCGTCGAGGAGTTCATCGCCCGCATCGACTTCGAGGGGCGCACGATGCACCTGGTGCTGCCCGAAGGACTCTTGACATTGGAATAAGGATGGCACGGGTGGTAATCGGACTTTCGGGCGGCGTCGATTCGTCGGTGGCGGCCTGGCTCCTCAAGGAGCAGGGGCATGAGGTCGTAGGGCTTTTTATGATCAACTGGCACGACACGACGGGAACGCTTGAAGGCGACTGTCCGTGGCACGACGACCGGGTTTTCGCCGAACTCGTGGCCAGGAAACTCGACATCGAGCTGCACGTGGTCGACCTCTCGGCAGACTACCGCACGCGTGTCGTGGATTACATGTTCGCCGAATACGAACGGGGCCGCACGCCCAATCCCGACGTGCTGTGCAACCGCGAAATCAAATTCGACGTATTCCTGCGCGAGGCGCTGAAGCTGGGCGCCGACTACGTGGCCACGGGCCACTACTGCCGTAAGGCGGAAGAGACGCTGCCCGACGGGAGGACGATCCATAAGCTGCTCGCAGGCAGCGATCCCAATAAGGATCAGAGCTATTTCCTCTGCCAGCTCTCGCAGGAGCAGCTCAGCCGGGCGTTGTTTCCCGTCGGCGGGCTGCTCAAACCCGAGGTGCGGCGCATCGCCGAGGAGCAGGGTCTCGCCACGGCCAAACGCAAGGATTCGCAGGGCATCTGCTTCGTGGGCAAGGTCGACCTGCCGACCTTCCTCCAGCAAAAGCTCGCCCCGAAAAAGGGCAACATCCACGAAATACTCCCCGCATGGCCGAAATACGTGCGCGAGGAGGTCCCGGCGGAGGGAGAGCCGACGACCGGACAACTCGCGGCGCTGGCCGAACCGTGGCATTACACCGTGCGCGACGGCAAGAAGATCGGCGAGCACAACGGCGCCCATTACTACACCATCGGACAGCGCAAGGGACTCGGCATCGGAGGCCGCAGGGAGTCGCTGTTCATCCTCGCCACGGACACGGTGCAGAACGTGATCTGGGTCGGCGAGGGCGACGCCCACCCCGGGCTGTGGCGCCCCGCGCTGCACATCGCGCCCGGCGAAATCCACTGGGTGAACCCCGCCCGGGAGCTGACCGCCGGGCAGAGCGCCCGGTTCTCCGTCCGCATCCGCTACCGCCAGCCCTTGCAGGGCGCGCGGCTGTTCGTCCGCGACGAAGGGGCTTACCTCGTTTTCGACCGGCCCCAGCGGGGCATCACCCCCGGACAGTTCGCGGCGTGGTACGACGGCGACCAGCTGGTCGGATCGGGCGTGATCGAAGGCTGACCAACTCAAACCAACCATGATAAAACACCTATTATTCATTGCAGCCGGGCTGTCGATGTTTCACGCCGCATCGGCGCAAAAGTATGTCGACGCCTCGACGCTGACCATCATCGGCCGCACCTGCCCGATGGAGGGGCATCCCTATTACCGGGTCGACACGACGCGCTACCGTTTCGACAACGCCACCATCCGCCACTACTGCGGCTACCCGGCCGGCGTGGCCGTGCTTTTCACCACCGACAGCCGCCGGATCGAGGCCCGCTGGACCACCGCACCGCGCAACTACGGCTGGAACATGACCCCGGTCCTGCAACGCGGCATGGATCTCTACGTCCGCGAAAACGGCGTATGGACGATGGCCGGTGCGGCACGTCCCGGATTACAGGACCGGCACGCCAGCACCATCGTCGAGCACATGGACGGACAGCCCAAGGAGTGCATGCTCTACCTGCCGGCGTGGAGCGAACTGCTGACGCTGGAGATCGGCGTGGACGAAGGAGCATCCGTTACGCCGCTCGAATCGCCTTACAAGCACCGCGTGATCGTCTTCGGATCGAGCGTCACCCACGGAGCTTCGGCCAGCCGCCCGGGCATGACCTATCCTGCGCGCATGAGCCGCATGACGGGCATCGAGTTCGTCAATCTGGGGTACAGCGGCAACTGCATGCTCCAACCCGAATTCGCGCGGCTGCTCGCCGAGACCGACGCCGACGCCTTCCTGTTCGACGCCTTTTCGAACCCCTCCCCGAAGATGATCCGCGAGCGCCTCGACGCGTTCGTGGCGACGCTCGTCAAGGCCCATCCCGACAAACCGCTGATCTTCATGCAGACCCACTGGCACACCGCAGGCAACCTCGATCAGGAGGCCGCGAAATTCCACCGCGAGCGGATCGACACCGCGGACGGGATGATGCGGCGGCTGGCGAAGCAATACGACAACGTCTACTTCCTCGACGGCGAATGGTTCTTCGGCCGGGACGCCGAGGGAACCATCGACTGCGACCACGGTTCCGACCTGGGCTACGACCGCATGATCTCGGAGCGGCTGCCCCGTATCCGGAAGATCCTGCGCAAATACGGAATCCGGTAGTCCGGGCGCATTGCGCCGGGTTTCGCAGTCCGGCGACTGAATCCCTGCGTTTTCAACGCGGGGATTTTTTGTGGATCTCTCGGCTGCAAAAGATATTTGCACTCTTCGACTGGTGTTCTTTGCCGCTTTTTGGTCGGCAAAGCAGCCTTAACCGCGGCGTATGCCGCGGAGGCTTTGTACCTTTTGGTGGCAAAAGGTACCCAAAACCATCCGCATGTCGCTTTCGCGGGAACGTTGTTTGGCATCGCTAAAACGGGCGCCTTCGCGGGTTTGCAAGCAAACCGGCCCCGTTTTTTAACGCTCCGCCTGCACAACGTTCTTTTTCCGCTCCAAGCGAGAATGCGGCGGTTTAAACCGCTCGCAAGGGCGGTCGTAGGCTTCTGTGCTTCCCACTTGTCCCGGACGCATCCCTCCCGGCGCGGATAATCTTCCGGGCGCACCGCGCCCGTCGTTCGCCCCCAGGGGGGAGGCTGGGGCGAACGAAACACAAAATGTCCATAAATCCGATAAAAGAGATAAAACATCTACCTATACGTAAGCGAATTTAAGTTATAACTAAACTTTCACTCTGGCATCTTTTTTAGTTTTACAATATTTAAACAGATGTTTGTGAAACCGAAAAGCGCGTTCGATAAATACGTCAGTGCAGCTGTCCGCAAAGAGCGGATGGCTCAACGTGTTTCACAAGCGACTTTAGCCTACGGAATCGGGGTGAGCGACGGATTTATCAGCCAAGTGGAAAGCCCCAAAAGTCCTTCGAAATACAACCTCAACCACATCAACGAAATCGCCAAATTCCTCGGCTGCTCGCCCCGCGATTTCCTGCCCGAACAACCTCTCTAAACCAGCGGAACCATGTGGCTGCGTCTGCTGATAATTCTCAATTTTTCATTCTTAATTTTTAATTGCCACTCTTACGGGCAACGCCCCATAGGAATCGCTTTCTACGACGTGGACCGGATTTACGACACCGTCCCGGCGCTTTTCTACGACGACGCAGACTACACGCCCAAAGGCCGTCTGCATTGGACCGCAGAGCGTTACGCGCGTAAAATCCGCAACACGGCTGCCGTGATCGACTCGATGGCCCTGCCCCTGGTCGCCCTGTGGGGCGTCGAAAACGAACAGGTCGTGCGCGACATCGCCGCCGCCTGCCGGGGCGACTACTCCTACCTCCACCGCACGCTCAATTCGCTCGACGGAATGGATTTTGCGCTGCTCTACTACGGGGACCTCTTCTACCCGACCCGCGACGAGCCGGGACGCCGCTACCTCTACGTCGAGGGCGAACTCGGACGCGACACCGTGGGGCTGGCGCTGTGCGGCGACGCACGCATGGCCCAATGGGTCGTGCGCGACCTGCGTGCGGAGCGTCCGCACGTGAAACTGATCGTGCTGGGACGTTCGGATCTCCCCGACCCCGGACGCTGGGGGCTGCGCGACGCGACCCGGCGCGCCGAACAGGCCGGACGGGGCACGGTACGGCGCAGCGGACGGTGGCAGATGCGCGACCGTATCCTCGCGGACACGGCGCTGACCACCTCGGAGGGCGACGTTTTCGCACGCCGCTATCTGGTTGACCAAAAGAGCGGTAACCCCCTCACGACCTACTCCCGCGGGGTTTATCGCGGCGGCTACGGTTATTCGCTTCCGGTATTCATTTACATCCGGTAGAATTTTTTGGATATTTCGAAAAGTTTTCGTATTTTCGCAATCCCTTCGACGGAAATGCATTTTACGGATGCGGTAACGGAAACGTCACCGCAATTTTTCGGCTTTAAGGGTGAGGTAAAAGAAAAAATTTTTATATTTATACTATAATTCAAAACCAAAAAAGTTATGGCAGACGTAAAACGGGTCTATACCTTCGGTAACAAAGAGGCCGAAGGAAACGGCAAAATGCGTGAACTGCTCGGCGGCAAGGGTGCGAACCTTGCGGAGATGAACCTTATCGGCATCCCCGTGCCCCCGGGATTCACCATCACCACGGAAGTGTGTGCGGAATTCTACAAGCACGGCAAAGAGGCCGTCATCGAGATGCTCCGCCCCGAGGTCGAAAAGGCGATGAAGAACATCGAGAAACTGACCGGCATGAAATTCGGCGACAAGGAGATGCCGCTGCTCGTATCCGTACGTTCGGGCGCACGCGCCTCGATGCCCGGCATGATGGACACCATCCTCAACCTGGGCATGAACGACCAGGCCGTGGAGGCCGTGGCCAAGCGCACGGGCAACCCGCGGTTCGCCTGGGATTCGTACCGCCGCTTCGTACAGATGTACGGCGACGTGGTGCTGGGCATGAAACCCGTTTCGAAGGAAGACCACGACCCGTTCGAGGTGATCATCGAGGAGCAGAAGGCCAAGAAGGGCGTGAAGAACGACACCGACCTGACGACCGACGACCTCAAGGAGCTGGTGAAGAACTTCAAGGCCGCCGTGAAGAAGCAGACCGGCGAGGATTTCCCGACCTGTCCGTGGGACCAGCTGTGGGGAGCCATCTGCGCCGTGTTCGGATCGTGGATGAACGAACGCGCCATCCTCTACCGCAAACTCAACAACATCCCCGCCGAGTGGGGCACGGCCGTATCGGTACAGGCCATGGTATTCGGCAACATGGGAGAGAATTCCGCGACGGGCGTAGCCTTCTCGCGCGACGCCGCAACGGGTGAGAACCTCTTCAACGGCGAATACCTGATCAACGCCCAGGGCGAGGACGTCGTAGCCGGCATCCGCACCCCGCAGCAGATCACCATCGAGGGTTCGAAGCGCTGGGCCGTGGCCCAGAAGGTTTCGGAGGAGGAGCGCAAGGCGAAGTTCCCCTCGCTCGAAGAGGTGATGCCCGAGGTTTACAAGGAGCTGGACGAAATCCAGCACCACCTGGAGCAGTACTTCAAGGACATGCAGGACATCGAATTCACGATTCAGGACGGCAAACTCTGGATGCTCCAGTGCCGCAACGGCAAGCGCACGGGCGCGGCGATGGTCAAGATCGCCATGGACATGCTGCGCGAGGGTCTGATCGACGAGAAGACCGCCGTACTGCGCTGCGAGCCTGCGAAGCTCGACGAACTGCTCCACCCCGTCTTCGACAAGAAGGCCATCGCCAATGCGCAGGTCATCACCAAGGGCCTGCCCGCATCGCCGGGAGCCGCCACGGGTCCCGTGGTGTTCTTCGCCGAGGACGCCGAGAAGGTGCTGGAGAAAACCGGCCAGCGCGCCATTCTGGTGCGCATCGAGACTTCGCCCGAGGACCTCAAGGGCATGCTCGACGCGGCAGGTATCCTGACCGCACGCGGCGGCATGACCTCGCACGCGGCCGTCGTGGCCCGCGGCATGGGCAAATGCTGCGTATCGGGCGCCGGCGAATTGCAGATCGACTATAAAGCCCGCACGATCCAGGTGAACGGATTCACCGTGAAGGAGGGCGACTGGATCTCGCTCAACGGCTCGACGGGCGAAGTATACCTCGGTCAGGTAGCCACCAAGGCCGCCGACCTGAGCGGCGACTTCGGACAACTGATGGACCTCGCCAGAAAATATTCGGTGCTGAAGGTCCGCGCCAACGCCGACACCCCGAAAGACGCCGCACAGGCATTCGCCTTCGGCGCCGAAGGCATCGGACTCTGCCGCACGGAGCACATGTTCTTCGAGGGCGACCGCATCAAGGCCATCCGCGAGATGATCCTCGCCGACGACGAAGCCGGACGCCGCGTGGCGCTGGCCAAGCTGCTGCCGATCCAGCGCGGCGACTTCGAGGGGCTGTTCAAGGCCATGAACGGCTACCCCGTGACGGTGCGCCTTCTGGACCCCCCGCTGCACGAGTTCGTTCCCCACGATGAGAAGGGCCAGAAAGAGATGGCCGCCGAAATGGGCGTGCCCCTCCAGAAGATCGTCGCCAAGGTCGAGTCGCTGGCCGAGTTCAACCCCATGCTGGGACACCGCGGCTGCCGTCTGGGCAACACCTACCCCGAGATCACCGAGATGCAGGCCCGCGCCATCATCGAGGCGGCCATGAACGTCAAGGCCACAGGCATCCCCGTTCACGTGGAGATCATGGTGCCGCTGGTGGGCAACCACAAGGAGCTGCGCTACCAGAAGAACATCATCGACACGACGGCCGAGCAGGTGTTCTCGGAGCGCAACGACAAGATCGACTACATGGTCGGCACGATGATCGAGGTTCCGCGCGCCGCCGTGACGGCCAACCAGATCGCCGAAGTCGCCGAGTTCTTCTCGTTCGGAACCAACGACCTGACGCAGATGACCCTCGGATTCTCGCGCGACGACATCGGCAAGTTCCTGCCGGTATATCTGGAGAAGGGCATCCTGAAAAACGACCCGTTCCAGATCCTCGACCGCAACGGCGTGGGCCAGTTGATCCGCGAAGCCGTATTCAAGGGCCGCGGAACCCGCGAAAACCTCAAATGCGGTATCTGCGGCGAGCACGGCGGCGAACCTTCGTCGGTGGAGTTCTGCCACTACGCAGGTCTGAACTACGTGAGCTGCTCGCCCTTCCGCGTGCCCATCGCACGCCTGGCGGCCGCACACGCCGCACTCAATCAGAAGTAGCATTTCACGCCCCCTCGGGGCGACACACTCCGGAGGTCCGCGCACGATTGTCGCGGACCTCCTTTTTATTTATAAAAAAGTCGGGTTCATTGAATATATTTGGCCGCAATCGGGAAATTTCCTATATTTGTTTTGGCAAACAGTTTGAAATAACGTTTATTCAATATAAAAAAACGAAACATGAAAAAAATTCTTTTAACGGCGATCGTCGCGCTGTTCGCAGTAACGGCAGCATCGGCGCAGGACAAAGGCAACTGGGCGCTCGGCCCGCGTATGAACATCTACACCAACACGGGTGACGCCGTGGTGGGTCTGGGTGCATTCGGACGTTACAGCTTCACGGACAACTGGCGTATCGAACCGTCGCTGACGGCGCTGCTGCACAGCGGCTGTTCGATCGACATCAGCGTCGACGCGCAGTACGTCTTCCACTTGGGCGAAGGCTGGAGCGTTTATCCGGCAGTGGGTTTCACGGCCAATGACATCGGCAAGTGGGCCGCAGGCCTGAACATCGGCGGCGGTTTCGACTTCGAGGTAGCCCGCAACTGGGACCTTTCGGCCGGCCTGAAATGGCAGCCCATGTTCGACGACTGGCGCAAGAACCCCGTAGTCATCAGCATCGGCGCGGCATACAAGTTCTAACCATAGACGCCTGAAAACAGCGACCGGACCCGATTCATTTCGGGTCCGGTATTTGTAGGTAAACGAAAGTGCAGAAAAGAGTAAACAACCTGGTTACAGGTATTTAACTTTCTCTTCTGCATATGCTCCGAACAATAAAAAAGCAGAATCGGGCAGGTTTAACGGTGAGTTTCGTTACTTATCCGTTACCTGCCCGAAATGCTTTGATTTGCATTTAAGGCAGTATTTTTCAGCGTGTTGCATCGAATTTCTGCATAACAAACAACTTGACTTAACGTTTAACAAGCCACAAAGTTCAGGTTATTATGCAACGCAGTACTTTCAAAGTCCTTTTCTACGTGAAAAGGCAGTCCGAAAATCGAGTCAGGTTCCCGTCATGGGCCGCATTACGATCAACGGTACGATGTCGCAGTTCAGTTGCAAACTCACCGTTCGTTCTTCTCTTTGGAATGCCAAGGCGAACAAAGCCTCCGGCAAAAGCCTCGAATCGCAGTGCGTCAACGAGAAACTGGAAAATATCAAGACCAATATCCACAAGTAGTATCAACGCCTCTGCAACCGTATGTTACGGCCGAAAAGGTATGCAATTTCGGGTAAAACTTTTTCCCGTCGCCGAAATGATCTACGACCGTTATAAAGACCTGCATCTGGAAGGTAATAAGGTCTTCCCGATCAAACGCTACTACAAGACGATGAACATGTCCTTACGACATGTTGCAAACATGCGGCACACCTTCGCACGACGGTTACGCTTGCGCAGGGCGTACCCCTGGAAACCGTCAGCAAGATGCTGGGACATAAAAGGATCACCACGACCCAAATCTATGCTAAAATCACCAATGACAAGATCGGGCAGGATATGGCGGCATTGAGCGAGAGGCTCGACAGCGTCTTCAAGATCGCGCAGTAACCCGGCGCGATCCCGGAATAGCGCATATCTAATATCCTCGGAATTTATTTCCGCCGACAGGCAAATAAGTGGTGATTACCAACGATTAGCATATATCATCAACGATTAT
>CDZK01022781.1_pt1 | contig 30945 bp, 29 predicted proteins | sample 557401 | NCBI WGS metagenome assembly CDZK01 (sample SAMEA3182108, study PRJEB8094) | gut metagenome | biome: human; feature: gut; material: Stool; isolation source: human stools | place: Canada | collected 2013-04-25 | reverse complement strand
CGAGGGGGAAGGCCCCTCGTCCCTTTCTCTTGGGGGGTGTAAGGGGGGATGTTCTCTTTCCGAGGAAAGAGAACATCCCCCCTTGTCGCATCCCCACACGGTGTGGCCCCCCTCTCGCACCCCCTACGGTGCGACAATATGAACCACCGCCGTGTACGGCTGGTACCCCGACCCGCCAAGGCTCGCATAATACTGCACCGTCACGTCGGCGCTCTTGCCGTCGTCCGCGATCACGGCGCCCAGGACGTCTGCCTTTTCGTCCACGCTGACCCAGCCGTGACGGTAGCGCGGCAGCGTGAGCCCCTGCGCGCCTGTGATCTCCGCGATGCGGGATGTGCCGTCCGACTGCTGTTCCAGCCGGTAGCTCACGCCGACCGTCGCCAGAAATGTCCCGTTCCCCTCGATCCCGACAGGGGCGAAGTACGTGTGCTCCGCGCCGTCACCCTCCGTCCAGTCGGTGAGCGAGGTCTGCTACGCGCTGCCCTCGCGCGTGACCGTCACCTTACGCTCGCCGCTCTTGCCGGAGACCGTCGCAATGATCGACACGCCGTCGGGCGCAAAGGCGAGACCGCTGATCTCCTCGCCGCTCGCGAGTTCGAGCGCGGCGAGCTTCGTCCCGTTGAGCGCGTAGACGTCCGACCGGTAGGAGTAGACCGCGGTGGAAAGGTCATCTCCTTGCCAAATGAGGTTGTTGCCGGGGAAGGTCTTGAGCAGCGTGCCGGCCACGAAATTGAACACCACGTAGAGGTCGTTTTTCTCCCCCAGGCTACCGAACGCCACAAAGTAGTTGCCTGCGGTCCCAATGTCCTCAAACCCTTTGAGCGACGGGTACTGTTCGGCAAAGTCCCAGCTTTTTCTGTCGATATAGATCGTTGTGTCATCCATTGCCACTCTGATCGTTTTCGGCGATACGCAGTACCAGCGCTGCACCTCGCTCGTCAAAATGAGCTCGCCGTCCTGTTGGGCAATGAGAAATTCGCTCTGGTCGATCAGCTCATTGACGCGCGCTGCGAATGCCTGCTGCGATTCGCCCCAATCGCCGTTCTGCGTTCCGTCCCAGTTCAGATAAATGCTCGTGTTGTTGTTTTCCACGATGTTCAGTTTGCCGCCGTCAAAGGTGTGAAGGCCGTAGTAGTAGGCACAATAGCTGATCGCGTCTTGATTTTTGCCCTCGTCTAAGCTGTATTGCAGCAGCATGTCGCGTCCGTTTTCGCGGCAGAGGAAGTAGACGTCGCCCTCCCACATGCGGTCGCGCATCAGCTCCTCGCCGTTGTCGTCGACGACGCACAGCTCATAGCCTCCGAATGCTTTCTCGCAGATGATCTGCTCTGCCCTGCCGTCGTTGTCGAGGTCGGCGGACGCCAGCGCCCTGCTTCCGTCGCTCTCCGACGGTTCTGCGCAGCGGATGACCGTGCCGTCGCCGTAGGAATGCAGCTCGGCGTTCAGCGTGGAGAACAGCAGCTCGCTCTTGTCTAAAAGCCTGTTGACCTCGTCCGCGAATTTCCGCGCCTCGACGGGCCATGAATCGGCGGAATCGGAATTTACGCTGAAGCTCACCGAATTCTCCGCCAGCGTGGTCGTCCCGTTTTCACTGAGCATAAAGAGCTCGTAGGAATACGATGCCTCACCCTGATAGATCGTCGGCTCGTAGCGCAGCAGCGCCGTCTTGACGCTGTCGCGATAGAGGAAATAGCTGCTCCAGCCCGCGTGCGCCAGCCCCAGCTCCGCGCTCCAGAGCTCTTCGCCGCTCTGATTGCTCACCCGCAGCCGGTACGGCTCCTGCGTGGAAGTGCCGGTATAGGAGATCACTTCCTCGATCCCGTCGCCGTTCAGGTCAGCGCGGGTCAGCTCGGTCGCGCCGCCGTTCAGGCGGACGATCCAGCGGTAGGGATGTGCCCCGCTGTAGGGAAGTCCCCCGCTGCGATAGCCCATCACGAGGTAAAGACTACCGTCCTTCTGCTGCAATAAGAGCCACTGGTCCATCGCCGTGAGCTCGTCCTGACGCCTGATCTCCGCCATCGGCACTGTCGCATTGACGTCCTCGCCCGTTCTCGTGCCGCGCCAGGCATGGGCGTTTTCGCGGCGCAGCCTCGCGGCGCTCGTACCGTCCCAATCTTCGCCGCTCGCGCTGCGGAACAGCCAGTCGAAGTTGCTCACGGTCAGGTCGATCTCCTCCCACTCCGAAAAGCGGTAGCTGTATCCTCTCGCCGCCGTCACTGTACCGTACAGAATACCGGTCATGTCCGTGCCAAGTGCGGAGGAAAGCCACAGCTCGGGCGTGGACTTCGTATTGGCAAAGGTCTCCTCATAGCTGGTTTCCCAGACGGAATCCTCGAAAACGGCCTCGCCGAGCGTATACACCCCCGTTGTCATCCCATAGAGTGCATACGACAGCCGGTCTGCCATGTCGATCGGACTTGCCGAATCGCCCTTTAGCACATAGTTTTCCCATTCCGCCTGATTCTCGACGTCCGCATCAAAAGTATCGCCGTCGATGATCAGATAATGGCCCACTACGCTGCCGACAGCATGCACCGTGCCGTCGTCCATCGTGAGAAGGAACCACACCGGCAAGCCGGCGTAAACCGTCTCCGGTTTTTCGATATATGTGCCGCGGCTGCTGTTGATCAGTTCGACTGCCTGTGCCATTTCTTCCGTATCGAGTTTTTTATACTGCCGCGCCTCCCCTTCCGCCGGAACGTAGAGCTCGATTGACGCAACGTCCGCCGCATTCAGCTTCTGCGCCCAGACAAGGCTGCCGCGCTCCGACCTCGGATTCGTCAAAAAGCACACGGCCATGATCACGACCGCGAGCACCGCTGCGGCGGCGACCCAAAACGCGGGCTTTTTGTAGTGCAGTGCGCTTTTCACGCGCGTTTTGATGTTCCCCTCGCCGAATGCCAGCGGGCAGGCCGCGACGGCTCTTTTCGGCGCGGCGCAGGATAATAGCGCCTGCGAATAGTCCGCGCGTGCCGCACCGTCCAGCCCCTTGACGACTTTTTCATCGCACGCGAGCTCGATGTCGCGGCAGAAGAGGATGTAGGCGACCCACACCAGCGGGTTGAACCAGTGCAGCGCGAGCACGAGGTAGCCCAGCACCTTCCACCAGTGGTCGCGGCGGGCGAGGGGCGCGTGCTCGTGCGCGATGACATACGCCGCCGTCCCCTCGTCCATGTGCATGGGAAGATAAATGTTCGGCTTCACCACGCCGAAGACGAACGGCGAATCGACAAATTCGCTCTCGTAGATGTTATCTCGCAGCAAAATCGCCGTTGCGAGCTTTCTTTTCAGCTTTCCCGCACTCACGAGCGCGTGGACGAGCAGCGCCGCCATGCCGGCGAGCCAGAGGACGCTGTAGATGTTGAAGTCGACCTGCGCCTGCTGGCGGCTCACGCCGACGTGGACCTCCGCCGCCGAAGGCAGCGTCGGATTCGTGACGATGTCAAGCGTCGCCTGCTCGTAGAGCACCGGCTCGCGCGTTTCGGTCACGATCTCGCTCGGGATGGTCTCGGCGCTCGGGATGAGCGAGAGCGCGCTTTCAATCGAAAACAGGCAGACAAGCCGCAGTGCGACCACACCCCAGAGAAGCGGCATGACCCACTTCGGCGCTTTTTTGAGGACAACCCGCAGCACGAGCACCGCCAGAATGAGCCAGCTTGCGCTGATGCTGAGGTTCAAGAGCTTCAAAAAGACGTCATCCATGATGATCCTCCTTTCGATAAAGGTCGATCATTTTCTGCACCTCGTCAAGCTCTTTGTCGCTCACGTGGCTCGACTTTGTAAACGCGGCGACGAACGCGGGCAGCGAGCCGTCGAAGCGCTTGTCGAGCAGCTCGTCGATCTCGGCGGTCTGCGCCTCGTCCTGTGAGATGAGCGACGTGACGACAGTATTCTCGTTTTTCAGCACCCCGCGCTCAGAGAGCCGTTTGATGACCGTGTAGGTCGTCGTCGGTTTCCAGCCCAGGTGCTCGGCGCAGAGCGCGACCAATTCACGGCTCTTGACCGGCTCGTGTGCCCACAGAATTTGGCAAAAGCGGTATTCGCTCTCAAAAATTTTCGGCGTTTCCATCTTGTTCCCTCTCTAATCTGTTAGAGTATATTTGTACACTAACAGATTAGAGTCCTTCTGTCAAGCCCTTTTGCGCTCAATTTTGGGCAAATCTCACTTGACAAGGTCCTCCACGCTCCTTATAATAATTCATATCGCACAAAAAGCTCCGCGCAGGAGCTTTTTTTATGTTTGGAGAAAGAGAGTGTCATCCCATGTCAAAAAAAGCCAATCCCGCGGCGCTGCTGCCGATCTTAGTGTTCCTTGTCTTATATCTGGGCCTCGGCCTGATCTTTGAGTACGTGCTCAAAATCCCGATGGGATTTTATTCCATCCCCATCGTCGTCATCTTTCTCATCGCGCTGCTCGTAGCCTGCTGCCAGAACCGCGCACTGTCGTTCGACGAAAAGCTCACGCTGATGGGCCATGGTGTGGGCGATAAGAACATCATCACGATGCTGCTCATCTTCTTAGCCGCGGGTATGTTCGTCGGCGTCGTGGGCCGCTCGAGTGCGGAAAGCGTTGCGTACTTCATGCTCTCGATCATCCCGTCGAAATTCGCCGTGGCGGTGCTGTTCGTCGTAAGCTGCTTTGTCTCCACCGCGATGGGCACGAGCGTCGGCACCATCACGCTCATCGTCCCCATCGCCATCCCCATCGCCGCGGCGAGCGGCTATTCCCTGCCGCTGTGTGTCGCGTCCGTCATGGGCGGGGCAATGTTCGGTGACAATCTGAGCTTCATTTCCGACACAACCATCGCCGCCTGCAACGGGCAGGGCTGCGCGATGAAGGACAAATTCCGCGAAAATTTCCACATCGCCTTCCCCGCCGCGCTCGCGTCGCTCGCACTCATTCTCGTGCTGACGCTGAACGCGGACGTGCACCCCGCGCCCATCCCTGCCTACAATCTCATTCAGATCATCCCCTATGTGCTCGTGCTCATCGGCGGCATCATCGGTATCAACGTCTTTGTCGTGCTGCTCATCGGTATCGTATCCGGCGCGGTCATCGCGCTCGCGACCGGCGCAACGGGGCAGACCGGCATCCTCGCGGTCAAGGCGCTGCTTGAAAACATGGGCAGCGGCGCGGCCGGGATGTTTGAAACCTCGATGGTCGCGATCTTAGTTTCCGCCATCTGTGCGCTGATCCGTGAGTACGGCGGCTTTGAAGCGCTGCTCGGCTGGATCAAAAAGGCGTTTCGCGGCAAGCGCGGCGGCCAGATCGGCATGGGCCTTCTCGTCGGCGCGATGGACATTGCCACCGCGAACAACACCGTCGCCATCGTTATGGCGAACCCCATCGCCAAGGAGATGAGCGAGGAGTACGGCATCACCCCGCGCAAGGCCGCGTCGATCCTTGACACGTTCTCCTGCATCTTCCAGGGCATCATCCCCTACGGCGCACAGATGCTCGTCGCGATCTCCGCGGCGCACGAGCTGGGCTACGCCATCTCCGCGTTCGACATCATCCCAAACCTCTTCTACCCCTATCTTCTGGCGGTGAGCTCATTCTTCTTCATTGCGATCGACAGCAAAAAGAAGGCGTGACTGATGGTTGACCATAATCTTCTTCAGCGCAAAAAGCTCTTTCTTTTCGACCTCGACGGCACGCTGTACTTGGGCGACCGGCTCTTTGAAGGCGTCCGCGAGCTGCTCTCCGCCATCCGCGCACGCGGCGGGCAGTACCGCTTTCTAACGAACAACTCCTCGCGCAGCGTGGAGGCCTACGTCGAGAAGTTCACGCGCCTCGGCGTCGCGACGGAGGCGGCCGATTTTCTCACCTCGGTCGACGTGCTGATTCACTATCTCCGCGAGCACGGCGGAGAAGACCGACGCTATTACGTCTGCGGTACGGAGTCGATGAAATCACAGCTCCGCGCGGCTGGCTTTACCGTCGCAGAACGGCGTGAGGATGCGAACGCGCTCCTGATGGGCTTCGACACCGAGCTGACATTTCAAAAGCTGGAGGACGCCTGCATCCTGCTCGGACAAGGCATCCCCTACCTTGCGACCAATCCCGACTGGGTCTGTCCCACGGCCTACGGCTTCGTGCCCGACTGCGGGAGCGTGTGCGAAATGCTCTGGCGCGCGACCTCCCGCCGCCCCATCGTCATCGGCAAGCCCGAACCGCTGATGCCGCAGCTCGCAATGCTTGAGGCGAGCGTTTCCGCGCAGGAAACACTGCTCGTGGGCGACCGCATCTACACGGATATCGCCAGCGGCGCGAACGCGGGCATCGACACGCTGCTCGTCCTCTCTGGCGAAACGAAGGAAGAAGACCTCCCCACCGCTGACCTGCAGCCGACGTTCGTTCTGCCGGACGTCGCCGCACTGCTGAACATCTTGGAATCTTAAAAAGGACAAGCTATGGCAAACATCATCGAAATCCACGATTTTTCCGATCCCGCGCTCGACGTCTACGCGCGCCTGACCGAAAACCAACTGCTCAATCGCGCGGATCCCGACAACGCGCTCTTCGTCGCGGAAAGTCCGCTCGTCATCGGTCGTGCGCTTGATGCGGGCTGTGAGCCGGTGTCGTTTCTGATGGAGCGGCAGCATACTCAGGGCAAGGGGCGCGAAATTCTCGCCCGCTGCTGTCAAGATATTCTGGTTTACACCGCTGATGAATCCGTGCTGACACAGCTCACCGGCTTTCACCTGACGCGCGGCATGCTCTGCGCCATGCGGCGGCCGAAGCTCCAAAGCGTCGAGGACGTCTGCCGCGATGCGCGGCACCTCGTCGTGCTCGAAAACGTGATGAATCCGACGAACATCGGCGTGATCTTCCGCTCCGCCGCCGCGCTCGGCATGGACGCGGTGCTGCTCACGACCGCGGGCAGCGATCCGCTCTATCGCCGCGCCTCGCGCGTCAGCATGGGAAATGTGTTCCTCATCCCGTGGACCTACCTGCCCGAAAGCGGCGACTGGACGCAGCTGCTGCGCGATCTCGGCTTCCACACCGTCGCGATGGCACTGCGCAACGACTCCGTACGGCTCGACGATCCGCGCCTTGCCGCCGAAGAAAAGCTTGCCATCGTCATGGGCACGGAGGGTGACGGGCTCGCGTCCTCGACCATCGCGAGCTGCGACTACACGGTCAGGATCCCGATGTACCACGGCGTCGACTCGCTCAATGTCGCCGCAGCGAGCGCCGTGGCGTTCTATGAGCTGGGACTTCCCCCGCTGAACGAAAAGGAGGACTGACATGCTGAACAATACCGGCTTCGACCTCTGGGCCGACGGCTATGACAAGAGCGTCGGCCTCTCCGACGAGAACGACCGCTACCCCTTTGCGGGTTACCGTGCCATGATGAACACGCTCTATCAGCGCGTGCTCGCGCAGAGCGGGCGTGATGTGCTGGACATTGGCTTCGGCACAGGCGTTTTGACCTCGCGGCTCTACGAGCAGGGCTGCCGCATCTATGGGCAGGACTTTTCCGCGCGCATGATCGAACTGGCGCAGGCCAAAATGCCGGACGCGCGGCTCTATCAGGGCGATTTTTCCAAAGGCCTTGTGCCCGAGCTTCGTGCGCAGCAGTACGACGCCATCGTCGCGACCTACTCGCTCCACCACCTGACGGACACGCAGAAAATCGGCTTTCTGCGCACACTCCTGCCGCTTTTGAAGCAGGACGGCTGTCTTTTCATCGGCGACGTCGCCTTCCGCACGCGCGAAGAGCTCGAAGCGTGTCGAACTGCGGCATGCGAGGATTGGGACTCAGATGAAATTTACTTCGTCTACGGCGAACTCCGTCCCCACTTCCCCACGCTGACGTTTGAATCCTTCTCCCACTGCACCGCGCTTTTGACGCTGCGCCGCTGATTCCCCGGGAAATACGATAAAAAGCCTCTGTATGGTCAACCCATACAGAGGCTTTTCTGTGAAGCATTATTCCTTTTCAGTCGTTCAAATGGTCGAGGATCGCCGCGATCAGTTGCTCCTTGCCCGTGCCCTTTTCGGCAGAGAACGGAATGACGAGCTCATCGTCGCGCAAACTCAGCGTCTCGCGAATTTTGGCAAGATTCGGCTCGATCTCGCGCGCTTTGAGCTTGTCGAGCTTGTTCGCCACGATCACGACGGGACAGCCCGTCTGCACGAAGTAGTCGTGCATCGTCACGTCGTCCGCCGTCGGCTTGTGCCGCGCGTCGACGATCTGCACACCGAGGTGAATGAGCCCCGCAGACTGGAAATAGCTCTCCATCAGCTTGCCCCAGCGGTCGCGCTCGGTCTTGGAGACCTTGGCGTAGCCGTAGCCCGGCAGGTCGACGAGGTAGAGCTTGCCGTCGATCTTAAAGTAGTTGATCTGCGAGGTCTTGCCCGGGGACGCACCCACGCGGGCAAAGTTCTTGCGGTTGACGAGCCGGTTGATGACGGACGATTTGCCGACGTTCGACCGCCCCGCAAACGCGAGCTGCGGCATTCCGTCGCGCACGAACTGCTTTTCCGACGCCGCCGAGAGGATGAATTCGACCTTGTTGAAGTTGATCGCCATGGTTTTCGTTTCCTTTCAGCTCATTTCGCCCGCACGCAGCGCGCCATGCGCGCTCTCCTGCACGGGAGGAAGATAGCTCTCGTGCGCGGCAGCGGTGCATTTTTCGGGCAGCACGAGCGCCTCGGCAAAGACGGCGTCCACCGTCTCGACCGGTACAAAGCGCAGCTTTTCGCGCACCAGCGGGTCGATCTCGTCGAGGTCCTTTTCATTCTCCTTCGGGAGAATGACCGTATGTACGCCCGCGCGCAGCGCGCCCATTGTCTTTTCGCGCAAGCCCCCGATGGCGAGCACACGGCCGCGCAGCGTGATCTCGCCCGTCATGGCGACATCGCGGTGTACCGCTTGCCCCGTCAATGCGGAGAGCACCGCTGTCGCGATGGCGATACCGGCGCTGGGTCCGTCCTTGGGGATGGCCCCCTCAGGGAAGTGGATATGGATGTCCTTCGTCTTGTAGAAGTCCGGCGCGATGCCGAGCTCCTGCGCCCGCTGGCGCAGGCACGAGAGTGCCGCGCGGCAGCTCTCCTGCATCACGTCGCCCAGGTTGCCCGTGAGCTCGACCTTGCCGCTGCCATCCATCACGCCGACCTCGACGGGCAGAATTTCGCCGCCCACCTCGGTCCACGCAAGGCCGTTCACCACGCCGACAAGGTCCTTTTCGGGAATCTTCTCCTGTGCAGCACGCGGCGCACCGAGGAAGTCCTTGATGTTCTTCTCTGTCACGGTGACTCGCTTTACATCGCTTGTGGCAAGCTGCATTGCCGCCTTGCGGCAGATCTTGCCGAGCTGACGCTCAAGCGAGCGCACGCCGCTCTCGCGCGTGTAGAGCGCGATGGCCGCGCGGATGGCGCTCTCGTCCACGCGCAGGCTCGAGGCCGTCAGCCCGTGGGCCTGACGCTCCTTGGGCAGCAGGTGCCGCTGCGCGATCTGCACCTTCTCCTCGTCCGTGTAGCTGGGGATTTCAATGATCTCCATGCGGTCGAGCAGCGGGCGCGGAATGGTGTCGAGCGTGTTGGCCGTCATGATGAACATCACGCGGCTCAGATCGACGGGAATTTCAAGATAGTGGTCGCGGAAGGCGTAGTTCTGCTCGCTGTCGAGCACTTCGAGAAGTGCGCTCGCGGGGTCGCCGCGCCCGTCGCTTCCCATCTTGTCGACCTCGTCGAGCACGAGCAGCGGATTCATCGAGCCGCTGCGGGAGATAGCCTCGATGATGCGGCCGGGCATCGCGCCGATGTAGGTCTTGCGATGGCCGCGGATATCCGCCTCGTCACGCACGCCGCCGAGCGACAGCCGCGCGACCTTGCGGTTCATCGCCTTGGCGACCGACAGCGCGATCGACGTCTTGCCGACGCCCGGAGGGCCGACGAGACATAAAATCTGCCCCTTCGCCTCGGGGTTGAGCTGGCGCACGGCGATGAACTCTAAAATGCGCTCCTTGACCTTCTGCAAGCCGTAGTGGTCGCGGTCAAGAATCTTGCGCGCGGCGTCTACGCTGGCGCGCTCCTTCGTCTCCTCGCCCCAGGGCATTTCCATGCAGGTGTCGAGATAGTTGCGCAGCACACTCGCCTCGGCGCTGCCGAACGGCTGCTTGGCGAGCTTGTCCACATCTTTCAGCAGCTTGCGCTCCACTTCTTCGCTCAGGTGCGCCTTGCTGATCTTCTCGCGGTACTCGTCGAGTTCTTCGTCCTCCCCGCCCTCACCGATCTCGTTCTGTAAGACCTTGATCTGCTCGCGCAGGACAAAATCCTTCTGAATTTTTCCGACGCGGGAGCGGACCTTGCTTTCAATGTCCTGCTCCATGGCGGTAACTTCGATCTCGCGGCGCAGAATCTCGTTCATGCGCTGCAATCTCGGCAGCGGGCGCAGCTCGTCGAGGATATCCTGTTTGTCCTGATAGCGCAGGTTGAGCTGCTGGGCGATAAAGTCAGCGAGATAGCCGGGATCGTTCGTCGATAAAATGGCGGCGTAGACATCGTCCGGCAATTTCTGCGCGAGCTCGGCATATTCCGTCACGCTGGCGTAGGTCTGGCGCAGCATCGCTTCCGTCCGCTTGCTATGGCACGAGGTGGCCGGCTCGTCGATGAGCTCGACCTGCGCCTGCAAAAACGGCTCGCGCTGCCACAGCCGCTTGAGGCGGGCGCGGCACGCGCCCTCCATCATCACGCGCAGCACGCGGTCAGACACGCGCAAGATCTGCGTCACGCGCGCGACCGTGCCGATCTCGTACAGGTCTTTTTCCTCCGGCTGCTCCACGCCGATCTCACGCTGGGTGACGAGAAAAATCTCCTCCCCGTTTTCCATGGCGCGCTCAAGCGCGTGCACGGAGATCGGACGCTCGAGGTCAAAGCTCGTGTTCATGCGAGGGAACACATTGAGCCCGCGCATGGCGATGACCGGAAGATTTTTTGTTACAGGTTCCATGGGGTTTCTCCTTATGAAGCGGAGTCTGCCGGCAGCGACGGCTGCGGCGCCTCCCCTTCTTTCTCTGTGCGGTGGGAAATTTTCGGCTGTTCCGTCCCCTCCACGCAGCCCGGCGTGATGGTCACGCGGTCGATCGTGCGGTCGGACGGGATGTCGTACATCACGTTCATCAGCAGACCCTCCATTACCGCGCGCAGACCGCGCGCGCCGATCTTGCGCTCGATGGCCTTGTCGGCAATCGCTTCGAGCGCCTTGGGCTCGAACGTGAGCTCAGCGTCGTCGTAAGAAAACAGCTTTTGATACTGCTTGACGAGCGCGTTTTTCGGCTGGGTCAGGATCTTGACAAGGTCGTCGCGCGTCAGCGCGTCGAGCGCCGTGATGACCGGCAGTCTGCCGACCAGCTCGGGGATGATGCCGAACTTCAAGATATCGTGCGGCTGCACCTCGCGTAAAATCTTGCTTTCATCCACGTCGTTTTTGCTCTTGAGTTCCGCGCCGAAGCCCATCGACTTGCGGTCGAGACGGCTCTCGATGATCTTCTCGATGCCCTCGAACGCACCGCCGCAGATGAAGAGGATGTTGTGCGTGTCGATCTGGATGAACTCCTGATGCGGGTGCTTGCGGCCGCCCTGCGGCGGGACGTTCGCGACCGTGCCCTCGACGATTTTCAGCAATGCCTGCTGCACGCCCTCGCCGGAGACGTCACGCGTGATGGAGGTGTTCTCGCTCTTGCGGGCGATCTTGTCGATCTCGTCGACATAGATGATCCCGCGCTCGGCGAGCTCCACGTCGTAATCCGCCGCCTGAAGCAAGCGGAGCAGAATGTTTTCCACATCGTCGCCGACGTAGCCCGCCTCGGTGAGGGTCGTCGCGTCCGCGATGGCGAACGGCACCTTCAGAATGCGGGCGAGCGTCTGGGCAAAGAGCGTCTTGCCGCTGCCAGTGGGGCCGAGGAGCAGGATGTTGCTCTTTTGCAGCTCCACCTCGTCGTCGCCGCCGAAGAAGATGCGTTTATAGTGGTTGTAGACGGACACGGACAGCGCGACCTTGGCCGCCTCCTGCCCGATGATATACTGGTCGAGCACCTCGCGAATTTCGCGCGGCGTGGGGATGGAGTCGGGCGCTTCCAGCTCGTCGTGCGGCTCATAGCCGTCCTCCAGCACGTCCATGCACAGGCGGACGCACTCATCGCAGATGCGCACGCCCGGCCCCTGGATCATGCGGTGCACTTCGTGCTCGCTCTTGCCGCAGAACGAGCAGCGAAGCTCTTTTTTCCTATCTTCACTCATAAGTCAAACTGTCCTTATCTCTTGTAAATGACCTTGTCCACAAGGCCGTAGGCCTGCGCCTCATCCGCCGTCATCCAGTGGTCGCGCTCGGAGTCGAGCTTGACCTGCTCGGGCGTCTTGCCGGTGTTCTCGGCCAGGATCTTATTCAAGCGCTGCTTGATGCGCAGGAAATGCTCCACGTCGCTCTCCATATCCGTGACCTTGCCCTGCGTACCGGCAGAGGGCTGGTGGATCATAATATCTGCGTTCGGCAGCGCAATGCGCTTGCCCTTGGCGCCGGACGAGAGCAGGAACGCGCCCATGCTGGCGGCGAGGCCGACGCAGATGGTGGACACGTCGCACTTGATATACTGCATCGTGTCGTAGATCGCCATGCCGGCCGTCACACTGCCGCCGGGGGAGTTGATATAGAGCTGGATGTCCTTGTCGGGGTCCTTGGCCTCGAGGAATAAAAGCTGCGAAACGATCAGGCTCGCGGTCGCATCGTTGACCTCTTCGCCGAGGAAAATGATGCGGTCTTCCAGAAGGCGGGAGAAAATATCGTAAGAGCGCTCGCCGCGGTTGGTCTGTTCAATGACGTAAGGGACTAAACTCATCTTGGTAACCTCCTTGTTCATACCCTGTTCAAAAAATTGGTATGTACACAATCAACCACAAATGGCAGGCATTTGTGGTTGATCGTCGTTTCTATCTATTATGGCCGCTTTGCCGATTATTCAGCCTTTTCTTCTTCCTTCTTGGCGGACTTTTTGGCAGCGGTCTTCTTGGCGGGCTTTTCCTCGCCTTCAGCGGCTTCGCCCTCGGCTTCCTTCTTGGGAGCCTTCTTCTTTTCGATCTTCGCGCTGTCCACGACGACGCTGATGGCCTTGTCGCGGATGATCTGCGTGCGGACGGACATGGCGTCAAGATACTTCTTGAGCTCGCCCACGTCCATGCTGTACTTCTCAGCAAGGTCGTTGTACTGCTTTTCGACCTCCTCGTCGGTGGCCTCGAGCTTCTCTTCCTTGATGATGGCGTTCACGGCGAGGTCCATGCGCACCTGACGGGTCGCGGGCTCCTTGCCCTCCTCCAGGAACTTGGCTTCATCCATGTTGGTCATCTTGCAGTACTGGTCATAGGGGATGCCCTGAGACTGTAAGCGCTGCTTGAACTCCTCGAGGAAGCGGGCGCACTGCTCATCGATGAGCGCATCGGGGATGTCGCACTCGATGTTCGCGGCGACCTTCTCCATCAGCTCGTTCTCAACGGCATACTTGGCGGACTGCTCGCGCTGCTCGGTGATCTCGCGCTTGATGCTGTCCTTGAGCTCCTTGAGCGTGTCGTACTCGGACACGTCCTTGGCGAAGTCGTCATCAAGCTTGGGAAGCTCCTTGCACTTGATCTCCTTGGCCTTGACGTGGAAGACGACCTTCTTGCCGGCGAGGTCCTTGTGATAATCCTCGGGGAAGGTAATGTCGAGATCCTTCTCTTCGCCGGCCTTCATGCCGATGACCTGATCCTCAAAGCCGGGGACGAAGCTGCCGGAGCCGAGCTCGAGCTCGTAATTCTCGCCCTTACCGCCCTCGAACGCTTCGCCGTTGTCGAAGCCCTCGAAGTCGATGACGGCGATGTCGCCCTTCTTGGCCTTGCGGTCGACGGAGACGAGGCGGGCGTTGCGCTCGGCCATCTCATTGAGGCGCTCCTTGACATCGTCGGCGCTGACCTTGATCTCTTCCTTCTCAGCCGTCAGGCCCTTGTACTCGCCGAGCTTGACCTCGGGATACACGGCAACGGTCGCCTTGAAGGTGAAGCCGTTCTCGTCGATCTTGTCGTCCACGATCTCGATCTCGGGATAGCCGACAACATCGAGGCCGCTCTGGCCGATGGCCTGCGTATATGCCTCGGGCAGGGCGATGTCAACGGCATCGCTGTAGAAAACGCCCGCGCCGTAGAGCTTTTCGATCATCTTGCGGGGGGCCTTGCCGGGGCGGAAGCCGGGAATGCTGAGCTTGCCGCGGGCCTTGGCGTAGGCCTTGGCAACGGCGGCTTCAAATTCCTCCGCGCCGACCTCGACGGTCACCGCGACTCTGCTCTTTTCCAGCTTTTCAACATTTTTGACAGTCATGATTTCTTTTTCCTCCGTTTAACATCAGATAATGATGCTTTTGCAAAGTGGAATTATACCATAGCTTCCTCAAAATTTCCACCCTTTTTTGCATCAATTTATGTCTTAATTGCAAATTTTTACAGGCTGAAAGGCGACATAATCCGCCGCGATCAGCGCATATTCGGTTTTTTCGCGCATCCCCTCGAACGCGCGGCGGTGCGTGTAGCCGTGCAGATGCCCGTAATAGCAGCGCTCGACCTCGTATTTGTCGAGAAGCTCGAGCATCTCGGGACACTTGTAGCCCTGATAGATGGGCGGATAGTGCAGAAAGCAGTAGATGGGCTTCCCCTCCGCCGCCTTGAGCGACGCTTCAAGCCGCAGCGCCTCGCGTGCGAGCATCTTGCCCGTGTGCGTGCCCGCGGCGTCCTCTTCATAAAACCAGCCGCGCGTGCCGCAGATGGCGTGGCCTCCGTAGAAAAAGGCATTGTTGTAGAGGATATCGAGCGTTGTGATGTCGTGCTCGGCAAAAAACTTTTTCATCTTCGACGCCGTGCCCCACCAGTAGTCGTGGTTGCCCTTTAAGAGGATCTTCCTCCCCGGCAGCGCGTCAATAAACTGAAAATCCGGCAGCGACTGCTCGAGCGACATCCCCCACGAGATATCCCCCGCGATGACGATGACGTCGTCATCGTTGAGCTTCGAGAAATTTTCCCGAATGCGCTCGACATAGTTTGCCCACTTGGGGCCGAACACGTCCATGGGCTTGTTCGTGCCGAGCGATAAGTGCAGGTCGCCGATCGCGTATAATGCCATCGCGTGCCTCCCTTCCAAAGTCAGATCAAAATGCGTTTTCGATGTAGGCGATGCGCGTTTTGCCCGCGCTGCGGTGCACATCGGTGTAGACCTCCGCCACGTCGAAGCGGGCGGGCACATCCAGCTCGCGCCCGCTCAAGTACAAAAGCGCCGCGGCACGCAGCTTTTCCTGCTTTTTCACCGTGACGTACTCGCGCGGCACACCGTACTGCAAATTTGTGCGCAGCTTCACCTCGACGAACAGCAGCACGCCGTCCTTCTCGGCGATAAGGTCGATCTCGCCGAAGCGGCAGCGCCACTCTCGTTCCACGATGCGGCAGCCGCGCTCGCTCAGATACTTTTCGACCAGCGCCTCGCCCCAGTCGCCGTCCTGCTTCGTGCTCATCGCCGCGCCTCCCACTTTTTGAGGAACGCCATGCGGTGCACGGGGCTCGGGCCGTACTGATCGAGCATCTGGTAGTGGAGCTTTGTGCCGTAGCCCTTGTGCCTGGCGAACTGATACTCGGGATACATCGGGTCGAGCACTTCGACCACATAATGGTCACGGCTGACCTTCGCCAGCACGCTCGCCGCGGCGATGGATAAGCTCGCGCCGTCCCCGCCGACGATGGTCTCGTGCGGCGTGGTGATCTTTGCCGACGCGCCGTGGTCGCGGTTGCCGTCGATGAGCGCATAGTCCGCTGGGATTTGCAGCGCATCGATGGCGAGCTGCATCGCCTTCATGCGTGCGCTCAGAATATCCGTTGCGTCGATCTCCTTCTCGTCGACGGACGCGATGGCGTAGGCGACGGCTTTTTCACAGATGACGGGAAACAGCGCCTCGCGCTTTTTCTCCGTCATCTTCTTGGAGTCATTCAGCCCCTCGATCTCACAGCCCTCCGGCAGGATGACGGCGGCGGCGTACACAGGGCCCATCAGCGGCCCCGCGCCCGCCTCGTCCACGCCGCAGACGGATGAAAAGCCCGCGGAGCGGGCTTTGTCCTCGTAGTGTAGGTTGACGCTCATGTGCGCTCGCCCTCCGGCGGGAATTCGAGCGTAAAGCGGCCGAGCTTGCCGCCGCGGAACTCGTCGAGCAGGATACGGCTCATGCGCTCGGTGTCGACCTCGCCGCCGGAGATCAGAAAGCCGCGCTTGCGCCCCGCCTTTTCGAGCAGTGCATAGCCGTCGTCCTCTTCCGAAACGGTGAGCTTGTAGCGCTCCTCGATGGCCTTGGGATAATTTTTGCCGAGGTAATCCATCAGGCGCATGGCGAGCTCTTCGATGTCGACGACCTCGTCGCGGATGGCGCCGGTGAAGGCTAAACGCACGCCGACGCTGCTGTCCTCAAATTTCGGCCACAGGATGCCTGGCGTATCAAGGAGTTCGAGCGTCTTGTCGACCGGCACCCACTGCTTCGTGCGCGTGACGCCGGGGCGGTCCTCCGCCTTGGCGCTCTTGCGGCCGGAGGCCTTGTTGATGAACGTCGACTTGCCAACGTTCGGGATGCCGAGTACCATCACGCGCAGCACACGGCCGATCTGGCCCTTGGCCTCGTAAGAGGCGATCTTATCGTGCAGCAGCGTGCGCACGGCGGAAGAAAACTGCTTCACGCCCCCGCCCTGCTTCGCGTCCGTTTCGATGACGGCGCAGCCGAGCGAGCGGAAATACGCCACCCACTTTTTCGTCATCTCAGGGTCGGCCTGATCGACGCGGTTCAAAACGATCAAACGGGGCTTGCCCGCTGTCAGTTCGTCCACATCGGGGTTGCGGCTGCTCATCGGGATGCGCGCGTCCAGAATTTCGCACACGGCGTCCACGTTGCCAAGCTCCGCCGTGATCATGCGGCGGGTCTTGGTCATGTGCCCCGGGAACCAGCTCAGAGAATCCAACTGCATTTGCTCGTCCCCCTTTACTGCAAAAGGCCGATGCGGCCAAACTCGCGCTGCTCGGTCAGATAGTCGCGTCCCGGGAAGACGAGGAACACCGCCTTGCCGATCAGAAGGCGCGTGTCCACCGTGCCGAGCGAGGAATCGCGGCTGTCGTTCGAATGGTTGCGGTTGTCACCCATGAGGAAGACTTCGCCCTCCGGCACGGTAAGCGGGAACACGGTACCCTCTTCGCGATAGGTGTAGTCGTTGATGTAGTCCTCGTCCAGAAGCTCGCCGTCCACATAGACCTGACCCAAGTTAAAGTCGATGTCCACGGTCTGGCCCGCGGTGGCGATGACGCGCTTGACGATGGGCTTCGAGTCAAAGGTCTCCTTGCGCGCGATGACGATATCGCCGACCTGATAGTCGCCGCAGAGCAGCGAGTTGACGACGAGAAGCCGGTCGCCGTCCTGCAGCGTCGGGATCATTGACGGGCCGGAAACGCCCATCAGCCGCACAAGAAACGTAAACACCAGCACAACGACCAGCAGCGCCGAGACGAGAGACGAGACCGTCTCATACACGTCGCGTCCGGGGATCTTTTCCACGATCTCCTCCTGCGGCTGCTCGCTGATCTCCATTTTCTGATCAAATTCGTCCATTTCGGTCTCCTAAACCCAGCGCCGCGCAGCGGCGGACTAACAGTTTCCCTCTGCGGCAAAATGCGCCTGATTTTCTAATATATTATTGTAGCACGCTTTTTGAAAAAGGCAACAAAAAAAGCATGGCGGAAACGCCATGCTTTTTTGTTCTCAAAGAATCTGCCTTACAGCTTCTCGCGGATCTTGGCAGCCTTACCGACGCGGCCGCGCAGGTAATACAGCTTGGCGCGGCGAACATAACCGCTGCGCACGGTCTCGACCTTCTCGATGAGGGGGGAGTGGATGGGGAACACCTTCTCGACGCCGACGCCGTAGGCAAGACGACGAACGGTGAAGGTCTCCTCAAGACCGCCGTGCTTCTTCGCGATGACGATGCCCTCGAAGACCTGGATACGCTCGCGGGAGCCTTCCTTGATCTTGACATGAACGCGGACGGTGTCGCCGACGTTGATGACGGGCATTTCCTTTTTCAGCTGCTGGGATTCGAGCTCTTTGATGAGATCCATGGATATTTTCCTCCTATTTATAGGCGTTCTTGACCGCTTTTTTCGGCGCTGTCGGGACTCTTTCACCCGCGCACGGCAGAGGACCGCCCTTTTCAAGCTATGGTAGCATATCACATCCCCAACGGGAATGCAAGCATTATTTGCAAAAACACGGCAGAAATCAGCGGAAAACGTTCATTTCCGCGTCGTAGACCTCTTTTCGGCGCACGCGAACAAAGTCCGGCGCGATCTCCGGCAGGTGCCGCGCGACCGCCGCGCCGATCAGCGCGGGGTTGAGGCCCGGGTCCTGCGCGGCAACGACCGCATCGGCGAGGATCACGCCCTCCCCCTCCGTCAGCGTGAGCGAGCGGATGAGCGGCGCAATGTTGAGCTCGGTCATCCCCTTGTGCTTCGTGCGCTTTTCGACAAAGATCTCCTCCTGCGTAAAAAACTCGCGGATGCGCTCGCACGCGCCCTCGGGCACGCCGTTGTCGTATTCCATTTCGAGCTGCGCGCGCAGGTTGACCATCTCGCGCACGGGGCGCGTCACGCTATAGCAGTCCAGCACGCGAAGGCCCGCGGGCATGCCGGTGTTCAGCGCCTCGGCCACGCCCTCGCCCGTGCTGTCTTCCACGCTTTCAAAGTCGAGGATCTCGCAGTCGCTCGACTGCCCCACGGGCAGCGGCAGCACGATGGACAGAATCGGGTGCGGGTGGAAGCCGTTGGAGTGCTTGATAGAAAGGCCCGCGCGCGGGAACACACGCTGGAACGTGCGCATCACGTCAAGATGCGAAATGTAGGACGCCTGATGCTCCTTGACAAAAACCAGCCGCAATTTAGACATCGCATTTCCCTCCCACCAGGCAGTTTGCGCCGCAGGCGTTGCAGTGCGTGCGGCAGTCCGGCGTCGTCACGCCCTCATAGCTCAGCGCGTGCTCGCGCTTCAAATACCCCGGTGCAACGCCGCAGGAGATCATGCTCCACGGCAGAATTTCATCCTCGCTGCGGCGGCGGTTGGCGTAAAAGTGCGGGTCAAGGGCGCACTCCTCAAAGGCCTCCATCCAGCGGTTCAGATCAAAATAGTCCTCCCACGCGCTGAGCGTTTCGCCCTTGCGCCACGCGGTCTCGATGACCTTGCCGAGCCGGCGGTCGCCGCAGGAGATGACCGCCTCCATAAAGCTCGTGGGCGAGGGGTGCCAGTTGTACGTGACGGACTTGGTGTTCATCGCCTCGCGCAGGAGCTTGACGCGGCGCTCGTACTCTTCAATGGGGATCTGCGGCTCCCACTGGAACGCCGTGTGCGGCTTTGGCACAAACCACGAGGTCGACACCGTGATGCGCACGCCGCGCGTCTTGTTGAGTGCGCTTTCGCGCCAGGCGTGCATGACATGGGCCGCGATGTCGGCAATACCGAGCACGTCCTCGTCCGTCTCGGTCGGAAGGCCGAGCATGAAGTAGAGCTTGACCGCGCTGTATCCGCCCGCAAACGCGCGGCGGCAGGATTCGAGCAGATCTTCCTCCGTCAGATTCTTGTTGATGGCGTCGCGCAGTCTCTGCGTGCCCGCCTCGGGTGCAAACGTGAGGCCGGTCTTTCTGCCCTTTTGCAGCCGCTCCATCAGCGCCATGGAGAAGTTATCCGCACGCAGCGACGGCAGCGCGAGCGTCACATGCCGCTGGGCACAGAAGTCCTCTAAGTCGTCGCACAGCTCGACAAGGTGCGGATAGTCGGACGTCGAGAGCGACGAGAGCGTCATATCCTGATAGCCCGAGTCCTCGACAGCTTCAACGGCGTAGCCGCGCAGCAGCTCCTCCGAGCGGTTGCGCACGGGACGGTAGACATACCCCGCCTGACAGAAGCGGCAGCCGCGGATGCAGCCGCGAAACAGTTCGAGCGACACACGGTCCTGCACGATCTCGGTCGAGGGAACGATGGTCTTGGTCGGATAGTAGGCCTTGTCCATGTCCCGCATGATGCGCTTTAGGACGACCTTGGGCGCACCCTCGTTTGCCGTGATGGACTTGACCGTGCCGTCGTCGTTGTAGACAACGTCGTAAAGGCTCGGCACATAGACGCCCGGGATCTGCGCGGCGCGCACGAGAAACTCGTGCTTGCTCCAGCCCTCTCGCCGCGCCTGACGGTGCAGCTCGATGAGCTCGACATCCATCTCCTCGCCCTCGCCGATAAGAGCAAGATCGATAAAATCCGCGATGGGTTCGCAGTTGTACATCGCCGTGCCGCCCGCGACAACGAGCGGTGTGAGCGCCGTGCGTTCGCTCGCGTGCAGCGGCACGCCTGCTAAGTCCAGCATGTCGACCATCGCGGGGAACGCCATCTCATAGCCAATGGAAAAGGCGATGATGTCAAAATCCTTGATCGGGTCAAACGATTCGAGCGCGTAGAGCGGGATGTTCGCATTTCGCATCTCCTGCTCCATGTCGCCCCAGGGGGCGAAGCAGCGCTCGCACCACACGCCCTCAATATTGTTCATCACACCGTACAGAATGCGCATGCCGAGGTTCGACATGCCGATCTCATACGTGTCGGGAAAGCAGAAGGCGACGCGCGTGTCGACCTTGCTCTTGTCCTTCATGATCGCGTTGAATTCCCCGCCGACATAGCGTGCGGGCTTCTGCACGCGGGGCAAAATGCGTTCCAATCTCTTATCCACAAAAGTTCTCCTCTGAAAGTAAGCAAAAATAAAAAGCCGAAAATGGGCACAAACATCCATTTTCGGCTATTCTACACTTTTATTGCGCGACGCGCAAGTCTCAGTTCTTTGAGCGCGCTTAAAAGCAGTGCCAGTGCGGCAAAAATAACGAGCGCGCCGCCGCGCGTCTGCATATAGAGATACACTGCCCCGCCCAGCAGCGCGAGCGAACAGAGAACGCCCGTAAGCGCCGCGATCGCGTCGCCCACGAGCGGGCCAAACAACGCCGAGACCGCAAGATTCAGCGCGTGCGAGCCGTCGAGCGGTGGGATAGGCAGCAGGTTGAACGCGCAGAGCAGAATGTGCGCGCCAGCGAAGACGAAGCCCTCCACCCACACATAGTGCAGCGAGAACCACGCCGTCAGAACGCCGCAGACGAGGTTCATGCCGCAGCCCGCGAGCGTGACGACAAGCTCACGCCCGTAAGAGAGCCTTTGCGCTCCGCGCGCGTGCAGCACCGCGCCAAACGCGCTGAGACGCACCCCCTCGATGGGCACGTGGAATGCCCGCAGCGCCAGAAGATGCCCGCACTCGTGCAGCGCGGCGGCCAGCAAAATCGAGAGCACGATCGTCAGCGGGCTCACGATGGCCGCGAGCAGAATGAGCAGCCAGAAGCTCCACGAAACGTGGAGCCCGCGTTCAGGGAACCACATAGTAAACGGGGTTCAGATACTCTTCCCCGTCGTGCACCTCAAAGTGGAGGTGCGAGCCCGTGGCGTTGCCGGTCGAGCCAACTTTAGCGATCGCATCGCCCTTTTTGACACTCTGTCCCGCGCTCGCGGTGATGGCGCTACAATGGGCGTAGAGCGTTGAAAATCCGCCCTCGTGGTTGACCGTCACATAGTTGCCGAGGATATTGCTCTCCCCCACCGTGCCGACTGTGCCGTCGGCAAAGCAGGCGACGGAGGCGCCCTCCTCGCCCGCGATGTCCATGCCGTAATGGAAGCACTCGCCCGCGCCGTTCGGATCGTCGCGCCAGCCGAACGGCGATGTCACCGTGCCGGACAGCGGCGTCGTGTACGAAAAGCCTAAAATGCGCTGCTCGCCCACGGCGAGTGCGGGCAGCTCCCGCGCGCTCGTGAGGTCGGAGACGTCCTGCTCCGAGACCGTCATGCCGATCAGATTGCCCGAGACCTCCTGCGCCTTGCTCTCGCCGCCAAACACCGCGACATAGGCCTCCGACAGCGAATCGCCCCAATCCTGCTCGCCGGATGCCGCACGCCCGACCGCGGAAAACGCCGAGATGAAGTCCGCGTCGCGCACCAGCCACTGCCCCAGCGTCCCGCGCAGCGCGCTTAAGTTCCCCGGCATCAGCAGCTTGAGGCCAATGAGCGCCACAAACAGCGCCCCGCAGACGATGAGCTGCACCCAAAGCCGCGGCACTCCCATCTCCTTGCCGCGAGACACGCGCGATGTGCGCGTTCGCGGCGCAACGCGCTTCCCGCTCCCGCTGTATGTTGTCCACTGCCGCCGCTTCTTCATGCCGCCCGCCTCCCGTCCATTTCTGCCATAGCCTATGTGGACGAGGAGAAAAAAATACCTCCGCCATGTAGCGGAGGTACTTGAGGCCATTTTATTCTTCCATTTTATACGCCGCGTAGACGTTTCTTCTTGTAAAGTCAGTTGCCTTGCCAAACATGACGTCCGGCAGCTTTGTGACAGCGTCCTCGACCTTGGCGCTCGCGTCGATGAGACCGTTTTCGCGGCAGTAGGACATTGCGCCGTCGTAGGGGCCGGCCTTGCCGGTCTTTCGCAGCTGGGCGACACGGCGGGAAAGGGCCTCGTCGCGCGGCGCGAGCAGCATCGCGAGTTCGCCGACGGTCATTTTATCGTCGAGGCGCAGCTTGTTGTCCGTGAAGACGATGGCTCGCGTCTTTGCAAGCGCGACGAGCTTTTCAAACAGCGGATCGTCGCGCCCGACATCCGTAAACGGACTCTCCTCCATCAGCTCGCCCACGCTGACAACACGGTAGCCGTACTCCTTAAGAAGCGCGAGCTGCTTGCCCAGCGCGAACGCGACCGGCGTGCGCTTGGCCATGTTGTAGCCGTCCTTCTGGAAGATGATCTGTCCGCAGAAGAAGTCCGGATCCTTTTCGAGCGCCTTGCGCATCGGCTCGACCATCGCGTCGATCTCCGCCTGAAGCGCCACCTCAGGGTCCTCATGCGTCGAGGGCAGCCAGCCCGCGCCGTCGAACGACGCGGCCATATACTGGTACCCCATGCGCTCGTAGACGTCGTAACTCGTGAAGCCGCCCGCCATCTTGTCTACATAGTGCGGCGGGCGCGCGAGCGTGAGCGTATAGCCGTAGCACTCACGCATCAGCGTGTCGAGGCGCGTCAGGTCCGCGACCGCGGCGTCAAAGCCAGGCAGGTACTCGCGCGCGCCGTAGACAAACGGCTTTTTGCCGAAGATGATGTGGCGGTAGCCGTGGTTTGTGATCTGATGGCCCTCGTCGAGCATGCGGCGGATCAGGCGGTCGTTGTGCACGGCTCCGCCTTTGTCGTCGCAGTGGATATCGGGGTAGTGGTCGAATTTGACGCCGCCCCACGCCGCGCTGCCGAGCTTGCCCGCCTCGTCGGGGTAGTTCTCGCTCGTGTCGCCGATGACGTCGAAGCTGCCCTTTGCGCCGTACTGCGCGAGCGTGTCGAGCAGCACATCCGTCAGCGTTTTGCCCTCAAATCGGTCGGGCGATGCGGGAAGGCCCATCGGGCCGTCGTCGAACGTCATCGCGCAGATGCGCTCGCCCGTCTTCACGCGCTCGATGCGGCGCGTGTAGCCGACGTAGTGCTTTTCCGCGGGCGTGATGATCTTCTTGACGATCTTCTTTCCCTTTTTGCCGAGTTTAACGATCCATGACATGCCATCCATCCTCCCTGGTGGTAAAGTCCTGCAAGGCGCATTTTACTGTAAAGAGCATTCCATTTACTCGTCTTTTTACGCCTGCGTTTGTCTTCTCTCTTTTGGCCTTCTGGCTTCTCGCTACGCACATTGCGCGGCCACGGCGGCCTTCGACCTGCTTCGCGCCCCGCAGGAGCGCTGCCTTGACGGCGGAAAGTGACAGCTCGTCCGCTTCCAGCACCGTCACGCCGCCGCCGACCTCTTCTGGCACATGTGCGTCGCTGCCCGCAGTGACGGGCTTTTTCCATTTTTGGGCCAGCTCGCGCGCCATGGCGTTGGCGTTCTTGTTCTTGCGGTCGGCACGGCTGTTCCAGATTTCGACGCCGTCAAGCCGGCTCATTACATCGTCGAGCCGGTTCGCGTCTGTGCTGTGCTCAAAGGGATGCGCGATGACCGCCAGCCCGCCCTGTGCGTGAATGGCCGTGACCGACTCGGAAAACTTCCTCGTTTCGATGGGTTCTCTCACAAAGAGACCCAGCAGATGCCCGCGCTCGGTCGAAACCTCGGTCGCGGGGATGACGAGAAAATCGTCGAATTCCGGAACCTCGTCCAGCACGCGGTCGTGGTCGCAGATGGCGACACCGTTCAGCCCGCGCTCGCGCGCAAGCGCAACGATCTCGCTCAGGCTCATGCAGCCGTCGAACGACCGCTCGGAATGAATGTGCAGATCGAGCCGCAGCTCCATGATCCTCTCCCCCTTCTCAGCGCTCAAACAGGCTCTTTTTAAGGTATGCGCGCATGACCTTGCCATCGCCCTTGGCGCTCAAGGCCTCTTTCGCCGTGAAGAAATCGCCGAGACCGCGCAGGCCCTCCTTGACGCGGCCCGCCTTCAGATAGCTCAGTGCAGCGACCGTGTCGTTGAGGAAAAAGCGCATTTTTACACCCGTCCGGTAGTCCTTCGCCGCGTAGGTGACTTGCCCGCCCTGCGCGGTCTGCGCGTAGTGCGCGACGATGGGACTCTGCGCCGCCTCCGTCATTGGGAAACTGCCCCACACGCGGGGGTTGACTTCCAAAATACAGTCCCCTTTGAACTCAACCATGGCAAGGCCTGTAAAGTGAAACGACTTGAGCAGTTCGTAAGCCTCGTCGATCATCTTTTCATCATAAAAGCTCTCGCAGCAGGTCGACGGCCCACCTGTGATCGGATACTCGCGCACGCGGCGGTGGCACAGCGCGCCGAGCAGCTCGCTCTCGCGACCGAGCAGCAGACTCGCGCCCGCGCCCTCGCCCGTGATCTTCTGCTGCACGATGGGGCTCGGGTCGTAGCGCTGCATCTTTTCCATGATGGCGTCGAATTCCGCCTCGTTGTTCGCCACGGCGTAGCGGTCGGCAGCCTTGAGACCGAACTTTTCTCCGCAGTGCGGCTTGACGACGACGGGATAGCTCTCCGGCGTGCCGTCGTACTCGCGCGGCACAGGAATGCCAAGCTCCAGCGCGCGCTGATGCACGCTCTCCTTGTCGTTGAGCGCGTCGAGCGTCTCCTTCGGCGCGATGAGGAAGTTCGCCAGCGCGGCAAATTCCTCCCGACGAGCGGCGACGGTGTTGAGCGTCACCGCGCCGACGCAGAAGAGCACCGGATGCTCATACTCTTTGAGTACGCTCAGCAGCTTTTCGGCGTAATCCGCATCCGCGCACGCGCCGTCGATCCAGCGGAAATCATCGCAGGACTTCGACACCGACACTGCGGGTGCGCTCTTGACGTCCGCCCTTGTCTGCGTCACGACCACGCGGTAGCCCGCGCGGTGCAGCGCGCGCACCGCCGCGATGGACGAGCGGTATTTTCCGTCCGTCACAAGCGCTGTTTTCATCTTATCATCACCGCCGTTTTTCTTTTGATCTGCCTGCCATGATACCAAACTCCCCCGCAAATTGCAAGAGCGCGCGATCCATCGCTTGTATTTCATTAAATACAGTTTATCATTGAAAAAAACGATGAAACGCCTTGCTTTTTTCGTCCTCTCATATTATTCTTTTCAAAGTAGAACGACATTCCGGAGGAAACCCGTCTTATGAACGATATCAGCCTCAAGCAGCTTGAAATTTTTGTCGCCGTTGTGGAATACGGCGGCTTCACCCGTGCGGCGGAGGAGCTGTTCTTCAACCAGTCCACCGTGAGCGCGCACATTTCGCTTTTGGAGCAGGCGCTCGGCAAGGAGCTGTTCGTGCGCTCCAACCGCCGCCATGTTCGCTTGACGAAGGAGGGCGAACAGGTCTACCCCATCGCAAGGCGCATTCTGAATGACTGCGCCGCGCTGCGCACGCTGTTTTCCGACGCGGACAGCGCCCCCGTGGTCGCGCTCGGCGCGTCCACCGTGCCGGGGCAATATCTGGTGCCGGGCTACCTCGCTGCGTTTTTGAAGCGCGAGCCGGAGTTCCGCTACTCTCTGCGCCGCGGCGACAGCGAGCAGGTGCACCGGATGCTGAAATCCGGCCAGATCGCCGTCGGCTTTGTCGGCGCAGTCAGCGCACCCGAAAATCTCGACTACTTCCCCCTCTACGACGACAGGCTCGTGATCGCCGCGCCGAACAACGAGCACTACCGCGCGTTCAGAGAGCGCGGCGTCTACGGCCGCGAGCTGCTGCTCGAAGAGCCGTTCGTCTCGCGCGAAGAGGGCTCTGGCACGGACACGAGCCTGCAAAACTATCTGCGCACGGTCGGCCTCTCCCACGATATGCTGCATGTCGTGGCGCGCGTGGACGATCCCGAGGCCATCAAGCAGATGGTCTCCGGCGGCGTGGGCGTTGCCGTGCTCTCGGCGCTCGCCGTGGAGCAGGAGGTCCAAAACGGCACGCTGCTCGCCTTCGAGATGGACAAAAGCGCGCTCAAGCGCACGATCTATCTCATCACGCTCAAATCGCAGCAGCTCTCCCGCATGGAGCAAAAGCTCGTCGACTTTTTGAAAAGCCCGCACCGCAGGAAGCGCGCCGAAGCCCAGAACTAAGTCAAAAAAAGGCACGGCAAAAGCCGTGCCTTTCATTTTGTCTTTTACTTCTTCAAAAAGCCGAACAGGCCGTGCTTTTCATACGGCTTGCTCGTCATGGAGACGAAGTCGTAGCCGGTCTTGGTGATGGCCTCGCGCAGCTTCGCCTCGTCGATGGGCTCTTCGCTGATGATGTCCGCTTCGCCCTTGGAGTGGGAGGCGGAGACTTTCTTCACGGAGAACGCGTTGCGGATGGCGTCGTTGATGTGCGATTCGCACATGCCGCACATCATGCCGTCGATCTTCACTTTGGTTTCGTACATGTTAAGATCATTTCCTTTCATACGGCGCAGGAGACGCGGGTGGATAAGTCCCGCGTCTCCTGTGCTATTTAATGCTGCTTACTGTGACAGGTGCCGTGCATAGCGCAGTGCGCACAGTTACAGCCACAGGAGTTTCTTCCCCTCTTTCTCTGCCGGATAAGATAGGCGGAGATAGCAATGATTATGGCAAGCAGGATAGCAGAGACGATGATCGTCGACAGGTTTGCGGTAACCCAGTTCAACACGGAAATCACTCCTTTCGCAGGGTATCGGGGTTAAGGGATCAGTGCTTGTCGCTCAGCTTGGTAGCTTCCTTGTAGGGCTTGAAGAGCATGTAGATCATACCGGCGAGGACAACGATGGCCGCGATCAGTCCGATGACGTTCAGGCTGCCGGCAAAGGCGTTGCCGAACTGGTTGATCATCAGGGCAATGAGGTAAGCAAAGCCGCACTGATAGCCGATGGCGAACCATGTCCACTTCGCGTTGTTCATCTCACGCTTGATCGCGCCAATGGCCGCGAAGCACGGAGCGCACAGCAGGTTGAACACCAGGAAGGAATAACCGGTGATACCGGTGAAGGCCGCCGCGATATTCTGGTAAACGGTCAGCTCACCGCCGCCGTAGAGGATGCCGAGCGTACCGACGATGTTCTCCTTGGCGACAAGACCGGTGATGGAGGCGACGGTCGCCTGCCAGTTGCCCCAGCCGAGCGGGATGAAGATCCAGGCGATCAGGTTGCCGATCTTGGCAAGGATAGAGGAGTCGATCTGATCCTCAGAGAGCATCTGGAACGTGCCGTCGACCCAGCCAAAGTAGGTGGTGAACCACACGAAGATAGTGGAAAGCAGGATGATGGTACCGGCCTTTTTGATGAACGACCAGCCGCGCTCCCACATGCTGCGCAGCACGTTGCCGAGGGTCGGCCAGTGGTAGGCAGGCAGCTCCATGACGAACGGAGCGGGATCACCGGAGAACATCTTGGTCTTCTTCAGCATGATACCGGAGATGATGATGGCTGCCATACCGATGAAGTAAGCGGAGGTGGAGACCCAGGCACTGCCGCCGAAGAGGGCGCCGGCGATCATGCCGATGAACGGAACCTTGGCGCCGCAGGGGATGAACGTGGTGGTCATGATCGTCATACGGCGGTCACGCTCGTTTTCGATGGTACGGGAGGCCATGACGCCCGGAACGCCGCAGCCCACACCGATGAGCATGGGGATGAAGGACTTACCGGAAAGGCCGAACTTGCGGAAGATACGGTCGAGAACGAAGGCGATACGGGCCATGTAGCCGCAGGCCTCGAGGAAGGCGAGCATCAGGAACAGAACCAGCATCTGAGGCACGAAGCCGAGCACCGCGCCGACACCGGCGACGATACCGTCGAGGATCAGGCCGTTGAGCCAGTCAGCCGTACCGGCAGCGTCAAGCGCATCGCCGATCAGAACGGGCACGCCCGGGACCCATACGCCATAGTCTGCCGGGTCGGGCTCGTCAAAGCCGTTTTCTTCAAAGTAGCTGACGGCGTCCACATAGGTCATCTGGACAACATCGTCCATCTTGTCCGCGCCCTCGGGCAGCGCGTCGTAGTAGGCGGTCATCTCATTGATGGCGAGGGTCTCTTCATCTTCCACGTCAACGGTGGCGGTGTCTTCGGTGGGCTGGAAGGCCTTGAGCTCTTCGAGCGCCGCGTCGGCGTCGAAGCTCTCGTCTTCCATGTCGAGGCCGACGAAAGCGTTGACAGCCTCGGAGGCGGCGGTGTAATCGTCGCTTGCCTCGCCGTAGGCGGCGGAGCCAATGCCCAGCAGGTGCCAGCCGTCGCCGAACACGCCGTCGTTTGCCCAGTCGGTCGCGGGCGCGCCGACGGCGACCATGGCGATGTAGTAAACAAGGAACATCACGACCGCGAAGATGGGCAGGCCCAGCCAGCGGTTGGTGACGACCTTATCGATCTTATCGGAGGTAGAGAGCTTTTCGCTGCTCTTTTTCTTGTAGCAGCCCTTGATGAGCTGGGCGATGTAGATGTAGCGCTCGTTGGTGATGATGCTCTCGGCGTCGTCGTCGAGCTCGGTCTCCGCCGCCTTGATGTCCTCTTCGATGTGGTTCATCGTCTCGGTGGGGATGCTGAGCTTTTCGAGCACCTTGTCGTCGCGCTCAAAGATCTTGATCGCGTACCAGCGCTGCTGCTCTTCCGGCATGGAGTGCACGGCCGCCTCTTCGATGTGGGCGATGGCGTGCTCGACAGGGCCGGAGAAGGTGTGCATCGGGACGGTCTTGGTGCCCTTGGCGGCGCGGATGGCAGCCTCGGCAGCGTCCATGACGCCGTCGCCCTTGAGTGCGGAGATCTCGATGATCTCGCAGCCAAGCTCACGGGAGAGCTCCTTGACGTTGATCTCATCACCGTTCTTGCGGACGATATCCATCATGTTGATGGCGATGACCACGGGGATGCCGAGCTCAGTGAGCTGGGTGGTGAGATACAGGTTACGCTCGAGGTTCGTGCCGTCGATGATGTTCAGGATCGCGTCGGGACGCTCGGTGATGAGGTAGTTACGGGCGACGACTTCCTCCAGCGTGTAGGGGGACAGGGAGTAAATACCGGGAAGGTCCATGATGACCACGTCATCGTGCTTCTTGAGCTTACCTTCCTTCTTTTCCACGGTGACACCGGGCCAGTTGCCGACAAACTGGTTCGAACCGGTCAGCGCATTAAACAGCGTCGTCTTACCGCAGTTGGGGTTGCCCGCGAGGGCAATTTTGATCTGCTTTTCCATGTTTCTTACTGCTCCTTCTTGTTAAGTTTCCTTAACTTATGTAGAAATAAATTATTCAACTTCGATCATTTCGGTGTCCGCCTTACGCAGCGACAGCTCGTAGCCGCGCACGGTGACCTCCATCGGGTCGCCCAGGGGCGCGACCTTGCGCACGAACACCTCAGTGCCCTTGGTGATGCCCATATCCATGATACGGCGCTTGACGGGGCCCTCGCCATGGAGCTTGACGACTTTGACGGTCTCGCCGATCTTGACTTCACGCAGTGTTTTCATAATCTCTCTCCTTTTATTTGAAAAATTGCTCAAACCATGATTTTTCTTGCCATTTCTTCACTAATGGCAACGCGGGCTTCCTTGACCTTGACGATCACGTTCCCGCCGAGCGACGACACGATACTCACCGTGCCCCCGGCCACAAAGCCGAGATCTTCGAGATGCTTTTTGACTTCAGCACTCCCGCCGACTTTGAGGATGGTATTTTCTTCTCCGGCATTTGCCAGTGTAAGCGGCATCATTATTTATCCCTCCGCATGCTGTTGGTCTGGCACTTTTCTGCCCGCGGCGATCCGCAATTCGCCGGCGCAAAGTTAGTGTCATTTAACTTTCGCCCGTAAGTTTAATCTCTCTAACCTATTTTGTCAAGAGGTTTTGTGAACATTTTTTAATGCTTGCATTTTTTGTTAGAGCATGTTAATCTGTGATTGACCTTTAACAATGAAGTTGGTGAAACCGCACATGAAAATCCAAAAGGCATCTGAAGATTATCTCGAATCCATGCTGATGATGAAAGAGCAGCACGGCTATATCCGTTCGGTCGACGTGGCCGACCATCTGGGCGTGACGAAGCCCAGCGTCACCTACGCGACCAAGCGCCTGCGCGAAAACGGATATATCGAGATGGACCGCGACGGCCTCATCACGCTGACAGACCGCGGCATGGCGATCGCAGCAAAGATGCTCGACCGCCACCACACGCTCACAAAATTTCTCATCGCCCTCGGCGTGGACGAAAAGACCGCTGAGGAGGATGCGTGCAAGATCGAGCACGACATCAGCCAGCAGACATACGACGCGATCTGCGAGCACGCAAGGCAGCACCTTTAAATGCAGGATCAACGGCCCCGTACCGAAAAGGTGCGGGGCCGTTTTCTTATATTTATATTTATAATATAATT
>CDZK01015876.1_pt1 | contig 30958 bp, 24 predicted proteins | sample 557401 | NCBI WGS metagenome assembly CDZK01 (sample SAMEA3182108, study PRJEB8094) | gut metagenome | biome: human; feature: gut; material: Stool; isolation source: human stools | place: Canada | collected 2013-04-25 | reverse complement strand
GGATTTATAAACTCCGTACTTTTACAACTGGCGGACAAAACACTGGAAAAAACGGATTTTATACTCGAAGAAAACAAAAAGGACCTCGACCGCATGGACGAATCGGACCCTATGTACGATCGTCTTATGCTATCGCGCGAGAGAATAGAAGCCATCGCCGCAGATATAAAAAACGTAGCATCGTTGCCTACGCCCGTAGGTGAAACACTCGGAAAAACGGTGCGTCCCAACGGTATGGTCATACGCAAGGTACGCGTACCGTTCGGCGTTATAGGGGTAATCTACGAAGCGCGTCCCAATGTCAGTTTCGATGTATTTTCCCTGTGTTTCAAAACGTCAAATGCCTGTATACTCAAAGGTGGGCACGATGCATGGCATTCCAACAATGCTATCGTTTCCGTAATAAAAGAAGTACTCAAAAATAACGGTACAGACGAAAATGCCGTTACATTGCTTCCTTCCGACCGGCAGGCGACTGCCGAACTGCTGAATGCCGTCGGATATGTTGACCTTCTGATACCACGCGGCGGAAAAGGTCTTATAGAATACGTCCGCGACAATTCCAGGATACCGGTCATAGAAACCGGCGCAGGCATATGCCACACTTATTTCGACATCCATGGCGATACTGAAAAAGGTAAAAATATAATTTTCAATGCCAAAACGCGCCGGGTGAGCGTATGCAATGCACTCGACTGCCTTGTCATACATTCGGAAAGACTTAAAGACCTGCCTGCGCTTACAGAAAAACTGAGCGAAAAGGGCGTAATCATATATGCGGACAAAAGAGCTTACCATGCCTTGGACGGTTATTATCCTACGGAACTGCTTGAAAACGCGACTCAAGACAGTTATGGCACGGAATTTCTCGATTATAAAATGGCCGTGAAAACAGTAGACTCTCCGGACGAAGCTATCGCCCATATAACAGAATACTCTTCCAGACACAGCGAATCCATAATAACGGAAAATGCCGAAACGGCGCTTCAGTTCCAAAAAAGAATCGATGCGGCATGTGTCTATGTGAACGTATCTACAGCATTTACCGATGGAGGACAATTCGGTTTCGGAGCGGAAATAGGTATAAGCACACAAAAACTTCACGCACGCGGTCCTATGGCGCTCCCGGAACTTACGAGCTACAAATACCTTATAACAGGCGACGGGCAGATACGCTAATATAAATAAACCGATATACAAAATCCTACTTGAGCTGTTCCGAGTAAAAAACGCCGGAACAGCTTTTTATTTAACGTTTACATCGCTAACATCATAAATACAATTTTTTACATAACCATATTGTACAATAAGATGGTGTATGAATTCATATTTTGCCCAATAATGCAAATATGAAATTATCCACTGCTATCTTTATTCTTCTTGTTCTTTTATTTTTAATTTTTAAATAAAAAAGAAAAACAGAGTATGATGAATATACCTTTTGATTGTGTTCAAATAATTTTACCTTGTTTTTTTGATATTGATTAATTAACATATTATAAAATATATTTAAAACATTAATTATTTGTATTTTACGTATTTAAATATGTTTTAAACAATAGTTTAAATATATTATCAACATATTTTGTTTATATGTTTCTGATCTTTATGCTGTGGAAATTTGTTCATATTGCAGTTGGGAATGAAAATACAGGTGTTGGTAATGCGAAGTTTTTTCAGTTATGTTTAAAGTCGGAGTTATTATATACGCCGGTTATTATATTTTTATCAACATTTTTTACGGTGTTATCAACTGCCGGTAAACAGTTTGTTTGCATTATATTTGTTTTGATTTTAATATAAGTAAAACGCACTGCTAATGGGAAAATTGAGCGTATATAATGCTTCGGCCGGTTCTGGAAAGACATATACACTGGTAAAAGAATACCTGAAAATAGTGTTGTCGTCGCCTCGAAGCGACATGTTCAGAAATATACTGGCTGTCACGTTCACAAATAAGGCTGCATGGGAGATGAAAACGCGTATAATAAATACGCTTGAAGATTTTTCGTCGGCTGATACGAAGCAGTTGTCAGGGATGATGGCGCAGTTGGCATCGGAAATAGATTTGCCGGCCGGGGAATTGAAAAACCGCGCTGCAAATGTTCTCAAATCCATATTCGAGGATTATTCGGCTTTTTCTGTAGGAACGATAGATTCTTTCACTACGAGACTTGTGCGTTCTTTTTCACGCGAACTTAAATTGCCTGTCGGTTTCCGCATAGCGGTCGATTCGGACAATATATTGTCCGAATCGGTGGATATGTTGCTTCTGAAAGCCGGCCGCGACAGCGTTTTGTCCGAAATGCTGCTGGATTTTGTCATGCGCAATGTCGATGAAGGACGTAATTGGGATATAGATTCCATACTCATATCTTCCGGCAGAATAGCTGAAAAGGAAAGCAATATAGAACAAATGGAAATGCTGTGCGGCATGAAGATAGAAGACTATATGTCGTTAGGCAAAAAACTGAACGCTTATAAACTTTCGGTCGAAAAACAGATATCCGACTTGGGAGATAAGGCATGCAGTATAATATATGACGTTTTAGGAGGAGATAAAATATTGGCTTACGGCGCTTCGGGTGTGGCTTCGTTTTTCAGAAAGGCTTCACAGGGGCTTGTGACCGAACTCAATACGCAGAGCGACCGTGTACAAAAATTTCTGGCCGGAAGTTATGTTTCTTCCTCAGCCACGATGGAACAAAAGATACTCGTGGGCAATTATTATGATGAACTGTGCCGTATAATAGACGATATAGAAGTAGTTCTGGACAGGGAGCGTACTACATATTCGTATGCGGAAATGCTTCTTGGGCCGCTAAGGCGCATGAGTGTTGCAGGTGAAATGGAATCTCAGATACGCGAGGTAAAAAACCGCAGTTCCGTCATGCTTCTTCGTGAATTCAATGAAATAATAAGCCGTCATCTGCGCCTTGAGCCCGTTCCGTTCATATATGAGAAAATAGGTGAAAGGTACAAGCATTATTTTATAGACGAATTTCAGGATACTTCGGCCCTGCAATGGGAAAATTTGAAAAATCTCGTATATAACCAACTGGCGGGGGACGGTTCGGCATTGATAGTAGGCGATGCAAAACAGGCTATATATCGTTGGCGCGGCGGTGACAGCGATCAATTCATAGACCTTTGCCGTGACGGCGGAGGACTTTCTTCTCAGCAGGTCGAAATAAAAAACCTCGATATCAATTACCGGAGCAGCCCAGTACTTGTGGATTTTGCAAATGAAATGTTCACCGTATGTGCAGAATTGCTCACTGACGATAAATACACCAGGTCTTATGAAGAAGGTAATATGCAGAAAGCCGCAAAAAATATTCCTGGTTTCGTATCTATAAGGAATATAGAGGGACAGAATGCCGTACAAAGGCAGGAACCCATGCTGCAAGCTGTTTACGACGAAATACTCAGGGTAATGTCAGACGGGTTCTCTTATTCGGACATATCGGTATTGTATCGTTCCAACAGAGACGGTGCTATGCTGGCCGAATATTTGTCATCGAAAAACATTCCCGTCACTTCTTCCGAGAGCCTTCTTCTGGCAGGAGCTTCGGGAGTTCGTTTTATAGTTTCGCTGTTGAGGTGCATGGCTTTTCCGGACGATCTTCAGGCCAGGGCAGGCGTATTGAACTATATAGAACCATCTTTTCCGCACGGTACGGATATAGTACGTTTTAAAGCGGAAAAAATCACGGCAAAGCACCGTGATTTCCTCGATTCGGTAAAAACGGTCGTACCGGCATTCGATCCGTATGAACTGCAAAGTCTTCCGCTTTACGAAGCGATAGAATACATCGCCTCCGCATTCGGTGCATGGGGTCGCAGCGAGGATGCGTATATAGCCGGTCTTCTGGATTTGGCGGCCGTATATGTGGACTCGGGTCCGGTGTCGTTGCGCGGTTTTTTGGAATACTGGGACGACGAGAAAAACTCGGCGAGCATTTCATCTCCTTCCGGGACAGATGCCGTTAAATTGATGACTATTCACAAATCCAAAGGATTGGAATTCCCGGTGGTCATTTTTCCGTTTGCTTCGTGGAAAATAAAGGACAGCGAGGATATCTGGGCGCAGCTTCCCCAGGATGAACTTTTCGGAGGTCTGCCTGCGGCTTATGTGCCTTTATCCGGGGTTAAGAAATACGGTCTGGACGATATTTACGCTCCTTACGCATCGAAGATAATGCTCGACAATCTCAACCTTTTGTATGTAGCCGTAACGCGGGCTGAAAACCAGTTGCATGTGATAGCTTCCCTAAACGGCCGCAAAGACAGTACCGGCCAGTGTTTTGAAATGTTTCTTGGCAATACTGATACCGAGAACGACTGCGATCCGGACGGTATTTACCTGTACAGCAAAGGCGAAAGGGCGGCTCCGGATTCTTTATGCGCAAAAGATGTTCCCGCCGGGGCTTTTGTTCTTGACAACCCTTCGGGTCGGCCGTGGAAAGACCGCATGCGGGTGAGTCTTGAATGGAAAAAGATATGGTCTGAAAACGCGTCCAGAGCTGTGGAAACGGGAAATGCCGTACACCAGGTGTTGTCGTGGGTGGATACCGCCGGCGATATAGACAGGGCGGTTTCAAAAGGGATGTCTTCGGGTATTTTGCAAGACAACGCTCCGGTAAAAAGTCTTATCGAGGCTATCGTAGCCGATTCACACCTTTCCGATTATTATTCGGGCGGGTGGGAAATACTTTCCGAAAGGGAAATGATGCTGCCCGGCGGACAAGTGTTGCGTCCCGACAGGGTATGTATTAAGGATGGGCATGCTGTGGTCATAGATTATAAAACAGGCGCTCCGAAAAACACGCATCGGACACAAGTTCTGCGTTATGCGGAAGGATTGGAAACAATGGGCTATCAAGTGGATAAATGCATACTCGCATATATAACTCCGGAAGGTCCCCAGGTAACGTATGTATGAGCATAATACCGGAATGTACCGGAGGCTTATAATCCAAAGTAGACATTATATTTTTGAAAATATGAAAATAATGCATTATCTTTGCCCCTGCAATTCGGGGTGTAGCGCAGCCTGGTAGCGCATCACAATGGGGTTGTGGGGGTCGCTGGTTCGAATCCAGTCACTCCGACGAAGTGCAAGCGATAAAACAGGGAGCGCCGAGGAAATTTTCCTCGGCGCTCTTGCTTTTTTGCCCGTGAAAAGCCGTATTTTTGGTGTCCGTACCGTCTTTGCAAGGTTCGCATACGATGAAGAAAATAGATTACGATAAACTGTATGATACGGTAAACGAATACCTCGAAGAAAAACTCGACGAGTTGCTTTTGTTCGTCGATAATCACCGCTATCCGCTTATCGTCACTTTTTCGGTTCACCTTTTGCTCGTCATACTGATAGCCAATGTTACGATAAAATACTACGAAAGCGGCGAGTCCAAAATAGTCGCCGTATCGATGGAAGAACTCCAGAGGATAGAGGAAGAGTTGAGAGATGCCGGAGTCGACCGTCTTTCGATAGATGCCAGACTTTCCACTTCCAATGCTTCGATGAGCGGTTTTACCAACCAGGCGGCGGCCGATTTAGGGGAAGATGTCGATATTTCCCGGATAAAGCAGGATTTTTCCACACTTCAGGAAGCCAAAGCCGTGACCAAACAGGTAAATGAATACGGCGAAGACGTGCGTGTGGATCTTTTCAGCGAACAGGTGAAAAACCGCGATGTAAATCTGGACGAATACCAGAAGATAGACAAAGACGCTTACAAAGGCACGGCACGTGAACAGGTTTATACAGGTAAAAGTACCGTTACTTACGGTTTCGACGGCAGTGTGAAACGCCACAATATAGAACCTGTGCCTGTACCTGTATATACGGTGCGTGTTGGCGGGTTGGTCGTGGTCGATGTGCGGGTGAACAGGGCGGGCCGTGTGGTTTCGGCTCAGATAAACCGCGAAAAGACGAAATGCACCAACGAGGATGCTTATGAAAAGGCGGTCACTTATGCCCGCCGTGCCCGTTTCAACGTCGATGAGTCGGCTCCCGAACCGCAGTCAGGGTATATTTCATACGAGTTCCAGTAATTTTTTCCCGGTGTATATAATAAAAACCCGCCGTCGAAAGATAATATCTTTCGACGGCGGGTTTTTTATAACGATAACTGTCCTTCGTTAGAACAGTTTCATGTCGTCCAGAGCTTTGAGAACGCCTTTTACAGCTGTGGCCGAAGCATCGAGATCTGCCTTTTCCTTCTCGTCCAGGTCGAGTTCGATAACTTTTTCGATACCGTTTCTGCCGAGTACTACGGGAACGCCGAGGTAGATGTCTTTAAGACCGTATTCGCCGGTGAGCCATGCGCATACGGGAACGACTTTCTTCTGGTCCAGAAGTATGGCTTCTACCATCGAAGCTGCTGCCGCGCCAGGAGCATACCATGCGGAAGTGCCCAGGAGTTTTACCAGTTCGCCGCCGCCTACTTTCGTGCGTTCTACTATTTCATCGAGGCGTTCGGGTTTTACGAACTGCGTAACGGGTATACCTTGTACGGTAGTGTATTTGGGCAGGGGAACCATCGTGTCGCCGTGGCCGCCCAGAAGGAGCGCCTGTATATCCATAGGCGAGCAACCGATTTCGGTAGCCAGGAATGCGCGGTAGCGTGCCGTGTCAAGTACGCCGGCCATACCCATGACCCTGTTGGAAGGAACGCCTGCAGCCAGGAATGCGCAGTAAGTCATCACGTCCAGAGGATTGGAAACGATGATTATCTTGGCGTCTGGCGAGTATTTCACCACTTGTTCCGTTACCGATTTTACGATTCCGGCGTTGATGCCGATGAGGTCGTCACGGCTCATGCCCGGTTTGCGGGGTACGCCTGACGTAACTACAACCACGTCCGAACCGGCCGTTTTCGAGTAGTCGTTGGTAGAACCCGTAAGGCGGGTATTGAAGCCGCGTATCGGGGCTGTCTGCCAGATATCCAGTGCTTTGCCTTCGGCAACGCCTTCTTTGATATCCAGGATTACGATTTCATCGACGAAATTGCGTACTGCCAGGACGTCTGCGCACGTAGCGCCCACATTTCCTGCTCCTACTACTGTTACTTTCATTTTATTTATTATTTGGTTTGATTCGATGCTGTTGAAACAATGCATACAAATTTATGCAAATGCAAACGAACTGCAAATTAAAATTTGCCTAAATAATATATCGTAAGGATATGCTGGGGTTAACAGGGCTCCAGGTGATGAAACTTGTTTTTTGCCGGGAAATACGCGCGAAATTTCCGGATAGAGCAATGGCCGTTTTTGAAATGGGATCCGAACAGTGTTTACCGGAGCATTTTTATTCCTAAGACATGCCGGAGGTTAGTTATAAAAAATTATATTTGCCAATTAGTAATTGTTTTTAAAATAAACGAATAACCGAAATTACGATTATGACATTATCCGCAAAATCCCGGAGAATACTTTCGCTCGATATTTTCCGCGCCATAACGATGTTCCTGATGCTTTTCGTGAACGAATTTGCCGGAGTTAAAGGATTGCCCCACTGGTTGTACCATGCCCAGATGAGGGAAGATATGATGGGATTTTCGGATACGATATTTCCAGCGTTCCTTTTCGCAATGGGCATGGCCATACCGTTTGCCGTGCAAAACAGGTTTAGAAAGGGAGATACTACGTTCGACGTGTTAAAACACATATTGCTCCGCAGCGTAGCCCTGATAGTGATGGGGCTTTTCACGGTGAATAAAGGAAGTTACGATGCGGCGGCTTCGGGTATACCTTCGGCATGGTATTCGCTTCTGATGGTGACAGGATTTTTCCTGATATGGAATGTTTACCCAAAGGCTGACGGATGGAAAAAATACGTTTTCAGGGCCATGAAAATAGCCGGAATAGCGCTTTTGGCGTATTTGTTCGTGATATTCGTCCCGAAGGAAGGCCAGTCGTTCGGAGTGAAATGGTGGGGCATACTCGGACTTATAGGATGGTCGTATCTGGGATGTTCGTTGATATATTTGCTGACACGCGACTATTTGGGCAGGAACGTAGCGGTTATGCTCCTTTTGGTGGCGTGTTCGCTGCTCACGGCTGCCGGTGTTTTCAAATCTGTGGAGTTCGTAGGGTATATACCCAGTCAGCCTGTACTGTATTCGTTGTCAATGGCCGGGGTTCTGGCATCGGTGATAATGAAGAAATACGCTTCCACATCTTCTCCCGGCAGATTTATCGCCGTGATGCTGGCCATCGGAATAGTGATGTTCGGCGCGGGCCTTTTCGCTCATAAATACTGGATAATATCGAAGATACTGGCTACTCCCACATGGTTGTTCTATTGCTGTGCCATGTATTTCCCTCTGTTTGCGCTTATATATTGGATTGCGGATGTGAAAGGCCGCGGAGGTTGGTTCGATGTGATAAAACCCGCAGGAACGCTGACACTTACGTGTTATATAATACCGTATATAACCGGCAGTCTGATGTCGATAATGCATGTGCACTGGCCGGCCGTAACGTATGCCGGGACTCCAGGACTGGTGCGTTCGGCACTATATTCGCTGGCGGTGGTATGGATAGCGTGGTTGCTGAGTAAAATCCATATCAAACTCAAGATTTAGTCTTATGATGCGGAGCGAATGTCATCCCTGGGGTTTTTTTCTGCCTGAAGGTATGAAAGTGTTGCTTTTGGGCAGTTTTCCGCCGGCTCGTGAACGCTGGTCTATGGATTTTTATTACCCGAATATCCAAAATGACATGTGGCGTATATTGGGACTGATTTTCTATACAGACAAGAATTATTTCCTGAAAAGCCCAAAACAGTTCGATATAGAAAAAGCCAAGGCTTTTTGCCGAGAGAAAGGAATCGGTATGGGCGATACGGCGCAGGAGATAATAAGGCTTAAGAACAACGCTTCCGATAAGTTCCTTCAGGTGATACGTGCGGCGGACGTTGAGGCCATATTGCGCGGAGCACCGTCGTGTATAGCCATTGCCGTTACCGGACAGAAGGCTATGGACACGCTGATATCCGGTTTTTCGTCCGATGTGAAGGAACCTCCTGTGGGGTGTAGCAGCACACTCGAAGTGGATGGACGGAGCGTTTTCCTGTACAGAATGCCGTCCACTTCACGCGCTTATCCTAAGCCGCTGGATGAAAAGGCCGCCGTTTACGGAGCTATGTTCGACAGGCTGGGGATATTATGACGACGGTTTGGCTGAAATGTGAAAAAGCCGCGCTTTAATTGGCGCGGCTTTTTTCGCTTGTTTTGCGAACTGTTGCAATACTTTTCCAGCTTACTATTTTAAAAGTGCTTCTTTTATACGGCGCAACGCTTCGGTAAGAACTTCCTCACTAGCGGCATAGGACAGGCGTATGCAGTCGTCGTTGCCGAACGAAGAACCGGCCACCAAGCCTACATGGGCTTCGGAAAGCAGGTACAGGCACAGGTCGTCCGAAGTGTTTATCTTGTGTCCTCCAAGTGTTTTACCCTTATAGTACGATATGTCTGGGAATGCATAGAAAGCGCCGTAAGGCGTGTCGGTTTTGAATCCCGGTATTTCGGCCAGTCCTTTGAGTACAAGTTCGCGTCGGCGTGCGAATACTTCCACCATGGGTTTTACCATTTTTTCGGGATCCGCGTTAAGGGCGGCTACGGCAGCCTGCTGGGCTACGGAGTTAGTGCCAGAAGTTACCTGTCCCTGAAGGTCTTCACAGGCTTTCGCTATCCACTGCGCAGCGCCGATGAAGCCTATGCGCCAACCGGTCATTGCATAAGCCTTTGCAAGTCCGTTAACGACGATGGTCTGTTCGTATACTTCGGGAAATTCCGCTATCGAGGTATGTCCTTCGGGAGTGAAGTTGATGTGTTCGTATATCTCGTCCGATATGATATATACCTGCGGGTGGCGTGCGAACACTTCGGCCAGAGCTTTGAGCTCCTCGCGGGTGTATACTGCGCCGGTAGGATTGGACGGCGAGGAATATATTATGGCTTTAGTGCGCGGGGTTATGGCTTTTTCGAGTTGTTCGGGGGTGATTTTGTAGTTGGTTTCGATGCTCGTTGGCATTATCACCGGCGTGCCTTCCGCCAGTTTTATTATCTCCACGTAGCTTACCCAGTACGGAGCCGGCACGAGTACTTCGTCTCCCTTGTCCACCAGTACTTGCATTACGTTGTAAATAGAGTTCTTGGCGCCTGTGGAAACGACTATCTGGTTAGGCTGGTAGTCCAGATTGTTGTCGCGTTTGAATTTGTGGCAGACGGCTTTTTTAAGTTCCGGGTAACCTGCTACCGGCGAATAGAAACTGTAATTGTCGTCGATGGCTTTTTTGGCGGCTTCTTTTACCGCGTCGGGGGTAAAAAAGTCCGTTTCGCCGAGCGAGAGACTTATTACGTCCACGCCCTGGGCTTTGAGTTCGCGTACTTTGGCCGACATCAGAAGTGTAGCCGACGGTTCCAGGCGTTCTATTCGTCCGGACAATTTGTGTGCGGTTGTTTCCATGGTGAGTTTATGTGTTTTGTGTGTTGATTATGCTGTGTTAGGCATGCTTTTTTAAATGGCCTTTGCAAATCTAATAAATAGGCCAAAGTCCGGAGCATAAAAAATGTAATATTATTTAAAAAAATTATCTTTGCATAAAGAATTCTCAAAAACAAGGCATGAAAATACTTGTGACCGCTTCGGTAGTGCCTGATATATATTCTGTGGTACGCCCATCGGATGACGGGACCGGTGCTGTCGTGCAGGCTTCGTCGCTGACTGTCAATCCTGCGGACAAACAGACCCTGTCAAAAGCCCTGTCGGTGCATGGGGCAGAGGTGACGGTACTCAGCGTTACCGGTAACGATGCTGCCGGCGCGCTCGGTCTGGCGCGTGCGATGGGAGCTTTCAGGGTAGTGAGGATAGACGCTTCCCCGGCCGACGCCTTTTGTGCGGCCTCGCATACGGCAGAGTTTTTAGCAAAAAACGATTTCGACCTTGTGCTTTGCGGGGCCTTGTCGTGGGATTATGCTACGGGCGAATTTCCACGGTGGCTGTCGCATTTGTCCGGTTTGCCACTTTTGGACGGAGTATCGGATTTTTCTGCTGCCGGTGACGGCTTTTCGGCGGAAAGGAAAACGGACAAAGCCGTGCAACGCATCATAGTAAAAGGCCCTCTGATTCTTTCGTGCGGTAAGGATATTTTTCCCGAAAACGAAATAAGGATACCTTCCATGCGGGAAATGATGACAGCTATGCGAATACCTGCGGAAGTTATCCGTCCGTCCGTTGGTTTTAAACCTGAAAAAGAATTTTACGATTATTCACGGCCTTTGCAGAAACCTCCGGTGAAGTTTTTCGAAAAGGAGGAATACGAACGCCTGGCGGAAATAATCCTTTCGGCTTCACGAGGGGATAAAATGGACAACGCAGCTTCCGATGCTATTCCCGTATTTTCAGGGCGTTTGTATGCGCATGTGAGGGGGGGTGATGCTCCGGAAGGCATAGTACCTGAGTTTTCCGTCGTTGAAGAAATATCGGTGCCGGCACACAGGAATCTCAGAGATGCTCGCGTGGTGGTAAGCGGTGGCATGGGTGCCGGTTTGCAGGCGTGGCGGCCGATAGAATCTATTGCATGCCTTTTGGATGGTGCGGTGGCTTGTACGCGTCCGGTTTACCAGAGCGGTTTGCGGGGATATTTCGAACATGTGGGCCAGACGGGTGAAAAGATCGCACCGAGGCTTTATATTGCGGCCGGCATCAGCGGGGCATTGCAACATGTGGCGGGTATCATGCGTTCCGAACGGATACTGGCGATAAATACCGATCCGCAGGCCGAGATATTCAAATATGCCGATTACGGGGTGGTTGGCGATGCGGCTGATGTGTTGGGCGCTCTGGAGAAAATTTTAACTAATATGTGCCAAAGGGATTAACTCAAATGTCGTAATTTTCCCCGTCGGCAGGCTTGCGTTTTCCGTGTTCGTTTTTTCTTACGGTGCAGGCTTCTGCTTTTATGCAAAACTATGGAACTGATACCGTTGACGCTTACGGGAATAACTTACAGCCAGGCACATACGGGTGCTTATGCCCTTATTCTCGGAGAAGGGGGCGCATCTTCCCGCAAACTGCCAATAATAATAGGCGCGTGGGAAGCACAGTCGATAGCTGTCGCTCTCCAAGGGGATATTGTACCCAAAAGGCCGGTGACGCACGATTTGTTTTATACCTTTGCCGTGAATTTCGGAATAAGGGTTACCAGCGTGTTGATATATAAACTGCTGGACGGGATATTTTATTCGTCGGTTACGGCAGTAGACCGCAGCGGCATAGAGCGACAGATAGATTCGCGCACGTCTGACGCTGTGGCATTGGCATTGAGATTTCATGCCCCGATATATACTTACGGTTCGATACTTGATCAGGCGGGAATATATTTCCAGGCACGTTACGACGATGCTGCGGATATCTCCGATGAAAGCGGTGTCCGGGAAGATGAACCTGACGGGGACGCTCCTGAGGAGGATATGGAACACCCGGCAGCCATAAGAACAAACCTGCCGGAAAATGGTTTCGATGGTGTGAGTACCTCGGACCTTTACGAAAAACTCGAAGAGGCTGTGCAAAACGAAGATTACGAACTCGCGGCGCGCATAAGGGATGAAATAAAGGATAGAAATAAGGTTTAATCAGAACATAATCAACATATTATAAGTGTAAAGAGGGTGTCCTCGCGCGTAAATTTTAAGACCATACGATATGTATAAGAGAATAGCGGTATTGTTATGTTTTTTTGTTGTTTCAATAACGACATACGGTCAGGAAATATCCGGCCATTGGATGGCTGTGGATGAAGAGAACAACTTTACGAAGGAGTACATAGATTTAAAACCGGACAGTACGTACCGTTTTTCGCTTTTTGATGGGGCGATATCATCGAGCGGGAAGTGGACTCTGCACAGGAATGTCGTAGCGGTTACCGATACCGTAGAGAACAAAACGTTCGGCATATCGTTCCACGGTCTTACGGACAGTACGCTCACTGTTGTCATGTTGGGCCGTGAATTTGCGATGGTAAATGAAAATAATCCGTTAGTACAGGCGTCCCGGATCGTTTCTGCGATAGATAATGCCGAGACTTCAGGGGTTGTTGCGCCAAGCGAGGGAATTACGTTTGCGGGAATAATACGCGGAGCGATAGGTCTTGTCGCATTAGTGTTTATACTTTTCCTTTTCAGTGACAACCGCAAGGCCATATCCTGGAAACTTGTGGGTGTGGGCCTCGGCGCGCAGATACTCATTGCCCTGGGCATACAGAAAGTGCCGTTCATAGGTACGGCATTCGAATGGGTAAGCCGTGCTTTCGTAAAAATACTCGATTTTTCCGGGGCCGGGGCGGAATTCCTGTTTGGCGGTCTTTTGGACCAGACACACTTCGGATACATATTTGCGTTTCAGGTGTTACCGACCATAATATTCTTTTCGGCGCTTACGTCCGTTCTGTTCTATTTGGGTGTGATACAGAAAGTCGTCGGTTGGATGGCTATGGGAATGACTAAAATGCTCGGAATTTCAGGCGCAGAAAGCCTGTCGGTGACCGGAAATATATTCCTCGGGCAAACCGAAGCGCCTCTTATGATAAAACCTTATCTCTCGTCAATGAACCGTTCGGAAATACTGTTGGTGATGGTGGGCGGCATGTCCACGCTGGCCGGCGGGGTGTTGGCGGCGTATATATCGTTTCTGGGCGGCGACGACCCGGTACTGCGGCAGATGTTCGCCAAGAATCTGCTTATGGCTTCCGTAATGGCGGCTCCTGGCGCTGTCGTGGCATCCAAGATATTGTGCCCTCAGACCGAAAAAGTGGACAACAACGTGCATGTGTCTATGGAGAAAATAGGAACGAACTTCCTGGATGCGATGTCAAAAGGTACTACGGAAGGTCTTAAACTAGCAGTAAATGTCGCCGCGATGCTTCTCGTGTTCGTTGCGTTTATCGCGTTTTTCAACTATATTGCGGTGTCGGTTTCACATATGTGCGGTCTGGATACTCTCGTGGCCGGATGGACTGACGGGCGCGTTACAGAGATAAACCTTCAGTCAATACTCGGATTTATTTTCTCTCCCCTTATGGGTGTGATAGGGGTTCCGTGGCAGGATGCGGCCAATGTCGGAAGCCTGTTGGGGCTTAAAGTAATAATGTCCGAATTTGTGGGCTATAAGGAATTGGCGGAATTTACTGCGGCCAATATCCTTACGACTAACAAAGCCATAGTCATGGCTACGTTTATTCTGTCGGGGTTTGCTAATTTCGCATCCATAGGCATACAGATAGGCGGCATAGGTTCTCTGGCGGAGAACAAGCGCGAACTTTTAGCTAAATTCGGCATAAAAGCCCTTATTGCCGGAACGGTGGCATCGCTTCTTTCTGCCACTATTGCAGGAGCGTTGATAGGTTAAAAAAACAAATAGCGATATGACGAGGATTTACAGTTACATAAACAGCATAAACCTTTTGAGCAGTATATCGCTCGGTGTGCTGTGGATAAACAAACTGGCGGGGCTGGATTTGTTGTCGAACGTTATAATCAACAATTACGTGGCCCTTACCGCGGTGTATGCGCCTCCGGTGCTTTTTGTTTTGCATTTGATAATAATATCCGTTCTGTGTATACGTCACATTCATGTGGAGTACTTCCGTAAGGCTTCGGCGTTGTTTTCATTCGTGAATCTCGTGGTTTACCTGTTGTTTTTATTGTATGTGAAATATTTTTAGTTCCACGTGGAACATATATAAAACTCCGGGGCGGTTGTTCCACGTGGAACAACCGCCCCGGAGTTTTTTTGTTGCCGACAGAATGTGTCGTATGCAGGGGGGGGTGCATGGGGCCGATCTGTAAATATAAAATTTGAAAAACGGTTGTTATGGCGTATTTTTGCCGGTAGTAAAACGAAACGGAAACATGTCTGTATTTAATTCACAATACGATGTCGTGGTGGTTGGCGGCGGGCATGCCGGAGCCGAGGCTGCGCGCATAGCCGCCCGTATGGGGTGTAGTACGTTGTTGATAACACAAAGCCTTCCGAATATAGCGCAAATGTCGTGCAATCCTGCCATGGGAGGCATTGCCAAAGGGCAGATAGTGCGCGAGGTGGATGCTTTGGGCGGGTATTCTGGCATTGTGACGGACCTTACGATGATACAGTTCAAAATGTTGAACATGTCAAAAGGGCCTGCCATGTGGAGTCCGCGCGCCCAATGTGACAAGTACCGTTTTTCCGAACAATGGAGGCATGAGCTGGAACATACGGATGGTTTGGATTTGTTTTGCGATACGGTTACCGGAGTCGTCACGGATGATTCGGGCACTGTAACCGGAGTAAAAACCGCGCTCGGCGTCGTGGTGTGTGCGAAAACAGTTATCCTGACCAACGGAACTTTTCTCGGCGGGGTGATACATATCGGTGAAAAGCATTTTTCCGGAGGTCGTATATCAGAGCCGTCAGCAGAAGGCCTTACGGCCAATCTCGTGTCTCTGGGATTTGAAACGGGACGCATGAAGACCGGTACTCCACCCAGGATAGATGCCCGCAGTTTGGATTTTTCCGCAATGACGGAACAGAAAGGGGATGAAGATCCGGGCCGTTTTTCTTTTTCCGATACACCGCCGTTGAAGGCTCAGGCCAGTTGCTGGATGGCTTACACCAATGAAAAAGTACATGAAGTCCTGCGTGAAGGATTCGACCGCTCGCCGATGTTTGCCGGAAGGATAAAGGGGGTAGGACCGCGATATTGCCCTTCGGTGGAGGATAAAATAAACCGTTTTAAGGAAAAAGATGCGCATCCGGTGTTCGTAGAGCCTGAGGGTCTGGGTACGGTGGAGATGTACATAAACGGTTTTTCCACATCGTTGCCCGAAGATATACAGATACGTGCCCTGAGGCAGATAAAAGGCTTTGAAAATGCTAAAATGCTGCGCCCGGGGTATGCAATAGAATACGATTATTTTCCTCCTACGCAACTGACGGCTACACTCGAGACCAAACATGTCCGGAATCTGTATTTTGCAGGTCAGATAAACGGTACTACCGGTTATGAAGAGGCTGCTTGCCAGGGTCTTATGGCGGGAATAAACGCTTCTTTGAGAGTAAAGGGCGGCGGGGAGTTCGTTCTTAGGCGGGACCAGGCGTATATCGGCGTGCTTATAGACGATCTTATAACGAAGGGTACGGAAGAGCCTTACCGCATGTTCACTTCCAGAGCCGAGTTCCGAACGCTACTGCGTGGCGACAATGCCGATGTGAGGCTTTCTCCGTTAGGATATCGGTTGGGTACGGTGTCGGATGAGGCGTTGAAAAAGGTGGAGGAAAAAGTGCGTATGACCGAAAATTTCGTCTCTTTTATACGCGGATTGTCCGTTTCTCCATCCGAGGGCAATGCTATGCTGGAAAAGAAAAAATCGTCCCCGATGACTCAGGGCTGTAAGGCGGATAAAATATTGTCGCGTCCGGATGTTTCTATGGACGATTTGCGGAGCGACATTCACGGAGTGGAGGATTTTATTCTTGAGAACAGTATAAGTCCGGAAGCTGTCGTCCAGACGGAGATATTTGTAAAATATCAAGGATACATAGATAAGGAAAAAGAGAATGCATCGAAGATTGCCCGGCTCGAAAATGTACAGATACCGGACGGGTTCGATTTTTCGCGCATAAGTTCCATTTCGATAGAGGCGCGTCAGAAACTGGAAAAGATACGCCCGAAAAATATAGCGCAGGCATCGCGGATAAGCGGCGTAAGTCCGGCGGATGTTTCTGCGCTTCTTATTTTTCTCGGACGTTGATTGAAGGCCGGAGAAAATTTATCGCTTGGTAAAATGCTGTTATATTTTTTCCGTTGGCTTTTAAAAAAGTTGGTAACGGTCGGATTTGACGCTTCGTGCGCAGGTTATTTACGCATGATTGTACGCCCTGAAGGGTTATAAATGTTAACGGCCTGTGTGTTTTGTTAGTTTATTTATTGAAAATCAGGGTTGTATGTGGTGAGGTGGTATTTGTGTTCCCGCTCGTATTTCTTTGTGAAACGGGTATCGTATTTTGAAATTCCTGTTTTTCGTTTTTTAGAGGCGTCTATTGAAAAGCTGTTTTACAATGATGTTTTCTTTTGAGCGGCTTCCACATGCTGCCAGTTCGAAATCGATGCCTGCGTTTTTGGCGCACAAGCAACCTATGCTTGTGGAGACGGACGCTTAGTCCGGATATATTAATCGAATTCGAAGGTGTATCCCTTATTTTGTTATTACGTTGGAAAAATATCTTGAAAATATCTTCTCTGCCTTGGCCAATGTTTCTTTGTCGGGTACGGGAACATCCTTAAGGCGGTAATCCATGCCCAATTTTTCCCATTTGTGAACACCCAGACGATGATACGGCAGTATTTCCACGCGAGAGATGTTGCCATATCCGGAAAAATGCCGGCCCCAATCGTCCAGGTCTTTTTCAGCGTCCGTCCATTCTGGTACAAGTACGTACCTGAGCCAGGTGTTTTTGTTTATTTCACGCAGTTTTTCGGCAAAGGCCAAGGTATTGGCGTTCGATACTCCGGTCAGCAGTTTATGTTTTGCCGGGTCTATGTGTTTTACGTCCAGCAGCACTAGGTCGGTAAGGCCCAGGAGTTCTTCCACATCTGCATTCATGAAATTGCCGTTAGTGTCCAGAGCGGTGTTTATTCCTTCTTTTTTGAGAAAACGGAACAGCGGTATGAGTTTGCCGGCATGTATCAGCGGCTCTCCTCCGGATACGGTAACTCCTCCTTTGTTCCCGAAATATGCTTTGGAGTTCATAATCAGGCGGGCTATTTCCTCAAGTTCCGTTTGATGTCCGCCTTCCGCAGAGATGGTATCTGGATTGTGGCAGTATGCGCAACGGAATCCGCACCCTTGGGTAAATATTATGAATCGTATGCCAGGGCCGTCGTGTACTCCGAACGACTCTAGTGAATGAACGGGAAGCGTGTATCCCGAAAGTTCTCCGGACATTTTTATAAGTCGATTGTTATATTCTGTTGTTCAGGCTACGACAGCTTTTGTGCGGGATTCTATCGGGCTTATCACTTTCGTGTCGTCGAGCATTATCATTCCGCGTATTATTCCCGTTATGACCGATACGAGCGACATTGACACTTGCATGCGCAGTTGTGACGACGAGTGTATAAGACTTATCTCCCGCGAAGGTACGGGAGCGGTAAATTCACGGATAAACCTTGTGTCTTCGGAGCGCAGTGACAGGGTATTTAGATAAGGGAGTACCGTAGTGCCGAACCCGTCCTTGGACAATCCCACCAGTGTTTCGAAATTGCCGCTCGATAGGCGGAATTTTTGCTCGGCGGTCGTTTTTTTAGCTTCCTGGCACAGGTTAAGCACACTGTTGCGGAAACAATGTCCGTTTTCCAAAAGGAGCAGTTGTTGACGCGAGATATCCTCCGGAGTCACTTTTTTCTTCCGGTAAAGGTCCGAATTTTCATCGACGAAAGCCACCATGGGTTCCAGATACAGCGGGTGTTCGATTATATCCGGTTCCTGGAGCGGAGTGGCAGCTATCCCGGCGTCTATCATTCCGTCCTTGAGCGCTTCGAGCATGTTGGGAGTCTGTATTTCTTCCACATGCAGGGTTACCTTGGGGTATTTTTTCATATAAGTCCGCAGAAAAAGCGGCAGCAGTGTGGGCATCACGGTAGGTATTATTCCTAGGCGGAAATCACCTGACACGGAATTTTTTTCCGAGTCTATGATGTCTTTTATCCGCATTGCCTCGCCTATTACGATTGAGGCCTGTTCTACTATTTTACTGCCTATCGGAGTGACGGCTACGGGTTTTTTGTTCCGGTCGAATATCTGTACGTCGAGTTGTTCTTCGAGTTTCTGTATCTGCATGGACAGCGTAGGCTGAGTGACGAAACATTTCTCGGCTGCCATGGTAAAGCTGCCCCAGCGGGCCACAGCCAGTATGTATTGCATTTGTACTATGGTCATGTATGGAAAAAATGTATTTGGTTGTACAGATGTTATTTTCGGATAAAGGTAAGGCTAAAAGTGCAAAAATCATAGAAATGCCGGTTTTTAAGTTTTATCGGAAAACAGTATGCTAATCAGGTGATTGTATCGCTTGGGGATGACAGCGGGTGTTTTTAAAAGGATGCGGTATTCGGTGTGACGAACGGGGAAAATGTCGTATTTTCGCTTCCTGGATGGTAACCGATGCGGCCGTCGGCGCATGGCTGGACGGAAAAGCGTTCGATAATAATGAAATAGCGGAAATACAGGACGAATATGACGGAAAAATATACTGCGACACTTACGGTATTTGGTATCAGGCCACTTATAGAGGCGGTAGAATCCGGAAAAGTACCGGACAAGGTGTTCATACAAAAAGGGCTTCGCGGTGAAAATGCATCGGAGTTGATGGCTTTGCTCAGGGACAGGGACATAGCCTACAAGGTCGTTCCTGAAGAAAAACTGGCCCGCCTTACGCGGGAAAACCACCAGGGGGTGTTCGCATTTCTCTCGCCTGTGGAATTTGCCTCGGTAGAGGCTGTGGTCGATGAAAAATTGTCGCGTGGAGAAAATCCTTTGGTTCTGATACTCGATCACCTGACCGATGTGCGCAATTTCGGGGCGATAGTCCGCACGGCCGAATGCGCCGGTGTTTGTGCCGTGGTAATACCTTCCGAAGGTTCTGCGCCGGTGAGTGCGGATGCGGTAAAAGCCTCGGCGGGAGCTATTTTCCGTGTACCGTTGTGCAAATCGAGAAACCTTACCGATACCGCTTATTACCTTCAGCAGTGCGGGCTTAAAATAATATGCGCTACAGAAAAAACGGCCGACACGGTTTACTCGGCCGATATGTCGGTTCCGTTGGCAGTGGTTATGGGTAATGAAGAAAAGGGCATATCCAAACAGTTGCTCAAAATGTGCGACCAAAGAGCCAAATTGCCGCTCGAAGGCGAGATAGGTTCGCTGAACGTTTCGGCGGCATGTGCGGCAGTGCTTTACGAAGCTGTACGGCAAAGGTCGGTATTGAAAAAAGTTTGATGCTTTTTTCGGCGCATGTAGTGTGTGTGCGTAAAAAAACTATATTTGCATTCCCAAAATACAGGATTCCGATGAATCTCCTTTAATTTGACATGCTCTTCCATCCCTTGCGGCCAGTAATGTTTAAGGCCGGAAAGAGGATGTTCAGGAGTTCCCCTCCCCCGCCGATTAGCCCGGCGGCTGTTTTCAAAAAATCTTACCGCGGCAAGTTCGTCATTTCCGCATGGCCTGAAAACCATGCACGGGTAAGGTATGTTTTATTACATTAAAAAAACTTTTTTATGGAATCCTGGAAAAAGAAATTCGCAATAATATGGACCGGCCAGTTTTTTTCGATACTAAGCAGTACAGTGGTCGGTTATTCGGTTATTTTCTGGCTGAGCCTCGAAACAGGCTCTGCCGAGATTTTGTCTTTGGCGGCAATTGCCTCGCTGTTGCCTCAGGCTGTGGCGGGACTGTTCACCGGTGTTTACGTGGACCGTTGGGACAGGAAAAAAGTCATGATATTCGCAGACTCGTTCATAGCCCTGTGTACTCTCGGATTGGCTGTGCTGTTTTGGACAGGTACGGCCCGTATATGGCACATATATATCCTTCTGGCATGCCGTTCGGTAGGTTCGGCATTTCACATGCCGGCCATGCAGGCATCCGTGCCGTTATTGGCGCCGCAGTCGCAGCTTGCCCGTATAGCGGGCGTTAACCAGATGATACAATCGGTATGCGGTATTGCGGGTCCTGCATTGGGAGCGTTGTTCATTGGGTTGTTCAATATGGGTACGGTGCTTATGCTTGATGTGGCGGGTGCGGTACTGGCTTGTACCTCTTTATTGTTTGTCAAAATACCTCGTCCTGAAAAGGAGAGCAGCTTGCCTCCCGATGTGTTCAGGGAGGTTAAGGATGGTTTCCGCGAGATATACTCCAAAAAAGGACTTGCGCCTCTGTTCGCTTTTTCGGTTGGGGTTACGTTTTTTATAATGCCGGTTTCGGTGATGTTCCCGCTTATGACTCTGGATCATTTTTCGGGAGATGCTTTCGGAATGAGTCTGGTCGAGATGTTATGGGCCGCTGGGACTTTGCTTGGAGGGGCGGTTATGGGTATGCGCGGATATAAAGCGAACAAGGTTTTGCTGATAAATGCAATGTACATCGTGATAGGCGTTTGCCTTATGCTGTCCGGTTTGCTTTCTTCCGGGATGTTCGCCGTGTTCTGTGCCCTTACGGCCGTAACGGGTGTTGCTGGGGCGGTGTACAATTCGTCGTTCATTGCCGTAGTGCAGTCCAATGTAGATCCTGCCGTACTGGGCAGGGTGTTGTCGGTGTTTTTCAGCCTTAGCCTTATGCCCTCGGCCATAGGTTTGCTGGGTACGGGTTTTTTGGCGGAAAATGTCGGTATAATCACTACTTTCGTGCTGGCTGGCGTAGCTATAATGGCCATAGGTCTTGGCTCGTTTGCGTTGCCTTCCATGAAGTCCCTCGATTCTTCGGTACGGTAGTACTGCAAATTAGCAAAAAAGCGTGGGGCAAAGCCCCACGCTTTTTTGCTAATTTGCAGGATATTATGCGAATAATAAGTGTTCCGCCAGTATCTTGCAACCGATAACGATGAGTACCGCCCCGCCGAAAAGCGAAGCCCAATGGCTCATGTTCCGTCCGAAACGATGCCCGATGATTATTCCGAGTACGGAAAAAATGAATGTTACGGTAAATATTATTGCAGTAGGTGCGGTCATGTCCATATCGAGCATCGAAAACGACACGCCTACCGCCAGTGCGTCTATGCTCGTGGCCAGGGATAGACCTATCAGGTTTCTCGTTTTCCACGGGCGATACGATGTTTTTACGCTTTTCCCTTCTTCCGTCGTATCGGCTTTACCGGTACTGTTGACGTTGTTTTTTGTGGAAGCAATATCATCGTAACAGTCGCAAACCTTATTTTCTTTTTCGTTTTTGGTGAAAAACGTATCGGCTATCATTTTACCGCCGAGGACAAGCAATACTCCGAAGGCTATCCAGTGGTCCCAACTTTCGATTAGCGATTTGAACTTTTCCCCGGCTATCCAACCAATTATGGGCATTGCAGCCTGGAACGAAGCCAGAAAGACGGCCGTTTTGAGCGCTCGCTCGGCAATACGGCGTTTCATCAGCGCGCCAGAACCCAACGACACTGCGAAGCTGTCCATCGAAAGCCCTATGGCCAGTATTATCAGTTCCGCAATCGACATTATTGTATCTTATTGGCTGTCAGTTTAAAAAAACGGCGCATCGCAGATGCGCCGTTTTTATTCGGGTTTTATCTTATCAAAAATACTGTGGAACGATGACCAGTATCTGTGACATTATTATTATCGCTACCAGAGCGAACGGATAAACGGCTGCGTATGCCACCTGCGGAGCATCCGTTTCGGTCAGGGAATCGACAGAACTGAGCCCCGGTGTGGAAGTCATGCCTCCGGTGAGCGTTCCCATGAGAGTGAGGAAGTTTATCTTCATCATGAAGTATCCTATAAGCGTCGCTATTATCATCGGCGTCAATGTTATCAGCATGCCTATGCCGAACAATCCCAGTCCGTATCCTTCGAGGGTTTCAACTATGTTTTCTCCCGCTTTTATCCCTACCGGAGTGAGGAACATCAGAAGTCCCAGCTGGCGCAACAGTGCATTGGCCTGCCCGTTTATGGCCCAAATGACGGGTCCTGTTTTTCCTTTGTAGCTCAGGAAAAGCGCTGTGAGCAAAGTCCCGCCTGTCAGCCCAAGTGAAAAGTCCATACCGAACAGAGGGATGCTTATCGAACCTACCAGCACACCGAGTATTATTCCCAGCGCGATAGGCATGAACGAAGTGGATGAAAGCTGTTTCATCGAGTCCCCGAACAGGTCCGAAAGGCCTTTTACGTTGCCTTTGGAGCTGGATACTAGTATCTTGTCTCCGTAACGCAGCTGTGTCGACGGGTGGGGGGCTATTTCTATTCCCGAACGGCGTATTCGCACTGCCGTGGCCTTGAAGTTTTCCATCAGGTTCAGCTCGATAATAGCTTTGCCTACAATAGGCTTGTTGGTGACCAGATACCAGCGCACTTCCACCATCCCGCTGGACGGAACCTCCGCGTCGGTCCTTTTTCCGACCAGCACTTCCATGCGTTCCAGTGCGTCCTCCGTACCGACGGCGCGTATCATATCGCCAAGGTATAGTTTTTCGTCGGCTTCTGGCGCTATCATTTGCCCGTCTTTGCGCACTATACGCGAGACGTTGGCTTTTGTCATGAACCGCAGTTTGAGCTGTTTCAGGTTTTTACCGTCCACGTTTTCGTTGGTGACAATGAAATTGCGGCCTATCAACTGCGGGGCATTGGCCGTTATTTCATTGCGGTATTTTTCTTCTTCTTTTTTAATGTCTATTCCGAACAGTTTGTACGACAGTTTCACGAACAGCACTACCCCTATTACTCCGAACGGATATGCGATACCGTATCCTATGGAGGCGTCGGCCGGGTCCACTCCCCCTACCCTTGAGGCCGATTCGATTGCCGCGGCAAGTCCGGGCGTCGATGTCATGGCTCCGTTGAAAAGACCAACGCCCATCACCATGTCCACTCCGGAGAAATACTCGCATGCCATAGTTACGATGCCTCCAACAGCTATTATCAGCAGGGTTAGGCAGACCAGTTTTTTCCCCTGACTGCGGAAAGCATCGAAGAACGACGGCCCGGCCTGTATTCCTATGGTATATATGAAAAGGATGAGGCCTATGTTTTCCACTATCTTTGGCATGGAAAAAGGCACTCCTGCGGCATTGAACGCCCATCCGACGAGTATAGCCACGAATATTACGGCCGATACGTCGAAGTTGAATCCTTTTATTGTTATATTGCCCACGGCCATGCCAAGGGCGATGATAAGAAAAAGGACTAAATAATCCCTCAGGGCCAGCGAAGCCAATATGTCTGTTAGCAAATCCATAACTGCTTGTTTTTAATTTTGAGCAAATAAGAATGCAAGGCGCAAAATTACAAACAAAAACGATGTATATTTGCAAAAATTTACAAATATCCCCAATTAATATGAGCCTTGTCGTATTCGGCGTAATAGCTTTCGACGATATAAAAACTCCGGCAGGCGAGCGCACGGGAATACTCGGCGGTACAGTGCCGTATTCGGCGCTTTCGGCTTCGCACATATGCCGCGACGTAAAGATAATATCGGTAGTGGGAGACGATTTTTCGGATTCCGATATGGAAATATTTTCCTCCAGAGGAATATCTACCGAAGGAATACTGCGCAGGAAAGGCATGAAGTCTTTTCACTGGAAAGCGCGGTACCATGAAAATATGGACATGCGTCAGACGCTTGAGACCAGATTAGGAGCGTTGGACGGTTTCGATCCGGTTGTGCCGGAATCTTACGGAGGATGTGACATATTGCTTCTGGCCAATTCGCATCCGGGATTGCAAAGGACTGTTATCGAAAGAGTATCGCCACGTCCGCGCTTTGTAATAATGGATACCATGAATTTCTGGATGGATACTGCCTGGAGCGAACTGATCAAGACTTTATCCATGACCGACATACTGGTTATAAACGATCAGGAAACGGTACAGCTTTCCGGCATGCGTGACATAGACTCCGCCGCCAGAAAGATATTGTACATGGGGCCGAAGTGGCTGATAGTGAAAAAAGGAGGACGCGGAGCGGTGCTTTACGGTGTTGACGGGCGCAGGTTCGACTGTCCGGCCGTGCCTCTGGATGCCGTTACTGACCCTACGGGCGCGGGAGATACTTTTGCCGGTGGTTTTGCCGGATACCTGTGCGATTCAGGGGATTATTCTTTCGAAGGGATGAAGCGGGCTATGCTTTATGGCACTGCGATGGCTTCGTTTTGTGTGGAAAAATTCGGAACGGAGAATCTGACGGATGTTTCCGGGGATACGATAGATACACGCGTAGGCGTATTGGACGAGATGATACGTACAAGATAAGTTTCCGGATGAGGCAGGCCGCTTGTTTGTGGTAACGGGAATAACGGCGTGCTTATATTCATCATAAAATATTGAAAATCATTTACAATCATATTCTGCCGCTAAAAATCATTAAAAATGGCCGATATAATACTGAAAGCTGAAAACCTGACTAAAAGTTACGGTAATTACAAAGCTCTGGACGATCTGAGCGTGGAAATACCACGTGGAAGCCTCTTCGGGCTTCTGGGGCCGAACGGCGCGGGAAAAACCACGTTCATCCGGCTTATAAACCAGATACTCGTGCCTTCGTCGGGTCGAATCTACATAAACGGACAGCCGATAACCCGCGAACATGTATCACGCATAGGCTATATGCCGGAAGAACGCGGGCTTTACAAAAACCTTACCGTGATGGACCAGGCGATGTACCTGGCGCAGCTCAAAGGTCTGAGCGCCACTACCGCCCGTGCCCGTATAAAAAAATGGCTGGCTAAATTCGGCATAGAGAACTGGGCGGGAAAAAAGATACAGGAACTGTCCAAGGGCATGGCTCAGAAGGTGCAGTTCATCATAAACGTGCTGCACGAGCCTGAGTTTATGATATTGGACGAACCGTTCAGCGGCTTCGACCCGATAAATGCAGAAATGATACGCTCGGAGATAGAACAAATGTGCAAGAACGGCACTACTATATTGTTCTCGACCCACCGTATGGAGTCGGTCGAACAGATGTGCACGCATATACTTCTTATCAACAAAGGATTAGGTGTGCTTCAGGGTGAGGTATCCGAAATAAAGAATAAGTTCAAACAGGGCGTTTACAGGGTGGATATCGACATAGAGGCCCAGGAGCGCGGTGCATTGGAAGGTCTGGACGAATTCGTAGGTTGGGAAGAAGACCCGAAAAGCATAAAGCCTACCGCTATGTTCAAAGTCAGGGATATGCAGGCTCCAAATGATCTGCTCATGAAGCTGGCTCCTATGGGGCAGATACACTCGTTCTCGGAGGTGCTGCCTACGATAAACGACATATTTTTCAAGGCCGTGGAAGGCTCGGAAAGCAAAGAATAAGCGTCTTACCAAATACATGCAGTAAAAAATGGCATCGAATAGCAAAATAGGGCTCATAATAAAGCACGAATATCTGACCCGCATACGGAAAAAATCGTTCTGGCTTGTCGGGATACTCACTCCGTTGGCTATAGTAGCCGTAGGAGCGCTGATAGGCTTTCTGTCTTTTATGAACGAAAAGGATGTGTCGCAGGTGGCGGTTTACGACCTTTCCGGCCGCATAGGGCCGAGGCTCGAAGGCCGTGACAACATAGAATTCATACAACTGGACCCGGCGTTGTCGGTTGATTCCGTAAAATCGCTCGTGCGTTCCGACCGGTCCATAAAGGGAGTCCTTTACGTGCCGCAGGATACGACAGCCGATTATTCTGTCATAGAGAAAGGCATGTACGTGTATTACAGTGAAAATGTCCCTATGGCAGTACAGGGGGATATAACACGTCAGGTGGAGCGTATGATACAGGACCGCAAGATAGAGCTACTTGGGGTAAATCCCGAAATACTGGCCAAAACCAAAACGAGCGTCAACCTTACCATGGTGGACATGAGCGGCCAGGACGGTGAAAAAGAAGAAAGCGATCTGGTACAGGGGGTAAAATACGGTCTGGCCTTCGCGCTTTGCATAATGCTGTACATGTTCATGGTGTTTTCCGGAAACATGGTAATGACATCCACGCTGGAGGAAAAAACCAACCGTATAGTCGAAGTGATAATTTCCTCCGTACGGCCGTTCGACCTTATGGTCGGCAAGATAATAAGTTCCGGTCTGGTATGCCTGACGCAACTCGGAGTATGGGTGGTCATGCTAACGTCCCTTTCGTTGATAGGCGTTGCGGGCGTAAGTTCTGTTCTGGACAAAAAGGCTGCGGAACATATGACGGAAATGACAGCGCAAATGTCGTCTTCCGATCCGGCTGTGGCTCAGACCGTAGCCGTTGCATCGTCCGATATGGACAAGGTGGCCGAAGTGATGACCGATCTGTCGCAGATAGATTTCCTGACGATAGGCATAGTATCGATAGTGTTTTTCATTCTGGGATACCTGCTTTACGCATCGCTTTACGCGGCAGTGGGCGCGGCAGTGGACTCTCCGAACGATGCCGGACAGTTCGTCATGCCGCTTACGATACCGCTATTGTTGGGATTTTATTGTGCGATAACCATCATAAACAACCCCAACGGCCCTGTTGCTTTTTGGATGTCAATGATTCCGCTCACATCGCCGGTGGTAATGATGGTGCGGGTTCCGTTCGGAGTCCCGGCATGGGAGATCATGCTTTCGGCTCTTTTGCTTCTGGTCACTTTCCTGGCGCTGACATGGGTGGCGGCCAAGATTTACCGCATAGGCTTGCTTTCATACGGCACGAAACCTTCGTACAAAGATTTGTGGAAGTGGATAAAACAGTCTTAGGAGTTATTTGAATACGCTTTTCATTTTTTTACGTTTTTTTGTGTATGACAACCGGACAGGGGGCGTATGTCCTGAACGGGACGGATTATAAAATGCGGGAAGCGTTTGAAGAGATATAAAAATAATTAATGCGATGATACATTTAAGGACAAGAGAAGAAATTGCCAAGATACGCCGCTCGGCCCGGCTCGTATCTGAAACTCTCGGCATGCTGGCTACTGAGGTAAAACCCGGCGTGACTACACTGCATCTCGACCGTCTGGCCGAAGAATTCGTACGTGACCACGGTGCAAAACCGTCGTTCAAAGGACTTTACGGTTTTCCTAACGGCTGCTGTATTTCTGTGAACGCCCAGGTGGTGCATGGTATTCCGAATAACGAACCGCTTAAGGAAGGCGACGTGGTGAGCATAGACTTCGGAGCTGAACTAGAAGGATATCACGGCGACCAGGCATTCACTTTTCCCGTAGGGGAAATAGATCCTAAAATTGCCCGCCTGCTAAAAGTCACACGCGAAAGCATATACAAGGGCATTGCCAGAATGAAAGCTGGTAACCGCATAGGCGACATAGGCCATGCCATACAACGCCATTGCGAGGACTACGGCTACGGCGTGGTGCGCGACCTTTGCGGTCACGGACTCGGTAAAAAAGTGCACGAAGACCCGCAGGTTCCCAATTACGGTTCGCCTCATCGCGGGGTGTTGATAGAAGAAGGCATGGTGCTGGCGATAGAACCGATGATAAACCTCGGCACATATCGTGTCCGTCAGCTTAAGGATGGTTGGACTATCGTGACCAACGACATGAAGCCATCGGCGCATTTTGAACATGATGTGGCTGTGATAGACGGCAACCCGGTGCTGTTGTCTACATACGAGTACATAAACAAGGCTCTCGGATTTGAGACTGACGAGGAAAAACCGTTCCTGTACAAAGAATAATTCCGGCAGGAGGGATAAGTAAAAAAAGGGGATGCCTGAAAGTATCCCCTTTTTTGTCATATATTGATGAGTTTGCTGTTTTCGGTATTGTTTTTTGCGTTTGTGTGAATGTTTGCGGGTGTTTGGGTGTTTTAATTTCGATACGAGTGGCGGTTGTTTGCGATTGCCGTAAATCGTAATGCGTAAATTTTTTGTACACATCCGCAGTAATTTCTATCTTTGTAAGTCAGTAACATTACGGCATATATACGACATCGATGTATAAAATACTGAAAAACAAATTGCTTGCGCCCAATATTTACCTTATGGACGTACATGCTCCCCGTGTGGCTTCTTCGGCCCTTCCGGGGCAGTTTGTCATAGTCCGTACGGGTGAGTTGGGCGAAAGGATACCGCTTACCGTGTGCGACTACGACCGCGAAAAAGGCACGGTGACCATAGTGGTACAGGTAGTGGGCGCATCTTCACGCAAGATATGCTCTCTTAAGGAAGGTGATGGTTTTACAGATTTCGTAGGTCCGCTGGGTCATCCTTCCGAATTCGTAAACGAGGACGATGCGACGCTCAGGTCCAAACGCAGGTTGTTTATCGCCGGTGGCGTGGGTGCGGCTCCTGTCTATCCTCAGGTAAAATGGCTTCAGCAGCGCGGTGCGCAGACCGATGTCATCATCGGCGGCAGAAGTAAGGATTTCATCCTGCTCGAAGAGGAGATGAAAGCCTGCGGCGCCCGTGTGCACATAGCTACCGACGACGGTTCGCGCGGATATCACGGTCTTGTAACCGGTCTTTTCAAAGAGCTTGTAGGCAGCGGGGAGAAATTCGACGAAGTTATAGTCATTGGTCCTATGATAATGATGAAATTCGCCGCGCTTGCAACAAAAGAATACGGTATCAGGACCATAGCCTCCCTTAACTCGATGATGGTGGACGGCACCGGGATGTGCGGAGCGTGCCGCGTTACTGTGGGCGGACAAACCCGCTTTACGTGCGTGGACGGACCTGAATTCGACGCCCATCAGGTGGATTTCGACCTTGCCATGCGCCGCAGCGCCATGTACCGCGATACTGAAAAGGAAAGGGACTGCCGGTGCATGGAAGAACTGGCCGCAGGTTGTAAGTAACAGAATTAAATTCTTTTAAGAAGAAAATGGCAGTGAAAAGCCCAAGGATATATCCGAAAGAGCAGGATCCGGAAGTTCGTGCCCGCAATTTCGATGAAGTATGTTACGGATTTACGGAACAGGAAGCCATAGCAGAGGCTTCGCGTTGCATATCCTGCAAAAACCCGCGTTGTATGACGGCGTGCCCTGTTTCGGTCGGCATACCTTTCTTCATACACGAACTCTCGCAGGGCAATATTGAAAAAGCGGCTGAAATAATAGCTGCCGACAGCGCGCTGCCAGCCGTTTGCGGCCGCGTATGCCCGCAGGAAACGCAGTGCGAAGGCGTATGCGTGCTCGGCATAAAAGGCGAGCCGGTGTCTATCGGCAAGCTGGAACGTTTTACCGCAGACTGGATGCGCATTCACGGCAAAAAAGTGAAAGTCGACAAGAAACCGTCCAACGGTCACAAAGTGGCTGTGATAGGTAGCGGTCCGGCAGGTCTGGCATGTGCCGGTCAACTGGCTGCGATGGGTTATACGGTAAAAATATTCGAAGCCCTGCACAAGGCCGGCGGTGTGCTTCAATACGGAATACCGGAGTTCCGCCTGCCGAAAGAGGCTGTTGTGGAACACGAGATACAGAACGTGAAAGACCTGGGTGTCGAAATAGAAACAAACGTCGTAGCCGGGCGTACGTTCACGATAGATTCGCTCATGGATGAAGAAGGCTATGAGGCTGTATTCGTAGGCAGCGGCGCAGGTCTTCCGAACTTTATGGGTATCGAAGGCGAAAATCTGAACGGAGTGGTTTCCGCCAATGAATTCTTGACCCGCGCCAATCTGATGCGCGCTTACGATGAAAAAGCCGACACGCCGATTTACGTGGGCAGCAAAGTGATCGTTGTAGGCGGGGGAAACGTGGCTATGGACGCCGCGCGTACGGCGCTTCGTCTGGGGGCCGACGTCGAAGTCGTTTACCGCCGCACGGAAAAGGAACTTCCCGCACGTGTCGAAGAAGTGCACCATGCCAAGGAAGAAGGCGTGGTGTTCCGTTTCCTTACCAATCCGGTACGCGTACTTGGCGATGAAAAGGGATATGTGAAGTCGGTGGAGTGCATACGCATGGAACTCGGCGAGCCTGACGCGAGCGGCAGGCGCCGGCCGGTTGAAGTTCCCGGTTCACAGTTCGGTATAGACGCCGATCTTGTCATCATGTCGCTCGGAACATCGCCGAACCCGCTGATTTCGTCCACTACTCCTGGTCTGGAGACCAACAAACGCGGATGCCTGACCGCCGACCAGAGCGGGCATACTACCAGGGAGGGCGTTTTCGCAGGAGGAGATGCTGTCACGGGCGCGGCAACTGTGATACTGGCTATGGGGGCGGGCCGTACGGCGGCCAGGGCCATAGACGAATATATC
>CDZK01004864.1_pt1 | contig 31260 bp, 30 predicted proteins | sample 557401 | NCBI WGS metagenome assembly CDZK01 (sample SAMEA3182108, study PRJEB8094) | gut metagenome | biome: human; feature: gut; material: Stool; isolation source: human stools | place: Canada | collected 2013-04-25 | reverse complement strand
CTTTCATATTCAAATACCGAAAGTTTTCCTCACGTTCTCCTCCGTGACTTGCGAAACGTATTCCATAGTAACACCGCAATACGAAGATACAAAAGCGGCAATATCCTTTATATAGGAACTCATGTTCCGCTTTCCTCTGTACGGCACCGGAGCCAGATACGGCGAATCCGTTTCAAACACTATGTTTTCCACGCCTACTTCCTTTATGACGTCTTTCAACGGATTGTTTTTGTATGTCACAGTCCCTCCGACACCAAGCAGCATGCCGTTGTCCAACACTCGTCGCGCCATAGACGCATCCCCCGAAAAGCAATGGAACACGCCTTTCTGTCCACGGCCAGCATGTCCTTCAAGTATTTCCAGCGTCTGGTCGAAAGCCTCGCGGCAATGCACGGAAACAGGAAGCCCGTATTCCCCGGCCATGCCGAGCTGGGCATCGAAAGCGTACTGCTGTTCTTTTGCATATGTCTTGTCCCAATAAAGGTCCATACCTATTTCCCCCACTCCGATATAACCGCCAGAGGCCAGATGTTCCCGCACAGAGGCGAGTTCCCGTTCCGTGTTATCCGCATCAAGGCTTGTAGGGTGCACGCCCATCAACATGAAACAATGGTCCGGATGACGTTGCGCAAGCGCACGCATCCGGCCGATGGTGGAGGAATCCACATTCGGCAGTATCATTTTCCCCACCCCGTAAACTATGCTTTGTCTTACCACTTCATCGGCGTCGGCGTCGAAAGCCTCGTCGTAAAGATGCGTATGCGTATCGGTAAAGTCCGCCATATCCATCTGTTTTGAACACAAAGGTAAATGTAATTTCCTCTGAAAAAAAATCCCGGAACCACATAGCCTTTGGCACGGTAGTTGTATGTATTTACAGTGTAAGCGAAATTACAAACACAAAAAAACAAAATCACAATGGAACCAAAAAAGACCCCCAAAGCCGACCTCGAGCGCCGCAAAGGGCTGTTTTTGGAAATAGGCCTGGTAATCTCCCTGTTTATCATGTGGGGAGCTTTCGAATGGAAGACCTACGACAAAAGCGACCTCGACCTTGGGAAAGTATCTCTGCGTCTTGACGACGAAGAGGTAATCATCACCGAGCGCCCGCTCGACCAACCACCGCCACCACCGCCTCCAGCCGCTCCGCCCGAACAGATAATTCTGGCAGATGACGAGGAAGAAATCGAAGAAATGGTGGTACAGTCCGCAGAAACCAGCTCCAACGAGGTTATCACCGTACAGGAAGTGGTTGCCGTACAGGAAGAAGTCGAAGAAGTAGTTCCTTTCGCCGTTATCGAGGTAAAACCCGTATATCCCGGCTGCGAACGCTTCAAAGACAAACAGGACAGACTGGAAAAATGTATCAGCCAAAAACTGAACGAATTCCTCCAAAGAGAAGTAGTTTACCCGCAGATAGCCCTCGAAATGGGCATATCCGGTAAGGTGATACTTAAACTGACCATAGGCAAGGACGGCAAAACGCGTGCCGAAGTGGCGCGCGGCGTTGACAAAAACCTCGACAACGAAGCTCTCAGAGCCGTGAGCAAGCTCAAAAACTGGACTCCCGGCATGCAGCGTAACAAACCTGTCGAAGTTTCGTACTTCCTTCCCGTTAACTTCACCGCGCCCAGGTAATATCTGCCAAAGCGTAATGAAAATACAACCGCAGCCGTTCTGGCTGCGGTTTTTTTATTCACGGAACCATAAACCTCCGAACAGGACGCATCATATCATATCGGATAGGAAACCACCCTCCGACGCATCTGCACGGGAAAAAACACACAGTTAAAGCAATCCTTCATTTTACCATTCTGACACAACGGCAAATACACCTGAAACATATTCCGGTTTACCGTATTTTCTACACAATACGAAGAACCGAACAAGTCTCTTTCCCCGCCACGAGCCCGTCCATACCGGCGAACATGACACACAATCAGCAAACGCGGCAAAAAAGCCCCGGCCTGTGGCCGGGGCTTTTTTGCCACGTTTTAATATGAGCGAATATCACCCGCACTACATATCGTGCCGTATCGCAATCTTCATATCCTTAGCATATTTATCACGCGGAACGATACCGCTCTTCAGATCGTAATTTGCAAACTGATCTTCATCTCCCACCTGTTTTTTCAAACGGTAAAGTTCTTTGGTAAGCTCTTTCTGCACTTTAGCGTATTTCTTATTGCCGTACAGATTGACCATCTCGTTCGGATCGTTCTTCAGGTCGAACAGTTCCCAGTGACCGAGCCTCCAGAAATAAATAAGCTTATAACGCTCGGTACGCACCCCGTAATGCGCCGGCGTACCGTGTTCGTTAGGATCGTGATAATAACGGTAGTAAAACGACGTAGGCCAGTCCTCAGGCTTTTCACCCTTGAGCAGAGGAACAAAACTGCGGCCCTGCATATCGGCAGGAGCCTCTACACCGGCCATATCGAGGAATGTCTCGGCGAAATCCACGTTCGTCACCATATCTTCACAACGCGTACCAGGTTTAACAACCCCCGGCCAACGTATGATGAAAGGCATCTTTATGCTCTCTTCATACATGTAACGCTTGTCGAACAGCCCGTGTTCTCCGAGGAAAAAACCCTGGTCCGACGAATAAATCACTATCGTATTTTTATCCAGCCCCGTCTTTTTCAGGTAGTCGAGCACCTGACCTATACTCTCATCCACAGCCTCTACGCACGCCAGATAATCCTGCATATAGCGGTTGTATTTGTACTGTATCAGCTCACGGCCCGTCAGTTTCCTGCCATCAACCACAAGCTCCTGAGGAGAAGTCGCCAGCCATTTTGCCAGCGAATCGGCCGGAAGTCCCGGAGGAGGCGTAAGCTTCAGGTCATTGTTGGTAAACGAATTGGAAAGAGCCATCTTGTTGTCTTTCAACGCCGCTTCACGAGTTGCATAGTCGTCCCAGAATGTTTCAGGCAAAGGGAACGTTCTGTCCTTGTACTTCTCGCGCAGGTCTGGACGAGGCTGGAACGGACGATGAGGAGCCTTGTGCTGGCTCATCACGAAGAAAGGCTTGTCCTTGGGAGCGTTTTCAATGAATTCTATCGTCTTGTCGGCAACCAGATTGGTAGCATATCCGCCTTTATAGCGCGTTCCGCCGTCTTTGGTGTACATTATCGGGTTATAGTACTGTCCCTGTCCGGGGAATATCTCCCAGTAATCGAAACCTGTGGGATCGGACGTGAGATGCCATTTGCCTATCATGGCTGTGGAATAGCCCGCCTGCTGCAACAATTTAGGGAACGTCTGCTGGCTGCCGTCGAACTCGTTGAAAATAGGCACGCCGTTCATATGGCTGTGCTTCCCGGTTAATATCGTGGCACGCGACGGCGTCGAAATGGAATTCGTTGCGAAACAATTGTCGAATACCATGCCTTCTTCAGCCAGACGGTCCATGTTGGGAGTTTTGAGCAGAGTTTTATTATACGCCGATATGGCGTTAGCCGCATGGTCGTCGGTAAAGATAAAGACTACGTTCGGCCTTTGCGCCTGCTCCTGAGATGCCTGCGCATTCGAATGCGCAAGCGGAAGCAACCCTGCAGTACACAGGGAAATTTGTCTTACTTTGTTCATGAATATTTTTTTTTTGATTTGATGTTATGCAGATGACAAATATAGCCATTTAAACAAATTTTTCATATCACAACTGCAATATTCACTATTTTAGCGGAAAAATTTAAAAAATATATCAGCGTACGCTTTAAACCATAGGAATAACCTTTCACGACATGGACAACGGCACGTTTTATCCGTTCCTCTCGCCGCTTTACCTGGTGGCAAAACCCGCTTCGAGCGCATGCAACATGCGTTGCGAATACTGCTATTATCTGGAAAAGAGCAAATATTACCCAAAGGGCACCAACCGAATGGACGAGCGCATGCTCGAAATGTTCATTTCCCGCTACATAGCGGCGCAAAACTCCCCGGACGTGCTGTTCAACTGGCATGGAGGGGAAGCCATGCTGTGCGGCACGGACTTTTTCCGCCGCGCACTCGAACTCCAGCGTAAATACGGCGCGGGCCACAACATAGTCAACACCATACAGACCAACGGGCTGCTTTTGGACAGGAAATGGTGCTCGTTTTTCCGCGAAAACGGTTTTCTGGTAGGCATATCGCTCGACGGCCCCGAGGACTGCCACGACATGTACCGCAAGAAAACGGGAGGACAGGGTTCTTTCGCCGACGTCATGCGCGGCATGGAAATGCTCAAAGGCGAAGGAGTGGAATTCAACGTCCTGTGTGCCGTAAACGACTACAACTCCCGCCGCCCGTTGGAAGTGTACGATTTTTTCCGTTCCACCGGAGCTCGTTTCGTACAGTTCACCCCGGTGGTGGAACGTACCGACCCTTCCGGGGGACTATGCGCCGGAGAAGGGGCCGAAAACGCCCGGCTTACACCATGGAGCGTACTTCCCGACACATGGGGGCGTTTCCTGTGCGACATATTTTTCCGTTGGGTCAGAAACGACGTAGGCGATTTTTTCGTCAACATATTCGACGCCGTATTGGCCGGATACGTAGGACGCGAACCGGGCAACTGTTATTTCGCAAAAAAATGCGGCCATGCGCTGGCTCTGGAATACAACGGCGACGTGTACAGCTGCGACCATTTCGTGTTTCCTGAATATCTTTTGGGAAATATCGCCGGAGACAACCTGCGCGACTTGCGCGAAAGCCCTGCGCAAAAAACATTCGGCGAGGCCAAAACAAAAAGCCTGCCGCGCACCTGCCGCCAATGCCGCTACCTAAACATCTGCAACGGCGAATGCCCCAAAAACAGGATAACCCCTTCGGGCGAGCCCGGGCGCAACGTGAACTACCTGTGCCGGGGATACAAATTCTTTTTCTCGCGAACCGAACGGTACTTTACATTCATGGCCGGGGAACTGGCCGCAGGACGCAATGTCCTGGCGGTAAAAGATGTAAAATTCTGATCTTTTCACACAGCCCGGGCCACATTAAAACCATTACGGCACAACCCGCCGCTGGCGCGCACAATAGCCGGTCCGGCAGTTTTCATACCAAAACGGCAGGGGCTTTCCTCTTTGAAAAACACTCCGACAACACACACGCATATGGACTTTCCAACGTACGCGCCGATGAAGGGCATCCTTTCACGCAGGCACAACACTTTATGCACAACCCGGAATCGGTGAAAAGTTCCCGGCCTTTTTCTATCGCTCCAGTGGGGCACATCCGCACACACCTGCCGCAATGCGTACACAAGCCCGCATCCGTAACCGGCATCACCGGCACAGGATTTTTCTTCTGCCTGCGGCGTATCCTGAGCGCCGTGTACATGAATCTTAGCACGGAGAAAGCGGGACTGGGCGGACGTTTCATCCGCGTTACGTCTATCGCATCCGGCAAACCATCGGCCGAAGACAACTTTTCGGACACTGCCCGTCCCAGAGCCTCGGCACAAGCTATGTCTGACCCGTCGGGCCGGCCTTCGGCAATGGGTCTCGACGGCGTACTGTAAGAATGCTCGCCCACGAACGCACCTGCGGCCACAGGCACGAATCCGCTCTCCGCTGCAAATACGGAAAGCTGTTCCAGCGCCTTGCCGTACGAACGGTTACCGTAAACGGCAACGAGAACGGCCGGCGTTCCCACTCCTTTTATACCCGCCAGACGTTCCATAGCCACAGGTGCGGCCATTCCGCCGTAAACAGGCACGGATATGACTGCTACGGCATTTTCCGGAAGTGTAATTTCAGGTTTTGAACCAGGTTTGCCAAGGTCTATATATTCCGTATTGCATATCCCCGTACCGGAGGCTATGGCCGAAGCCACGGCACGTGACGTACCGGTGGGTGAAAATGCAATCACGTACAATTTTTCCATTTTCATAACGCGTGTTTTTTATCCGACAGAGCGGTTTGTACGGTCGATTTCAAGCCGTACGATACGTATTCCGAAAGTTTTATACTTAACCAAGCCGTTCAGGCGCACAATACCAACACAGCGCCGGCCTGTGCCGTTCGGCGCTTGATATCTATTGTTCTTCCTCTCATCCGAGCCTGCGCATTTTCATAAACAAATCCCAGGTCACTACTCCGGCACACACCGCCACATTGAGCGAATGCTTGGTCCCTTCCTGCGGGACTTCCAATGCCCCGTGGCACATATCCACCACATCCTGAGCCACACCGAACACTTCATTTCCCAGCACAAGCGCATAACGGACGCCTTTTTCCACCTCGAAATCGTCCAAAGAGACACTGCCTTGCACTTGTTCGACGGCATATACCCGCACGCCTTCGTTTTTCAGTTTTTCCACCGCCTGCGCCGTATTTTCAAAATATTCCCATGCCACCGTTTCCGTAGCCCCCAAAGCCGTGCGCTGTATATCGCGGTGCGGCGGGCAGGCCGTTATCCCGCACAGGAAAAGTTTTTCTACGGCAAAAGCGTCGCATGTACGGAACACGGAACCTATATTGTTAAGGCTCCGGACATTGTCCAGAATTACGTACAGGGGCCTTCGCGGCATACGGATGAATTCCTCCGGAGTAGGCCTGTTCAACTGCGAAGCGGAAAGTTTATGCATATACATAAGTTTTTTTATGTTTTTTCAACGTCGTACGTATAAGTTTTGCAAAAATAGCGAATGAAAATGATGAAATTGTCTTAATTTAGCATTTCGTTAAGTCATTATCCGGGCAATAGTGTTTTACTTTGTAAAATATGTAGTTTATTAACCCTGAAAAAACTTATATGATCATGAAAAAGACACTAGTTGCAATGGCCGCTGCGGTGCTCGTCTGCGCCCCGGCAAAAGCTCAGAGGACTGATTTCCAAAACACTCCGCGCATAGAAATATCCGGGCACGCCGAGGAAAAAGTCCAACCGGACACGTTCGAAATAACCGTGGCTTTCGGCGAAACGAAAGAATTTTTCGGCAAACAAAACATAGAACGTCTCGAACAACAGATAGTGGATGTACTGAAAAAGAACGGCATCGACATCAAAAAAGACGTAAAAGTCCAAAGCACGTCAAATTCGACCGACAACGGCAAGACAGTGCTCATCAAAAAACGCATCAGTTTCAAGACAGGCAGCTACGGCGAATTTTATCCCATAGCCAAAGCGCTTGATTTCAAAGGCATCGAACGAGTGTACATAAGCAGCGCCAAATACTCGCGCGAAGACGAGGTAAAAGCACGCCTCCGCAGCCAGGCATTGGCCGACGCGAAAAAAAGCGCGCAGCAGACACTCTCCGGCACGGGCGATTCAGTAGGACGCATACTCTACATCAGTGCAGGCAGGGCGTATGTACAGGCGCGTATGGTAGGCACAGGAGTGACGCTGTACTCGGCAAAAGCCACAGTGAACGACATGGCCGAAAGGTACGAATCGTTCGAGCAGAGCGACGACATAACCATAACTTTCGACCTGCAGGCATCGTTCGAAATAATCCAATCCGCACAAAGCGGGAAGTAAACACATGGCCGGAACAGCCGGCCTTGTATTCCGGCCATGTATTAAAGACATAACAATATATATATCAAGCCATAAATGTCACTATCAAAAAAAGCATTATTGATTTCCGCTGTTGCACTCCTGCCGGCTTTTACCTGGGCACAACAGCAGAAAGACTCGCTTCCCCGCAAAGCCACGATGGAGCAATGCGTCGAATACGCACTCAAAAACAATATAAGCGTCAAACAGGCTGCCGAGGGCGTATCGCTTGCAAAAGTGGACAAGACAGACGCATGGGGCGCTTTCCTGCCATCCCTTAACGCATCGTCCAGCTATAACTACAACCACGGCTTCAGCTTCGACGCGAACACGAACCAGCGTACCACTTCCCAGCAGCAAAACATGAGCGTAGGCGTCTATGCACAACTCAACGTATTCAACGGATTGAGGGACATCAACACGTACCGCCGTTCGCAGCTCGCGCACGCATCGAAAATATTTTCCAGCCAGAAAATACTAAACGACGTATCCGTCAATGTCGTAAGCGCATATATAAGCATCCTGGCAGCGCTGGAATACAAAAAAATAACAGTAAGCCAGTGGGAACTGTCGAAAATGCAGGTAGAACGCATCGAACAACTGTTCCGATCAGGCAAAAAAGCTGCCGGAGACCTTTACGAGGTACAGGCTACGATGGCGCGCGACGAACAGGCGATGGTCGATGCCGGAAACCAGGTCGAACTGGCATACCTGACACTCAAACAGCTTTTGGCCCTCGATCTTTCGTACGAACTGGAAATAGAAACTGCGGGATACGACGGCATACAGCATTCGAGCATACTGAACAATTCCACACTGGACATATACAGCAATGCCGTATCCCTGCTTCCCGACATACAGAAAGCACGCAAGGACATTGAAATGTCGCGCAAAAACATAGCTGTAGCCAAAGGACAGTTCTCCCCGACCCTGTCGCTGAGCTACGGATGGTCCAACAGTTTCATTTTCGACTACAAAAACCCCGTGACGAACGAACCGATAACCATCGGCGACCAATGGGACAACAACGCGCGCCAGAGCCTCGGACTGAGCCTCTCGATACCTCTGTTCAATAAAATGAGCACGTTCAGCGCGGTACGCCGTTCCAAAATAAATTTTGAAATATCCAAGCTGAACCTCCAGCAGGCCGAACTCGACCTCCAGCAGAAAGTAGAAAAAGCATACGCCGACGCCACAAGCTCGTATAAAAGTTATCTGGCTTCCGTAAAAGCCGCCGAATCGTCACGCGAGGCCCTTCGTTATGCCACCAAAAAGTTCGAAGTGGGCAATCTCAACGTTTTCGATTATGAAACAGCCAAAAACCTTTTGCTAAAAAGTGAAAGCGATATGCTCCGCACCAAATACGATTACATATTCAAAACCAAACTGCTTGAATTCTACAACACAGGCAAAATAGAATTTTAACTCCAAAAACACAAAAACATAACAACACTATAAATACCGTCGTTTCAAAATGAAAACCTCCAATAAAAAGAAAAGATACTACATCGCAGGCGGCATAGTAGCCATTATAATAATACTGGCTTTTATGAAAAGCTGCGGGGTGTTCGGCACTAATGAAAAAATCGACATCGTTACCACCGAACCCGTCGGTATCAACACGATAATACAAAGCGTTACCGCCTCCGGAAAAATAAAACCGGAAACGGAGGTAAAAATAGCGCCTGAAGTATCGGGCGAGATAATCGAACTGACGGTACGCGAAGGCGACGAAGTGAAGAAAGGCCAACTCCTGGTACAGATAAAACCGGACATCTACATATCGGCAGTAAACAGGGCGCAGGCAGCCGTACAGCAATCCGTAGCCTCGCTCGAACAGTCCGCAGCCAAACTAAAGGAATCGCAGAGCGAATACAACCGCAGTAAATCCCTTTTCGAAAGCGGAACGATAGCCAAAGCCGACTGGGAAACGGCGGAAACCAACTACAAGGTAGCCAAACTCACGTACGAAGCATCCAAATCCAGCCTCGAATCGGCCCGCGCCTCACTCAAGGAAGCGGAAGACAACCTCACACGTACGCGCATATACGCACCGATAGACGGCACGATATCAAAACTTAACGTCGAAAAAGGAGAGCGCGTGGTAGGTACCGCACAGATGGCCGGAACCGAAGTTCTACGCGTGGCCAATCTCGACGTTATGGAAGTGGAGGTAACCGTAGGCGAAAACGACATAGTGAAAATCGCCGTCGGCAACCCGGTCACGATAGAAGTGGATGCATACTGGGGTAAGAAATTCAAAGGCGTGATTACCGAAATAGGCTCTTCCGCGGCAAACGAAACCACAGCTTCGTCATCAGCCGACCAGGTTACCAATTTCAACGTTCAGATAATCATTCTCGAAGACTCGTACCGTGAACTGGCGCAATCGAAAAACATGCCGCATACACCGTTCAAACCTGGCATGACCGCATCGGTGGATATCGAAGCCTCGAAAAAGGACAGCATAATCACCGTACCTATAAAGGCCGTGACGACACGCCAGATCAAAGACACCCTGAGCGGAACCACCGATACGAAAGAAATAGTATTCACTCTTGCCGACGGCAAAGCCAAACGCAATATCGTCGAAACAGGTATCCAGGACGATGAGAACATCGAGATTATCTCCGGCATAGAAAAAGACCAGACAATAATCACCGGCCCTTACTCGCTAGTATCCAAAACATTGGACGACGGCCGCACCGTCAAGTCATCATCCGATAAAAGCGACGCCAAGGGCAAAAAATAAAGCTACGCCATGAAAATAGTTCTGATGGGCTATATGGGCAGCGGCAAAACCGCTATGGGCAAGTACCTCAACCGTATGTTGGGGCTTAAAACCATAGACCTGGACAAATACATCGAACACATCGAGGAAATGTCGGTGTCCGAAATATTCCGGCGTTACGGAGAAGGCGGATTCCGGGAAATGGAGTGCTTTCATCTGCGCCAGATAATGGCCGACGAAGACAACTTCGTGCTCTCTCTGGGAGGCGGAACACCATGCTTCAAAGGCAACATGGACTTTTTGAAAGACAAATGCACATCGGTATATCTGTCCGCATCGCCGCTGGTACTGGCCGAACGGCTGGCATGCAGCAGCACGAAACGTCCTCTTCTGAAAGGGAAAACCGGCGACGAACTGTTGGAATACGTCCGGCAGAGCCTCAGTCAACGGGAGCGTTATTACAAGATGGCGGATTTCGAACTGTCCGTGGAAACGCTCAGTATAGACGAATCGGGAGAAGCATTGGTACGGCTTATAAAGGAGAACGGCATAGCATGACCTACGGGCCCGGCAAACGAATTTCATTTACAAACAACATAATCAACACAATATTTCCATACGACCAATGAAACTTTTAGAAGGAAAGACAGCCCTTATCACGGGCGCTTCACGCGGAATAGGGCGCGGTATAGCCGAAATATTCGCGAAACACGGCGCAAACGTAGCCTTCACCTATTTATCGTCCGTTGAAAAAGGACAGGCGCTCGAAGCCGAATTATCCTCGTACGGAGTAAAAGCCAAAGGCTACCGTTCCGATGCGTCGGATTACGACCAGGCGCAAGCTCTGGCCGAAGAAGTGGCAAAGGATTTCGGCCGCATAGACATCCTCGTCAACAACGCCGGAATCACACGCGACGGACTGCTGATGCGCATGGGAAAAGACCAATGGGACGCCGTTATTAAAACCAACCTCGATTCGGTATTCAACCTGACCAAAGCCGTACAACGCACAATGCTCAAACAACGCTCAGGTTCGATAATAAACATGAGTTCCGTAGTCGGAATAAAGGGTAACGCCGGGCAGGCCAACTACGCCGCATCGAAAGCCGGTATAATAGGCTTCACCAAATCCGTAGCTCTGGAACTCGGTTCCCGTGGCATCCGTTGCAATGCCATCGCCCCAGGTTTCATCGAAACCGAAATGACCGGTGCGCTTGATCCCAAAGTAGTGGAAGGATGGACGGAAGCCATACCCCTGAAACGCGCCGGCACGGTAGAAGACATAGCAAACGCATGCCTTTTCCTCGGAAGCGACCTCTCCACATACGTCACAGGGCAGGTACTGAGTGTAAACGGAGGTATGCTGACATAGTACGCCCCGGCGAGAAACGACATTAATAAAAAACTCCGGCAAATGCCGGAGTTTTTCTTATTCTTACAACAGCCATTAACTATTATTCCTGATTACAACGGCATGATACGGGACAAAAAAAGCCGGGGCCGTTTTACGGCCCCGGCAAATATTCGCCAGATCAGGCTACCGTCATTATGTCCTTTTCCTTCTGCGCCATGATAGCATCGGCCTTGGAGATATATTTATCCGTCAATTCCTGTATCTTCTCCTCGTACTGCTTCATCATGTCCTCACTCACTTCTTCCGTACGGCGCACGGAGTTATTGGCATCCTTGCGGATATTGCGGATATTCACCTTGGCTGTCTCCAATTCCGTACGCGCCATTTTCACCAGTTCGCGACGACGGTCCTCGGTAAGCGGAGGAAGGTTGATTATAAGCATCTCACCGTTGTTGGCCGGGGTGAAACCCAAGTTGGAATTTATTATCGCACGGTCCAGATCGGGAAGCAATTTCTTTTCCCAGGGCTTCACTGTTATCGTACGCGGGTCGGGGCACATGACATTGGCCACCTTGTCCAAAGCCGTGGGCGTGCCGTAATAATCCACCATGACGCCTTCTAGCATCACCGGCGAAGCCTTTCCGGCACGTAGTTTGGTCAGCGCTCTTTCAAAATGCGATATCGAATTGTCCATACGCTCAGAAGCGTCTTCGAAAATCATGTCCAGTTCTTCGTTCATTTGTTTTTCCGGTTGTTACTTTTCGGTTCGAATCTTATTTTTCAGTCACCAACGTACCGATATTTTCACCGCTGCATACCTTATAAAGATTGCCTGGGGTATTCATATCGAATACTATGATAGGTATCTTGTTTTCCTGGGAGAGTGCGTACGCCGTCCTGTCCATTATCTTAAGGCCCCTGGTGTACAATTCGTCGTAAGTGATGGTATCGAATTTTTCAGCCTTCGGATCTTTTTCCGGGTCGGCCGTGTATATTCCGTTGACGCGCGTACCCTTGAGTATCACATCCGCCTGTATTTCTATTGCCCTGAGCGTAGCAGCCGTATCGGTAGTGAAAAACGGATTGCCCGTCCCCGCCGAGAAAATGACTATGCGGCCTTTTTCAAGATGGCGTACCGCCTTGCGCTTTATAAAAGGTTCGGCTATGCGGTTCATCTCTATGGCCGATTGCAGGCGTGTCTGCATTCCGGCATCTTCCAAAGCCCCCTGTATGGCCAGTCCGTTTATCACCGTAGCAAGCATGCCCATGTAGTCGCCCTGTACGCGGTCCATTCCCTTGGCGGCTCCCTGCATGCCCCGGAATATATTGCCCCCGCCGATGACTATCCCTATCTGCACACCGCACTGCGCGATGCGCTTTATTTCTGCGGCGTATTCGGCCAGCCTTTGCGGGTCTATTCCGTAATTCTGGCCTCCCATAAGGGCCTCGCCACTGAGTTTTAGCAGTATCCTCTTATATTTCATAGGTGTGTTTTTAAATATTCCGAACATCCGGGCGGAAAAGTACAATCCTCCCGCGCCGCACAAAAATAATCAATTCTTCCGTAATTGTGCGGCACACCGTTATATAAAACGCAGAAAAAAGCCGCATTCTTTCCGGAAGCGGCTCTTTCCCGTATTACATAAAGTTTTTTCAAACGGCACTAGACACAATTGTTACTGGAACATTTTTTCACTCAGCTCCATATTTTTGGAATGGTTGATAAGCTCCACCATATTGGATACGTTGAGTTTTCTGAGAAGTCTCGCCTTGTATGTGGAAACCGTTTTTTCATTTATTCCCAATTCCTCGGCAACCTGCTTGTTTTTCTTTCCGCTCGTCAGCAGCTTTAGCACTTCTATCTCCCTTATCGAAAGACGCTTGTACAGACGGCGCTGAGCTGCGTTAGCACCCGAACGTCTCTGGTAAGCCATACGCTCGGACAGTTTTTCGGATATGTATATACCGCCGTCATTGACTTTTCTTATCGCTGCCAGTATTTCCTCTACAGGCGCGTTTTTACCTATATAACCCATCGCGCCCGACTTGAGGCAATTTACCGCGTATATCTCTTCCGGATGCATTGACAGCACCAGCACGCGTATGCTTGGAAATTCGTTCTTTACACGCCTTAGCACCACAAGACCGTTTTCTTTAGGCATCTCTATATCCAGAAGCAGCACGTCCGTCTGTGTATTCTGATGCAAAAGCGCGATAGTTGTTTCGGCGTCGTCCGTAGCCCCAACCATGACGATATCCTCAGTTTGCCCGAATATAAGGCCGAGACCCTTTCTGACAACCTCGTGATCGTCCACAACTAAAACATTAATCATAATTTTTATTTTTATAATTGTTATTAAGTGTATGAAAATTTTGTTAATTCCTACCGTTGGCAGCACCAAAAGTAACAATAATTTCAGTTATATTGAGAATTAAATGGTTTATTATGCGTATATTAACTATATTAACCGTTATTTACTCCGTGTTTACGGCAAATAGATGAGAAAATAATTTTTTTTGTTTTTTGGAAAAAACGGTTACCTTTGTCGGACAGTTGGTGCTTCATACGTGGTATAAAGCCGTAATTTACAAGTAAAAAACTCCATCACCTTAATTTATTGAGCCGATCCACCGGAAACCTGCCGTATATTCGGCGGAATTTCATACGGATTTTTCAAACAATCTTATCCAAATCAACAAATGCTCGACATAAATGAAGTTAAGCAAATGAAACTGCCCGAATTGCAGGACTTTGCCGCCAAAATAGGCGTGCCGAAATACCGCTACATGAAAAAGGGAGAGTTGCAGGAACTAATCATAAAATCTTTTGTAAACAAAGGCGAAACCCATGAAAACGCCGAAAAAACAGAACCCCAAGCCGTAATCCAGGCCGAAAGCAAACAGGCGAAACCCGTTACCGCAAAACGCCGCGCTCAGGACCATACGGAATCCCAGGACGAACACGTAGAAAACCCGGCCGCTCCCCACAAACCACTATCCGACGGACAACTCAAAGCCCTCCGGGCACAGCAGGAGATAGCGCGAAGGCGCATGGAGGAACAAAAACGCCAGCAACAACAACAGCAAGCCCAAACCCCGGAACCACAGGCTCAAGTTCCCGCGCAACCGCATATTCAAAAAAACCAGTCCCCAAGACATAACCAAACACCTCAGACTGGTGCCGCACCTCAAAAAACCAATTATTTTTCCTCCGACTACGAATTCGAAGGCATAATAGAATGCGAAGGCGTGGTGGAAATAGGACAGGAAGGATACGGTTTCCTCCGTTCTTCGGACTACAATTACCTGTCGTCGCCCGATGACATATATATATCCCAATCCCAGATAAGGCTCTTCGGACTCAAAACAGGCGACACGCTCCGCGGCATAGTCCGCCCGCCGAAAGAAGGTGAAAAATTCTTCCCGTTGGTAAAGGTAAGCCGCATAAACGGCCGCGACCCGGCTTTCGTGCGCGACCGCATAGCGTTCGAGCACCTCACTCCACTTTTCGCCAATGAAAAATTCCGACTCGCCGGGAAAAATTCAAACATCTCGACACGGATAATAGACCTCTTCGCCCCAATAGGAAAAGGCCAGAGGGCCATGATAGTAGCTCAGCCAAAAACAGGTAAGACCATACTGCTTAAGGATATAGCCAACGCAATCGCAGCCAACCACCCGGAGGTGTACCAGATAATGCTGCTCATCGACGAACGCCCGGAAGAAGTCACCGACATGCAGCGCGGGGTCAAAGCCGAAGTGGTAGCCTCTACATTCGACGAACCGGCCGAAAGACACGTAAGAGTAGCCAACATCGTCATTGAAAAAGCAAAACGCCTGGTCGAAAGCGGACACGACGTGGTAATACTTCTGGACAGCATAACCCGTTTGGCCAGAGCCTACAACACGGTATCCCCGGCTTCGGGCAAAGTCCTCTCCGGAGGTATCGACGCCAATGCGCTGCACAAACCCAAAAGATTCTTCGGAGCCGCCAGGAACATCGAAAACGGAGGATCGCTGACAATAATAGCCACCGCCCTTATAGATACCGGTTCAAAAATGGACGAAGTGATATTCGAAGAATTCAAAGGCACGGGCAACATGGAACTTCAGCTCGACCGCAAGATAGCCAACCGCCGCATTTTCCCTGCCATAGACCTGATATCGTCGGGCACGAGAAGGGACGATCTGCTCCTGTCGAAGGACGTGGCCAACCGGATGTGGATACTACGGAAAATGCTCGCGGACATGAATTCACTGGAAGCCATGGAGTTCATAAAGCAACGCCTTGAATCCACACACAACAACGAGGAGTTCCTTATATCGATGAACGGGTAGTTTTTATTAATGTTAAAATCGCTTTTTTTTGGATTTAGTAAATAATTTATATTACTTTTGTCTTGCTAAGAGAAATATACTTTAAAAACAATAAAAAACACAAGATTAAAAAATGAAAACAAAACTTACTTTACTAAAAAAAGCTCTGTTTGTTGCCGCTGGTGTGTTTATGCTCACAGCTTGCTCGGATGACGACAAGCCTGCAGACATCGGAACTACTGCAGACATGGCCGGTGACTACAAGGGAACCATAACGTTCAGGAAACCGGGTACTACAGGAGCTATTTTCGACGGCGCAGTGCTTTCTACGGCAGATAGAATTATAAACGTACAGGCTGTTTCGGCTACTGAAGTTAAGTTCTCCGGTACGGATAATACGGCTGGTAAAGTTTATTCGTTCGACTTCAACGCTAAGGTAGTAGGCAAATCAACTGACGGTATGATACTGGCTGCAGATAACGTATCATATGACTACAATTTTGGTTCGGCTCCTACTGATAACGTAACTTACACGGGTAAGCTCAGTGGTTTCGGTAAAGCAAAAGCCGCAAGGTTTGAAGTGCGTAACGACGCTACCGGTAATCTGTTCTCGTTCATTCACCTTAACAAGGTAGAACCTGAAGAAGAAGAATAAAAAAAACACACTATAAAAAATACAAAACGGCCTGTGTAATTACAGGCCGTTTTTTTAGTCCGTCCAATGACAGTCAGACCGATTGCAAAATATTCCTATTACACAGTATACTAATATCATATATGTGTTAAAAAATACGGCTAACGATTGAATTTACGATAGTTGTATTAAATTTGCTCGAAATATTCATATATTGTCAACATCTGTAACAATACCAAAACAGAATAAAAAATGAAAAAAAGATTATCGCGATTTTTATATGCCATAACGGCATTAGTACTTGTAGCCGGATGCTCAAAAGACTCCGACAAAACTCTTGACGGAGTACCGGGGACATACGACGGGAGCAATGTTACGATAACAGTGAACGGCTCCATATACTCCGGCGGCAATGCAAAAGTTGAAGTGACAGGAACGGTTCAGGACGATATGACGTTCAAAATATACAACGCCGTACTCGGACAGGCGGAATACACTGTTACAGGCTGCGAAGTACGCGTCGATAACGACAATTCAAGGGTATTCGGCGGCGAACAGGGCGGAGGCGCTTCCGACCTGAACAAAGTAGTCATAACCGGTAAGATAAACAACGGCAAAATGGTTATGAACATAACCATTACCGGCGCTACAGGCTCGTACAACGGGGAAAAGCTGTCGGCTTCCATCAACGGCGCTGAAGCTCCCGAAGGCGTATCCGCCCAGATAACGGGATTGAAAACATCGGATGCGAAACTCATCATCGACGGATTTGTTCTCGGAGAAGACGAACCGATAGAGATCACGAACCTTCAGATTACGACACTTAACACCCAGAGCCAGTTCTCCGGCGAATATACTGACGAATACAAGACCGTTTCCGTAAACGGACAGGTAATCGACCACACGATGTCCATCGAAGTAGTCGTTAAAAACACCAGCGCCGTAGTAGGCAAGTGGAAAATAGCCAAGGAAATGGGCCTCGACAATTTCGGGAACGAGACAGAAGTTCACCGTGTTATAATCAACGTGGAAAACACAACCGGAAAAATAATATTCCTGGGCAGCGAACAGGATGTGAATGTTTTCGGTCCTTTCCTCAAGATGATAGCCATGGGCTATGGCCTGGGTAACTATCTGGATGCGCTTAACTATTTTGAGTTCAAGGAAAACGGAAGCATAGCGCTCTCGTTCAACGACCCGCAGAACGGAAACGCCGAAATGACCATCCCCAACGAACTTATACCGGAAGGCACCATACGCTGGTATGCAAAGGAAGGAAAAGTATATTTCGTTGTAAACATGGACCTCATCAACATGATTCCCGGCGGATACGGTTCGATATTCTCCCAGCTGTTCGAAGTTAAGGACGGATACGTTCACGTACCTATAAACTTCACCAAAACAGCCAACGGAGTAGATATATACTTCGACAAAGCTTTCCTCCAGCAGGCATTCCCTATCATAAAAGGGCTCATTCCTTCGGAAGGTCTTGGAGATATGCAGGCCCTCATAGAAATGGTCATACCTGAAGTAGAAACCATAATAAACGAGAGCACAAAATTCGAAGTAGGTCTCGGACTTGCTAAAGTGACAGAATAAAACTTGCTTCATTACGGATAAAAAAGGCGGGCCCCAAAGGGTCCGCCTTTTTATATCTTAAAAAGTCACGTTTTTTTGACCTTATGATAAGAAAAATCCTTAAATTTGATAAAGGTTAAACAAATCTCATAAGACTATGATACTAATTCCGATTATTCTGATTGCAATAGCGGCATATTTCATATACGATATGGTGCTGCTGATAAGGGAAAAAGAACTCTCGGTAGCCCGTTCCCGCACATTTGCCATACTTCTGGGCCTTTTCATGATAGGCTGGATGTTATACGGATACTTCACTGAAACACAAACATTTTCCTAATACCGTAAAGACATGAAACGCGAATACCTCATAATCTTCCTTATAGCCTTAGCGGTAATATATACGGCATACGACCTTGCCGTAGCATTGTTTAAGAAAGGTGACAGCAGGTTCATACGCCGGAAACTGACGTTTTTCCTGTTCATGTTAGTACTGGCATTTTTCTACATGGACATAAAATTCATATAATCCCCTGCCCGGCAGAGAACATAAATAACACGATAAAAAAAAACCGCTTTCATAAAAGCGGTTTTTCATTTTCCAGCGGTTATAATTTTATAAAAATCTTTTTCCGGTACAAGGGATAAGTTACCGCCCAACATACTCCCACCATCACCAGAGACCACAGCAACGAGGCCATTTCAGGACTTACCACCTGCGACATTTCGCGGTAAAAATACCCGGACAAGGCCAGTTCCTTTCCATCCGAGCGAATTAAAAAAAGAGGCAGCCTCAACGTGCGCACTATCACCGACGAAAGAGCGAAAGCGAACAACGCATTCGTGCCGAAAACCCGGAAAAACCCAGCCCAGGAAGTCTTTCCCAGATAATCCGTAACATACGACATGAGAGCCCACATCTGCATGGCTATACCGGCGGCATAAAGTACATAGGAACTGGACCATATCGGTTTGTTGAGCGGGAAAGTACCGTTCCATATCAACCCGGCAGTTACCAGCAGACCGCCGGCAGCAGCCAGTTTTACGATTGGAACGGCGGATCGATTTTCAGGCTTCATATTCTCTCCCATAAATCGTCCGGCCATATACCCTATCAGCACTGTAGCCACAGCAGGTATCGTACTTAAAATGCCCTCCGCCGCAAAATGGTATCCCAGACGCATAGGCAATCTTTCAACGCCGAATACGGCCAGGTCTATCTTGCGGCCGATATAATTTTCTATCGTTGCGTCGCCTAACGAAAATACGATGATGCAATATCCTATCAATATTGCGGCAACGCATACGGCTATCCTGCGGTAACTCTTCAGCCACAACGCGATGAACGAGCCCAACATGTACGCAATGCCTATCCTCTGCAACACTCCGAACCCCCTTATCCTGAATTCTTCCATATTGTAAAACGGGTACATCTTCAACGCTTCCCCGACAAGGAAAATCAGTATGCCGCGTTTTATTATTTTAAAAGCAACGCCGCCGGTAAGTTCATGCCCCGTTTTCCGCATCGCGAACCATACCGACGCGCCTACTATGAATAAAAACGTGGGGAATACCAAATCCGTAGGAGAACAGCCGTCCCATATGTAATGTTTCAGCGGAGGATACATATGCCCCCAGCTTCCGGGATTGTTCACCATTATCATACACGCCACGGTAAAGCCGCGCAGTATGTCCAGACTTAAAAAACGTTTCATAGCAACAGGCGTTTTTATATACGATGATATCTCTTGCAAATATACCCCATTTGCTGTATCGTTCCCAGGCAATACCGTACCGTTTTTTACAAAGTACGGCTATTACACGCTCAGAACATCAAAGTCCGCGCACGAAATCCTCGACCGCCCGCGTATCGGCATCTATCGGGGTAAATACTTTTTCTTTTCCCAGAAAACGCTCCAGAGCATCGGGCAAAGGGAAATCCCTGCCGAGCGCATCTTCTATCACCTCTGCGAACTTGGCACGGTGGGCGGTGGACAGCCAAAACCCGTCCGCTCCGTAACGCACGGCTGCATTGTAACCTACAGCACTGTGAGGGTCGGATACATAGCCGTAACGTCCGTACATTTCCCGTATAGCCTTTTTGATATCGCCGTCGCCGCAGCTATACCCGCGCACATCAGCCTTCACGGACGCGAATGAACCGCCGTACAGGTCAAGTATGCGCTCGTAATTGCTCGGATTGCCCACGTCCATGGCATTGGCTACGGTATGCACCGAAGGCTTCGGCTCGAACACGCCCGTTTCCAGATATTTCGGGATTATGTCATTAGCGTTGGACGCAGCTATGAAACCTTTTACCGGCAGCCCCATTTTCTTTGCCAGCATGCCTGCCGATATATTGCCGTAGTTGCCGGACGGCACGGTTATTTCAGGCATGTATTTTCCGGTCGCAGAGTTCCAAAGGTACCATCCGTAAAAATAGTAGAACGACTGCGGCAACCAACGCAAAATATTTATCGAATTGGCCGAAGTCACTTTTTTTTCCGCACGGAAAACGCTGTCGCTGAAAATCTCCTTGACTATTCTCTGGCAGTCGTCGAAATTTCCCCTCACACGCAGGGGAAAGATATTTCCGCCCAGGGTAGTCATCTGGCTCTCCTGAAGGTCGCTCACCTTTCCTTCCGGATACAGAACCACTACCTTAACGCCCGGAACACCGTAAAAACCGTTCGCAACCGCGCTGCCCGTATCGCCGGATGTAGCGGTGAGTATCGTCAGATCCTCGCCCGAACCGTTCAAAACCCCCAGCATACGACCCATAAAACCGGCTCCGAAATCCTTGAAAGCGAATGTCGGCCCGTGAAAAAGTTCCAAAGTGTATTTATCGTCTTCGATATGCGATAACCTGACATCGAATCCGAAAGCCTGCCTGCATACTTCGTCCAAAGCATCTCTGTCCACATCGCCTTCCATAAACAGCCACGCCAGATACGATGCCATTTCCGGGAACGATTTTTCCGCCTTGCGGAACACCACATCTATATCGGCCTTAGGTATGTACTGCGGCATGAAAAGCCCGCCATCCGGAGCAAGCCCCATAATGGCCGCATCTTTAAGGGAGTACAACAATGATTTATCTCTGGTACTGTAATATTTCATTTCGTTCTTTTACTTCTTTAGTTCTACAACACATCTTTTTCTCACTCTTCCACTAACCTGGCCCCACGCCTTGGCACATGCGACACGTAAAGGTCGGCTTCTACCCCAAGCGAGCCGAAATGTGCAGCCATCGCCCGGCCTACAGCCTGTGCCTTTTCCATCGAATCGCTCAGTGCGAACACCGACGGACCGGAACCGGAAATATTGACCGCCAACGCGCCGTTCTTAAAACATTCGTTTTTAAGACTATCATAACCGGGTATGAAACCTTTGCGGTACGGTTCGGCTATCACGTCCTTCATCGAACGGCCGATAAGTTCCATATCCGAAGTCAGAAGTCCCGCTACAAGCCCTCCGACGTTTCCCCACTGGGTAACTGCATCTCGCATCGGTATTTCCTTACGCAGCACATCCCTGGCTTCCTTTGTGCTGACCATGATATGCGGATGCACCACGGAAAAACAGAACGAATCCGGCACAGGCAGTTTTACAATGTCCAGCGGACCGTAACCGCGCATGAAGACTATGCCTCCCAGCACCGCCGGGGCCACATTGTCAGCATGAGCCGTGCCGCTTATCAGCTTCTCGCCTTCCATGGCGAATACGACGAGCTGTTCCGGCGTAAAAGGCCTTCCGGCCAGTTCGTTCAACCCGACAACCGCCGCAGCCGACGATGCCGCGCTGGAACCTATACCGCTGCCAGGCAGTATCTTTTTCAAAACTTTTACATGTACCGATTTCTTAACTCCCCAAGCCGCCATAAACGCGCGTACGGCAGGAGTTATCACGTTTTTTTCTAAATCGGAAGGTAATTCAAGTCCGCTCTCATTACATATCTCCAAACCATCCCCTTCGGAAAAACTTACTTCGAGTACATCGCCTACTCCGTCCAGGGCCATACCCATCACATCGAAGCCGCAGCCCATATTTGCCACCGTTCCCGGAGCGAACACTTTTACTTTTTTATTTTCCATCGTTTCTTTTTTTCACATAAAAAACACTTTTCGACAACTAAGAATTAAAATATCCCGCCCCGGCAATCCCTGCGGGGAACATACGGTCAATCGTACGGTTTTCGGAAAAATATATGACAGCCTACCCCCTAGGGGTAATTGTAGTTGTAATGATGACAGCGGCTGTAGATAAAGAATATGCAATAAGTCCCGCACGGCGATTCCCGCCGTAGCGCAATGTAAGACCAGTACCTGCGCAAGCACGGTCAGAGTACGGCCTTGTATTTAATCGAATGCATTTCATATAGGAGCCAAAAGTATGCCTTACATTTAAATATAGCAAGTTTTACACATATTTTTTTTGACACAAAACACATGTTTTAACATTTGTTATTAAAAACAACCCACAATTTCAGTGAAAATATTGCATTTTTATCATGCAAAAAACTGAAAGAAAAACGACACGCACTACCGGCCAGTCATGCCCGTAATATGCGTGTCGTACTTTATGGAAAAATCATCAGACTCACATTACCGGAATTATTTCTTTGCAGATAAATATCAACATACATACGTACAATGCAAATGCAAGCCCCGAACCGAGGGACATCCCGGCCGTGACGTCGCGTTTGGTAAAAGTAACCCACAAAAGGTCCCACAGACCTACCAACCCAAAGAAAGATACGAACGCAACGACAAGCACGATATGCCGTACTATTTCATCTTCCGGCATAGCTGCAAGAGGACCTGCCATCAGAAACAGAGCGATACCGTAAAGCGCAGCGTTCACATCTTTTCGCACAATATACCACGAACGTGTTTTCCGCAATCCGGACACAGCTACACACAAAAAATATAAACACGCCAATCCCAGTAAAACGTCCGTACTCCATGCCAGATAAATATTCTCCCTATTGCTTACCCCGTAAAAAAGTACGACCGCCAGTTTTAGGAAAAACACGGTTTTGAACACGTTCATCCGCATATCATGCCATGAGCGCGTTTTTCTATAAGTTATCATCGAGGCTACCAAGTGTGCAGAACACAACCCTCCAGCCAGAAGAAGAAAAAGCAATGATTTAGTTTCCATATCGTTATATATTTGACAGCAATGGATATTTTTTAAATGCAAACACGAGAATACAAACGTAAATGCCTAATACCAGATATGTCACATACGGCGTAAAAACATTGAAATCCTCTTTAGTAAACGTTATCCATACCGCGTTCCACAAAGCTGTCAATGTAAGCACAAACGCCAAAACCAGCCAAATCCAGAACTTCCATTCCGGCGAAGTTTCGGCCGGAGCCAATGGTGTCGATATGAGAATATACATCATTGCGAACAAAATCATGTGCACATCTTTGCGCACTACCCCCCAATGTTTCGTTTTTTTGAAATTATCTGCCGATATATAAACAAAGTATAGGCATAACGCCACCAAAACGGCATCCACTATGTATTTGATATGATAAAGGAATACCATATCACTGTGGCTTCTGTAAATCCAGCCCAACGCCCATGCCAAAAACGCGAAAAACGACAGGATATACCCCCGTACATCCACCCATGAGCCTCCATGCCTATATTTACTTATCGCATAAAACAGTAAAACGACACTTGTGACGATAAAAGACAACGCTATGAATTCGCCCCTCTCAGGAGAAAAGAGTATTACGGTATTCATTTTCTAAAATAATAACAGGTTCACACTCATTATACACCCAGCCCATACAGGAACATAAATCATAAACGGCCAATGCCGCTCCTATTACTCCGAGCGCTCTCGATGCAACTTTATATCACATATATATTCTTTCGCAAAATGTAACTATTGCTTTTCTGCTGATTGAAATTCTCTAAAATAAAACGTATAAAAATATTCCCCATCTAACCATAGTGCGAGCTTTAGACTATCATATTCAATTTCTTTTTCGAAAATTTCCATATCAGGCATTTCCCAAATATTATTTGACCGATATGATTTAAAATTGTATAAAGGTATTTCTTCAAGAAAAACAGGGTACGTATTTCCCTCAACCCAATAAGGATTATCCTCTTTTACCTTACTACTTCCACGAACCACAATTTCATCCTTATTAACATACGATAATTCATACTCCAAATAACAAACACGCTCAAAATTGCGAGCCGCAGTCAGGTTAACCTCCAATAAGAGTTTTGGAACGTCTAAAGGTTCTTTCCAGATTCTTGCACGTAAACCAACCGAGCTAATATTATCTTTAGATGAACAACTTATAAAGAATATAATAAAAAAACATATAATTACACGAAAAGTCCTTTTCATGATGAATAAAGCATTGTTTTATAGTTAGCTAAAAATGAATTTACGGATAAATCTTCCTTAAAAATACAAAACAAATTAACACCGTCAAGCGGCTTAACATTATTGGTAGTCGTTACTTTGTTATTTAGAAATCCTGCCGCCAAACATCTGACGTAAAAAAACATGCCTGCAATAAAAAAACCGCACCCTGACAAGTGCGGTCATAATAGTTCGCAGCCAATATATCCCCCCCCCCCGGCAACACAGGACCGGGAAAACAACATTTGCATTACAGCGTACCGGCCTGCGCCTGCTGTATCATCTGCGCATTGGCTGTTATATACACCTCGACACGGCGGTTGGCGGCACGTCCTTCAGCGGTAGCATTATCGCCGACTGGGACATCGTATGCCAAACCTTCGGTCTTTATGCGCTCACGCGAAACACCGTTGCCCACCAGAAAATTCGACACAGCCAGGGCGCGCTCTTTGGATAGTTTTTCGTTTATCTCACGCGAACCGGTATTGTCCGTATGTCCGTAAACGGTTATGTCCGTCTGTGGATTATCCTTTACCGAAGCGGCGAATTTCTGCAACGAAGCCCTTGCGGCAGGACTCAGCTCCGATTTGCCCGTAGCGAAAAGTATGCCCGAATCGAAAGTCACTTTTATAGCCTGGAGATTGTTCACGTCGGTTACAGCCTCCACTTTCGCTCCTTCTATAGCTGCAAGTTCTTCCTGCTGTTTCTGCATTTTTTTGCCTATCGCAGCGCCCGCTCCAGTACCTACGACACCGCCTACGGCAGCCCCTATCGCAGCTCCTTTGCCGCCGCCTATCAACGCTCCTATTCCTGCTCCCACTGCCGTACCGCCCCCGGCTCCTACCAGAGCCCCTTTGGTAGTCGTACTCATGGTGGAACAGGATGTCAAACCGGACAATACGGCCATAGCCAATACAACTGCCGATGTTTTAAACGTTATTTTCATTTTAAGTCGAGTTATTATATGGTTAACATGTTATTAATTGCAACTATCATTTATCCGTAGGACTGTGCCCTGTCCCTGACCGTACATAAGAGCTATCTGCGGGGCAAGACGTTCGAGTATTATCTTGCGGCGTATCTTCAGCGTTGGCGTCAGTTCGCCGCTGTCCATCGAAAACTCCTTGGCTAAAAGGGTGAATTTCTTGACCATTTCGAAGCCCGCCAGTTCCTTCTGCAGTTCGTTTATCTTATCTTCGTATAGTTTGCGGATACGCGGCGCATTTATAAGTTCTTCCACAGTCTTGAATTTAAGTCCTATGGCCGACGCATATTCCTTAAGGGCTGCAAAGTTAGGCACTACCAGCGCCGTAACATAAGGCTTCTGGTCGCCGATAACGACAGCCTGCTCTATCAACGCATCACCTGTCAGCCGCGATTCTATCATCTGCGGGGCTATGTACTTGCCCTGGGAAGTCTTCATCAGGTCTTTTATGCGTTCGGTTATAAAGAGGTTTCCACCCTCGTCCAACATACCGGCATCCCCGGTGTGGAACCACCCTTCGGCATCTATCGCTTCGGCTGTAGCTTCAGGTTTTTTGTAATACCCGCGCATGAGCGTACGGCTGCGCACCAGTATTTCGTTTTCCTGTCCTATCTTTACTTCCACTTCGGGAAAAGGAGTACCAACAGAACCGAGTTCGTAGTTCACATCCGGACAGGCGGACACCGTAGCGCAGGTTTCCGTAAGACCGTAACCGACCATAAGGTGTATTCCCATGGCATGGAAAAAATCTATTATGAAATGAGGCACATGCGCTCCGGCCGTCGGCATTATCCGCAATCTGCCTCCTATGGCATTGCGCACTGTTGAAAAAACCAAACGGTCGGCCACAGTGTACAATCCGCGCAACCACCACGACGGTTTTTTACCCAAACGCAGACATTCGTTATAGCGCCGGCCTATACCCAGGGCCAGGTTGAACGCCCAACGCTTTATCCTGGGGCCGGACAACACATTGGCATTTATCTTCTGGTACATCTTTTCGTAGATACGGGGCACGCTGCAAAAGGCCGTAGGAGCCACTTCAGGAAGCGTCTCCCCTATCTTCTTCGTATCCGTAAGCACGCTTACCGGACAGCCTTTGTAAAGGCAATACCACGTCCATCCGCGTTCAAACACATGACAAAGCGGCAAAAAACAGAGCGAAAGGTCGTCCGGACCGAGCGAAATCCTGATATCGTGGATCTTCATCGCCTGCATTATAGCATCATGCCCCAACATGGCGCCTTTGGGCTCGCCGGTAGTACCCGAAGTATATATTATCGTAGCCAGATCCGAATCCGAGCGTTTCGTCCTTCTCGACTCCAGTTCGTCGGCATGCGCTCCGCTCGCCGGTACGGAAGAAAGGAAATCCCTGAAATAAACAGAATTTTCCGAAGAGAGCGTCACAGAAAGGTCGAAAACCACTATCCGGTCGAGTTCCACCGCTCCTTCACTGCACAATCCCGCCAGAATATCGTACTGAGCCTGTGCTCCCGCAAAAGCCACCTTCGCACCAGTTTCCTTTATTATGTAACGTACCTGCCCCGGAGAACTCGTGGCATATATCGGCACCGTTACGGCCCTTATATCCATTACGGCCAGATCGGACGTGACCCATTGTGTGGTGTTCTGGGAAAATATCACGACATTGTCGCCCGGCTTTACACCGAGGCTTATAAGCGCGCGTGAACAAGCCGTAACATCATTCCAAAGTTCACCCCATGTGACGTCATACCACGGGCCGGCGCCGTCTTTTCCCCGCAGTATGACCTGCGAAGGATTTTTTACGCTCATAGAGGCAATAGCGTCTATGTAATGCTTTTCCAAAATATACGTATGCTGGTTTATATCGATTCTTTCCACAGGCAGAACCGCCCGTATCCGGGCCTTCCGCGCATGAGTAACAAAAATACTAACAATACTCCACCCGGAAAGCCACGCCTGCTGGTTTTATCGGATTTTTAACTTTTACCTCCCGAAGAATGTAACTTTCCCCACGTAAGCGTCAGCACCACACCGGACGAAGCAGGCACCTCCACACTGTCGCCCAACAGGTAATACGCAGCATCCTGAAGACCGTCCAACGCAGGCGCTTCGAGCCGTTCCACCTCCCATTTTTTTACGCCCAATGCCTTAAGGTCGAACTGCGGGACGAACTTTACCGGCTCAGGGGAGCTATTCCTGCAAATGACCACCAACCGGCCATCAGATTCGTAAGCCGATATTTTAACTTCCCTGGAAGAAGACACGACAGGTATCGATGCGTCCCATGCCGGATAGAACAAGTATCCCGAAGCATCCACACCCATTTCCCGGCGCAGTTTCCACACTTTCATCACAGCAGAGGAAGCCGTACTGTCGGTATCGTCCGCATAATAATCAGCCCCTGAAAGCAAAGCGTCCCACACCGTCCTGTCACCCAAAGCGGAATAAGGCTTCAGCCCGCTCCCTGCACACAACCCGCCGGCAGCATCTCCATAGCACGGTACGGTTTCGAGCACCCCGTCAACCCAAGGCGCCGCCATGAACATGGAAGCGTCAAACCCGTCGCCGCCCTCGGTAAACACCATAAACCCGTCGCCGCCGCGCTGCGAGTAAGCGTATGCGTTTTCCATATTATGCAGCGAAGGAACGAGCACTACGCCGCCCACGGCCGGATTTTCAGTCAAAAGCCCGTACATATACACGAAGGCCGCTTTAAGGCTGTCCGAAGCCTCGAACATCATATTCCTGCCATCGGCGGAAAAAACATACGGATAATCCAGCGAAGCGAGCACCCTGGCCGCGGCGCTTTTTCCCGGAAGTGAAAAAGGCTCTATCCTCGGAGCAAGCCTCACGCCCGAAGAAACGAGTTTTTCCATCCTTGCAACGTTAAACGTATCGAAAAGTATGTCCGGATTCCGTACCACCGCTATCCCCGCACCAGGGATATCACCAGGTTCGGGCAACGTATCCCCGCGCACCAGATACAGATTCCTTTCCGACGGATTTTCAGCCGAATAATCCGCCGGCAGCAACTGCATACGGCACTTCAGCGAAAACGGCACTCCTTTCGATGCGCCGAAAGCGCCGGTTCCCGCCACAAGCCCCATACCACTGCCATTGTAAAGCGTCAGCGAAGCATTGTCCCCGCTGTAAAACATATTGCCGTTCACAGCCGGAACGCTCACATATACCCCGCGCCTGTCGCGGCCTATCCACATACCCGAAGACGCATCCTGTCCGGACAAAGACACCGCACCCTTTTCCAGTACCATCACCGTGTCGTAACCGGCCGACGTTATATCTGGCGCAAAACCGAATTCCAGACTTACATTGCGGAACGAAATATCCTGAAGCGGCATAACATCCACATCGTACTCCACCATCCCGTATGCGGCAAGGCTCCCACTCAGTTTTACATCCATGTCATGCGTGCGTATGGAACCGCTCCACTGCTGCACCCCGCCATCACGGCGGCTGAACATCAGATTATCGACTCCTATTTTCCTGGTGCCGTTGGAAGTGGAAAAAACCAGAAGAACCGGCGAGGACAAAAGAGGGCTTCCTTTGGAAAAAATCTGCCCCGGCAGGGCCGTCGCAGGATTTATAGACAACACATTGTTGCCGCTGCGCACATCGTACCCCTGGGACATCGTAACGGGAAAGCGCGGATTCACGTCGTCCACGGCGACGGGGCCGGGACCCGGAACGCCGACAAGACTTATAAATTCCGCATCCGCATATCCGCCGGCATCGGAAGATGCGGTCTTCCCGACCTCCACCACCAGCCTGACAGTCTGCTCCCTGCCGGCTCCGGATATTTTCACAGGAAATTCATACCTGCCGTCGGCTGCCGCACTATCGGCCGAAGCCACAGCCCATACGCTGCACACCTCCCTTTCACGTAGCCTTAACTTCCCTCTACCGACGGGTTTCACATGTATCCCGGCCGAAGGAGCCGACGGAAAGGAAACTGTCACATCCGTCGTACCTTTAGTGCCTACCAGACATATCTGCATGAGTTTTTTTCCGCCGGGGACAATGGATAGCGTATCTGCCGAATCGCCGTTCCCGGAAGTCCTGCCACGGAACACGCGTCCGAAAAATCCACCCGTTTTCCCTTCTTCCGTATTTTTCACGACTTCGGCGGCAAACGCCAGGGGAAGACGGCCTGCGTCATTCACCGGGTATTCACCGGGAACGTAATATGCCTGAAACGGGGTTTTGGACTTTTTGGTGAAATACGCATCGGCTTCGGTTACGGTAGAAGCGGCATCATAAGGATTTCCCTGCGGACGGTATCTCATCTCCACCCCATCGGCCCGCATCTTAGGCAGTTTATTGAAATCAGGATAGTTGAACAGCTTCATCTCCTTTGCCCAGACGAGTGTCGAAGAATATTCGTAATCACGCGAAGGCTTTGCGCCGCCGTAAGAAAAATATACGTGGTAAGTACCTGCATCGGCAGGCCCGAAAGCCAGTATGACCCGGTCGGCTGACAACTCCCGGACATGCACGTTGCGCACCTGCCTGCCGGAAGAAGCATCGTAAACGGATATTTTCTCCCACATCGCTTCAGGCGACGGATTTTCCTCCACATTGAATGGCAACCTCCATAGTATATCGGCCGTAACCGCAGGCCCGCCTTTAGGCACTTCGACAATCGCGCGCACCCCGGCTGAACTTTCCTCCCATATCCCCTGACTGGCGAACAAACAGGAGAAAGGGCTTAAAAAAGCTAAAATTATCGTAAAAAACCTCATGTCGTATATCGTATGCGAGTATCCCGGAACGGTGTTCGTCCGGGGCGCACCAAAAATACGCCTTTTTCGTTTAAAGCCGGACATGCGAGCGCCCCACTGCTAAAGTTATTTTCCCGGCAGGCTGAAAAAAGGCGCGAATAAAAATTTGGAAATGCGGAGAATAAGACATAATTTTGCACCCTGATTTGAACATTTCATTTTAACAAACAACCATTTAAACAGTTACAAATGTACGCAATCGTAGAAATAGCAGGGTTCCAGTACAAAGTACAAAAAGACCAGTACGTTTTTGTAAACCGTTTGGCAGGTGATGTGGACGCTCCCGTTTCATTCGAGAAAGTCCTGCTCGTAGCCGACGGCAAAGACGTTAAAATTGGCACCCCGGCTGTATCAGGAGCCAAAGTAGAAGGCAAAATCCTCGAACACCTCAGAGGCGAAAAGGTAATCGTATTCAAGAAAAAACGCCGCAAGGGTTACCAGAAACAGAACGGTCACCGCCAGTACCTGACAAAAGTACTCATCAGCGACATCGTCGCCTAAAAAACAAAGTCTAACCACTAAATCCATAGTATAAAAAATGGCACACAAGAAAGGAGTCGGCAGTTCCAAGAACGGACGCGATTCGGAAAGCAAACGTCTTGGTGTAAAGATTTTCTCGGGAGAAGCAGCAATAGCCGGAAACATCATAGTACGCCAGAGGGGCACCAAACACCACCCCGGCCAGAACGTAGGCATAGGCCGCGACCACACGCTCTTTGCCAAGACCGACGGCGTCGTTTCTTTCCAGAAGAAACAGGGAGACAAATCCGTAGTGAACGTAATCCCCGTAGCGGAAGCATAACATTACATCCGATATTTTCGGACATGGAACGCCTGTCGGTAATTTCAATCACCGCAGACGATAAAAACATACAAATCCGACGCCATAAGGCGCCGGATTTTTTATGGGCCTATCTATCCACGATGTGTAATCTTTTTGCTTTTCATGTCTTATTTTTTAGTATTTAAATTTTAGATATAATTCGATTATA